>OBUZ01000100.1_pt1 | contig 83598 bp, 98 predicted proteins | sample 1494961 | NCBI WGS metagenome assembly OBUZ01 (sample SAMEA2579939, study PRJEB22360) | human gut metagenome | biome: human gut; feature: human-associated habitat; material: faeces | place: Denmark | collected 2008/2010
CGTTTTTTATGCCTGATTTTTTTAGTTTTGTGTCCAATTTTTGTTGACAAGTGCACAAGTCGATTTAAAGCTTAGTGATACATATAAAGTTTGACTTATAGATTTAGGGGGTGTGACGGTGCCAGACAAAGAAAATATTGACGTGCATGAATTCAGTCCATCCCATACTAAAAATACGTTACGGCATATAGTTGCTAATCGCTTGCAGCCACTGTGGCAGATATTGGGCATACTTTGGCTCGTAGCCACCATTACTTTTGGTTTAATGCAACTAACCAATGATGATGTAGTTGACCGGGTGTTTACGCAACAGCAAAGCTTATCGCTTGAAGCGCAAGCCGATAAGCGAGCAGAATTAGGTCTTACGGCACCGGTGTGGTTACAATATAGCCGTTGGCTGGGGAGAGGTTTACAGGGCGATTTCGGGCAGTCTATGGTAACCGGGGAGGCGGTAAGCTCCATATTATGGTCAAAGTTGCCGGCCACCTTACTCCTTATGTGCAGTGCCGTGGGAATTACGTTATTGGTAGCTATCCCGTTGGGGCTTTGGACGGCTCATAAAGCCGGTAGCATGGGCGATAAATTCGTGCGAAGCCTTACGCTTTTTGGCAATACTATGCCCAATTTCTTTACAGCCTTATTGCTCCTGTATGTGGTAGCTTTGAAGTTAAATTGGTTGCCCGTTATAGCACGCCATAATGATCCGGCCGCGTTAATCTTGCCTACGTTAACATTAGTTTGGTCCATGAGTGCCAAATATATTCAGCAAGTGAGAGCCCTTGTCTTAGATGAATTGGCTAAACCGTATATTATAGGCCTTCGAACCCGCGGTTTAAGTTGGTTTACGATTCTTACCCGTTATATTTTACGAGCCATAGCCGGCCCGTTGGTAGCCCTTGTAGCTCTATCCTGCGGTTCCCTCTTGGGCGGGGTGACGATTGTAGAAACCATTTTTATGTGGGACGGTGTGGGCAAAATGGCGTTTGATGCCATTACGGCGCGTGATTATCCTGTATTGCAAGCCTATGTGATTTGGTTGGCCGCACTTTATTTAGTATTTAATTGGGGTGCCGATGTTTTGCAAAAAAGACTGAATCGCAGCCAACGTAAGGAGGCCGGCGATGAAATATAAAGATTTTAGCGGTGTCTTTATCGGTTTTATTGTCTTAATCGGGTTGCTGGTTATGGCACCGCAATTATGGCCTTTTGATCCGTATAAACAGGTGTTAACTGATGTGTTGCAGGCACCCGGTGGCACACATTGGTTTGGTACCGATCAATACGGACGTGATGTGTTGGCTCGTGTATTGGCCGGTGGGCGGATTACCGTAGGCCTTACGTTAGGAATTACGGTAACGATTGCCGTCATGGGAACCGTATTGGGGATTGTGAGCGCCTATGCAGGCGGTTTGGTAAGCCAGCTCATCACAACCGGTATTAATGTGTCCCTGGCCGTGCCGTCTTTGGTATTTGCGTTGGCTATTGCCGCGGTGTTGGGCGGCGGCATGGGGAATGCGGCATTGGCTCTTATTTGTGTGGCTTGGCCGAAATACGCTCGTTTGGCACGGAGTTTGACGTTACAAATTAAAGCGGCGCCGTATATAAAAATCTCAGAATTGCAGGGACAGTCTAAGGGCGGTATTTTTTATCATCATATATTACCGCAAATTGCCGGACCTTTGGCAGTAACGGCGGTCCTTGATATTGGTGTGATTCTTATGGAGCTGGCCGGTCTGTCCTTCTTGGGACTGGGGGCGATGCCGCCTATGGCCGAATGGGGCAGTATGCTCAGTTTGAATCGCAGCTTATTACAGACGGCACCGTGGCTCTTGTGGGCCCCGGGCGGCGCGATTGTATTAACCGTGGCGTATTTTCACTATGTGGGGGAAACCTTGCGGAAATATTTGAACAAGCGGTAAGTAATGGACATAGAGATATAGTGTTTATCAGGTCTTTAGAATTAAGTTTTATAGTGGTGTGTAGATATGGAGGTTACTCATGGGATTACAGCGTAGGGCCCAATTGCACGGTTTTTGGCGAAGTATGATCATCATGATGTGTGTTATTATAGGCGTTTTAATCGGCGGTTGCGGTAGCAATGATACGGCTGCGGGCAGTAAAATTTTGCATTACGGTACGACGGCGTACGGACCGGCCATGGAAAATGCCGGGTTAAATCCTCATGAATCGTATCAAGGCTGGAGTGCGGTGCGCTACGGTGTAGCGGAAACGCTGGTTCGTTTTAATGATGCTATGGAGGTCAAGCCTTGGTTGGCCGATTCGTGGCAATTTGTTGATGCCCATACGGTGAAACTGCATATTCGGGATAAAGTGACGTTTTCAAACGGTAAGCCGTTAACGGCTGAGGCAGTGAAAGCCAATTTTGAAGATTTGTTGGCCGTTCACAACAGGGCACCTAAAGATTTGGGCATTCAAGCTATGCATGCAGACGGTCAATATCTTACGATTCGTTCGGCTAATCCGGCCACTGTACTACTGACATACTTGGCAGATCCGTACAGTGCGATTATTGATGTTTCTGAAAAACCGAAAGACGGTCTATATATCGGTACCGGTCCGTTCAAAGCCACTAAGGTTACGGAAAAATCGGTCAGCCTCGTACGCAATGATTCATACTGGGGCGGCAAGCCTAAATTGGACGGTGTTGAAGTAGTACGTATAACGGAAGGCGATACGCTTACTATGGCTTTGCAAAAAGGCGATATTGATGTGGCTCAGGGACTCCCTTATAGCAGCTTAGATTTATTTAAGGATACGAAAGCCTATACCATTAGTTCCATGCCTACATCACGGGTGTATCAGGTAGCTTTCAACTTTGATAGTCCGGCTATGCAGGATAAGGCAGTTCGCGAAGCTATTGCTATGAGCATTGATAAAACCCAGTTTGCCGATGTATTGTTAAAAGGCAACGGTTTGGCTGCCGTAGGTCCGTTCCCAAGCAATACTGCCTTAGGCCACATGAAATTGACGGCTCCGGCATATAATATTGAAGCCGCTAAAAAGCTGTTGGCGGATGCCGGTTATCGCGATACGGACGGTGACGGTTATGTCGATAAAAACGGCCGGCCTCTCACGGTACGTTGGTTGACGTATACCTCGCGTCAAGAATTGCCTGTATTGGCGGAAGCCGCCCAAGCTACGCTTAAAGAAGTTGGTATTAAAGTGGAAGTCAATGCCACCGATGCTTATCGCAGCGTTTTAAAACAGGGCAACTATGATGTGTTTGCCAAGGCTTTTGTTACGGCACCGACCGGAGAAGGTTCGTATTATTTTAAAACGAATGTATTGGCAGATGCCGTAGATAATGTGGGGCATTACAATAATCCGCGTATTCAGGAATTAATGGCACAACTGGATCAAACGACGGAACCGGCAGTGCGTCAGGCGATTTTCCAAGAAATGACTCAGACTGTACTCGATGATGCGGCTTTTATCTACGTGGCCCATCTTAAAATGAATCTTGTTATGAAACATAAGGTCGTTAACTTTAAAGCATCGCCGACCGATTATTATGAACTTAACAAAGATGTAGATATGTAAAGTTGCCGGAAGGGGGTGAAGCGTTGACAGAACCGATTATTTTATTAAAACATTTACGGGTCACGTATGAGGGTCAAACCGTGCTGCAAGATGTGAATCTTACTGTTGCTGCCGGTGAAGCGGTGGCCATCGTGGGTCCGTCAGGGGCGGGAAAAACGACCATATTAAAGACCTTACTGGGGCTATTACCTCCCCAGGCGCAAGTTTCATATGAAGCTGCCAGTCTTTGTGGCACCTCATGGCCTGAATCCGAAACGGCTTGGCACAATTTACGCGGTCGACGCATCACCTATGTGGCACAAGGGGCCATAAGCTCTTTTAGTCCTTTTTTTACCATTGAGGAACAAAGCCGTGATTTGGCGAAAGCAATTGGTCTTGGGTGGCCTAAGGCACTTGCGCGGATTGAATCGCTGAGTGTTGCGTTAGACTTACCGGAACAGGTATTATCCTTATATCCGTCTGAGTTATCCGGTGGTATGGCACAGCGTGTGGCGTTATTATTTGCCTTACTTCCTGAGCCGGATATTTTGGTGGCCGACGAGCCGGCGGCGAGCCTTGATATGGTTCGTCAGTTGCAGGTGGCGGAGCTGTTGAAAAAAGTACAGTGCTTGGAAGGGCTTACTTTAGTTTTTGTTACGCATCAGCGAGAATTGGCTGAGTGCATTACCGATACGATATACGAATTGCGTAACGGCAAGTTAGAAAGCGATATGGTGGCTACTCCGGAAGCGCTTCGACCAAATGGCATAAAAGTTAGTTCATTGGATGTCAGAGATTTTGATGCTTCGTCAATTTTAGAAATCAAGAATCTTTCGGCCTCTTTCGATAGTGAAGATCGTGCCGTATTACATGATGTAAGTTTAACTTTAAAGCACGGCGAATGGGTCGCTTTAGTCGGGCTCAGCGGGGCCGGTAAAAGTACGTTGTTTCGGTGCTTATTAGCTTGGCAGCCGTTTTTTAGCGGTGAGATTTTATATAATCAGAAGCCGTTACAAAATTATTCGGCGGCTGAACTTGGACAAGTCGTACAGCCTATCTGGCAAGATCCGCAAAGCTCTTTTAATCCGCGACAAACGATAGGTTGGAGTCTTGAAGAAATTCTAAAACATGCAAAAAATGACAACAGAACAGGGGATATGCAAGGATTGCAGCCGCAGAATGTGAAGTTTTTATCACAAGAGTGTACCATGCTGTCACCGGAAGATCGAGCTGAATTTGCGGCCGGGGCGACTGGCGGCGAGTCAGGTAAAGCACGCATTGCCGGCTTATTGGCGACCGTTAACTTACCAAGCTCATACAGCAAGCGATATCCGCACATGTTAAGCGGTGGTGAATGTCAACGGGCGGCCTTAGCCCGTGCTATTGCCGGCAATCCGTCAATATTATTGTGTGATGAAATGACCTCAGCCTTAGATGGGCAAACACAGGCCGACGTAATAGCGGTATTGAATAATTTAAAACAAAACAATCAGCTTGCCGGTTTAGTCATTACGCATGACTTGGCGGTAGTTGAAGCACTATGTGAGTATATATATTTGTTGGATGACGGACGGATTGTAGAAGAGGGCCCTGTTCAGGCTGTTTTGAAGCATCCTCAATCGGAATTGGCAAAACAATTAGTACAAGCGCGTTCCTTGTTGAATCGCAAGTAATACACTTTGTAATCCTCATCGTTGAATGTCGGCAGAGGAAGCGTTTTAAAATAATAAAAACTTTGCGGCATGCGTTTTCAAAATAATGGTTGCCTTGTCTTATATGTTATAATAAACACATGACGTACTAATACAAGGTGGTGATTGCGTGTCACAAACAGAACATGATAAATTACATGAATTAGGCATTGCTCACAGCCATGAGGCAATGCATGAGCATATACATACACATGAACATTCCCATGAACATTCTCATGAACACGGTCATACCCATTCTCATACGCAAACCAAGGCGGTTATGAATCGTTTGTCACGGATTATCGGTCATTTGGAATCGGTAAAACGTATGGTGGCGGATGGTCGCGATTGCAGTGAAGTTTTGGTGCAACTCGCTGCCGTTGATTCGGCGGTGAAAAGTGTCAGTCGGGTTGTTATGAAGGATCATATTGAACATTGCATCGTTGATGCGGTTAAAGAGAATGATACAGAAACGTTGGCTAAGCTTAACGAAGCGATTGATCGGTTTATAAAATAGCGAAGGCTATGCTTATAATAAACTTTTGAAGTTAATATTTGGCAGATTATTCGTAAGGAGGTAGCAGTATGTCACGAGTTGTAATGCAAGCACATTTGAGAAATGAATTAACAAACGCTAAAAAGAATCACACTGTATTTACTGATGTAGGCAAAGATGTGGGCGGTTTGGAAGAATCTTTTTCACCGGTTGAATTGTTAGCCGATACTTTTGCTTCGTGCGCACTCTCCATTATGGGCCTTATCGGCGGTAAAATGGGCTATGATTTTGTTGGCGCCTATGCCGAAGTAGCGGCGGATGTGAGCTCGGAAGAATTCAGAGTTAAAGAAATTAAAATTGACTTCCATTTGCCAAAAGCTGTTAAAGAAGAAGACCGTAAAAAAATCGAAACTTTACTTCACGAAAAATGTGTTGTTGGTCGCAGCTTGAATGCCGATTTGAAACAGACGGCTACCTTCACGTATGATGAGTAAATAAGCCCCAAATATGTTAAACTAAATACGGATACAAATTAAAATAGGCCGATTCCATAAGGAATCGGCCTATTACGGTTTATAGTATTTCTTATTTAATGTGTTTGCTGCCGCGTTCGGTCATTGGCACATTATCTTTGCAAAGTGGGCATTCTTCAGGTTTGTAAGTAGGAACGGTAAGGTTTAACAAAGCCTGTACTTTTTCGTTTGGAATGCCGAAATCAGCTTTGCCGCCGCTGCGGTTAACCAAGAGACCGACACCAACGATTTCGCCTTGGGAAGCTTTAACTACATCAACTACTTCACGAACGGAACCGCCCGTAGTTACGATGTCTTCAACGATGAGCACGCGGGTACCCGGTTCAATGCGGAAACCGCGACGTAAAGTCATAACGCCTTTTTCACGTTCGGTGAAAATAGCACGGGTGCCTAAGGCTTTACCCACTTCATGAGCCAACAAGATACCGCCGGTCATAGGTCCGATAACAAGTTCTACATTTTGATCTTTGAAACGTTCAGCCAATTCTTGGCAAAGACGTTCTGTATATTTAGGATGTTGAAGAACGTTAAATTTTTCCACATACATTGGGCTGTGGAGTCCGGAGGTCAAAAGAAAATGGCCTTCTAAAATAGCTTTAGTGTCGATTAATAACTGTTTAACTTCTTGTTCTGTCATCATGATTAAATAGCCTCCATTTCTTCAACAATTAAACGAACCGCTTCTTGCGGATTTTCGGCTTTGGTAATAGGGCGACCGATAACGAGTTTGGAAGCACCATCCGCCAAGGCGTTCTTCGGTGTGGCGATTCGTTTCTGGTCATTGGCAGCCGCAAAACTTGGGCGGATGCCCGGTGTAACGATGAGGAAGTCATCACCGCATACTTCGCGAATAGCCTTAGCTTCCAATGGTGATGCTACAACGCCGTCCATGCCGGATTCTTTAGCGAGTTTTGCCAAACGAAGTACTTGATCGCGAATTGGTAATTGACCGCCGATGGCAGTCCAAGCATCATCGTCAAAACTGGTGAGTACGGTTACCGCCAAGAGTTTAGGGCGTTCCACTTGCAGTTTTTCGGCAGCTTCGGTAGCAGCTTTAGCGGCAGCGGCCATCATGACAGGTCCGCCTTGGCTGTGTAAGGTGATAAGTTTGGCACCTAAGCGGGTTAACGATGTTACCCCCTGTGCTACTGTGTTGGGAATATCATGTAATTTCAAGTCGAGAAATACGGATTTTCCCTGTTCTTGCAAATACGTTACGGTTTGCGCACCGGCGGCATAAAATAGTTCCATGCCCACTTTGTAATACGATACGGAGTCACCTAAGGTAGTCACCAAGTTTTTTAATTGCTCCATGGTGGACACATCAAGGGCTACTATAAGTCTGTCGTCTGCCATCATTAGCCTCCTTTGATTTTATATTCAAATAATTTTTGCATAAAAACGAGGTAAAGTCAATCTAAATTAACTGTGCTTACTTTTATTATACCTCTTTTTGCTTGAAAAGAAGAAAGGATATCTAGTATTATAGATATAGAGATTACTCATGGTAAAAAGTGATATTATATTTTAAATTTAGAAGAATGGAGTGAGAGCAATGGCAGTAGGTAATCGTGTCTATTTAAAACGACCTATGGTAAGTGATGAATTGTTAAAAGAGTATCAGGGAATTCCGGCCGCAAACGTAGCAGATTGCATGGGGCGACTTTGTGCGTTGCATCCACGTATTTCTTTGAAGTCTTCACCGAAACAACCGGTGACGGTGGGGCGTGCGTTGACGGTAAAAACGCGCAGTGGTGATAATTTGATGATTCATAAAGCACTTAATATGGCGCAACCGGGCGACGTAATTATGGTGTCCAATGACGGCGGTACCGAATATCGGGCGTTAATGGGTGAAATCATGCTTGGTTATGCGATTTATAAACAAATCGCCGGCCTCGTTATCGATGGCCCGATTCGCGACAGTGATGCGGTGGCCAACATGAGCCTGCCGATTTATGCAAACGGCACTAATCCGGCCGGCCCTTATAAAGACGGTACCGGTGAAATCAACACACCAATTGCTTGCGGAGGCATTTCCGTTAATCCGGGGGATATTATCGTGATGGACCGCGACGGTGTAATCGTAGTGCCTTGGCAAGATGCGGACGAAATTTTGGAAGGGGCTAAAAAAATCCAAGCCAAAGATGCAGCCAATGTGCATGCAGCTTTGACCGGCGATGCCGATCGTCAGTGGGTAGAGGATTTGCTTAAAGAGCAGGGCACGGAAATCATTGACGACCAGTATTAAGCGTTGATTAATTAGGGTTTGATAATATAAAAAGCAACCGATGCTTACGGTGATAACACATTGTAAGTGCGGTTGCTTTTATTTTTATTGATATGATTTTATTGTGGTGCTAAGTTACGTTGTATTTTGTACCGCATGGCATCATGTCAGCGATAATTACACAAATTACAGTAATTATACCAAGTTTTGCGGTTTGCCGGCTTCCCAAGCTTTGATGTTTTCAATAACAATATCCGCTCTTGTTTCGAGAGCTTCTTTGCTGGCAAAAGCTACATGTGGGGTGAGCACGGTGTTTTTCGCATGGCATAACGGATGATCGGCCGGAATTGGCGGTTCCGTTTCGAATACATCGATGCCGGCACCGGCTAAGCGACCTTCATTAAGAGCAGCAGCTAAGGCTTCGCTGTCAACAACAGGACCGCGAGCCGTATTGATAAGTACGGCAGTCGGTTTCATGAGTTTAATCATGTCGGCGTTTACGAGACTTTTAGTTTCAGCTGTTAACGGTGTATGCAAAGAAACAAAGTCGGCTTCGCGGAATAATTCTTCTTTGGAAACGAATTTGACGCCTTTAGCGATGAGGTCTTGTTTTTCACTGCGATTATAGGCGATAACTTTGCAACTGAAAGCAAGTGCGATTTCAGCTACGCGACGGCCGATGGCACCGGTACCCACTACGCCGAAAGTTTTGCCATAAAGTTCAAAACCAACTAAACCGGCTTTAGTGCCTTCATGGCGAGCCTGATGGTCACATGGTACGATATTGCGAATTACAGAAATGGCGAGACCGAAAGCAAGTTCGGCCACGGCATTGGTAGAATAACCGGCTGCGTTACAAACAGTAATATTGCGTTCACGGCAGGCTTCCAAATCTACATGATCTACGCCGGTGAAAGCGATAGAAATCATTTTAAGATTAGGGCATTGGCGGATGATATCGCCGGAGAGTTTTTGATTGGCCAAAATCAATACATCCGCATCTTTAACGCGGGCCAATAGTTTAGTTTGATCCAATTCCTGCGTTTCCGGATAGAAGAATTCATGACCGGCTGCTTTTAAAGGCGCACTGACAGCTTCGATTTTGGCGGCGGATACGCCTAATGGTTCCATTACGATGATTTTCATCTTGTCACCTCGTTTTAAAAAAGTAAGAAAAGGACGTTTGGTATTCAAGGTTCTAGGCTGACTGATTGTCACTATTTCAACCATACGTCGTTAAAAATAATAAATGACTCTGTTAAAATGAATAAATAACTCTATTTTGATTATACGCCAACTGAAAGTTGTATTCAATGATTGAAAATAGATTAAATATATCTTTTGTCAGTAGACAAGAGACGTTTGTTCCATCCAAAATGATAAGCGACAGATTTATATTAAGCATTCTATAGTATCTGTTGCAAGCGCGTTAAAAAACTTCTCTCAGAGGCGGTATTATCGTATTTTAAGCATAGTAAAATTGCACAATGTTTATCTAATTCCTATTTGAAAGTAGGCCATTTAAGATGCTATACTACAAAGAGACATCACTCACAACCATACAATTTTGGTCGATGTCGGTTCCAACAGAGGTTGGATTATATTGAATACATAACTAGTATTATTTGTGTGAGGTGCAAAACTATGAGTTTCGAAAGTCGATTCCAACATATTGATCGTCGTGTTCCGATTTCAGAGAATAACCCTGCAATCATTCATGATTTAAGTAAATGTAAAAACTGTACATTATGCCGTCGTGCTTGTGCCGACGTTATGAGCGTACTTGACTATTACGATTTAGAATCTACCGGTGATGAACCGATTTGTGTTCATTGCGGTCAGTGCGCAGCCGCTTGCCCATTCGATTCCATGAACGAACGTTCCGAATTGGATGAAGTAAAAGTAGCTATCGCCGATCCTGAAAAAATCGTTGTTATTCAGACTGCACCGGCTGTACGTGTAGGTATTGGTGAAGAATTCGGTTATGAACCGGGTTCCGTTTTAGAAGGTAAAATGATTGGCGCCTTACGTCAACTTGGTGCCGACTATGTAGTAGATACCAACTTTGGTGCCGACTTGACTATCATGGAAGAAGCCAGCGAATTGATTGAACGCGTTGTAAACGGCCATGGCGAATTGCCACAGTTTACCAGCTGTTGCCCTGCATGGGTTAAATTTGCTGAAACTTACTACCCTGAATATTTACCGAATATTTCTACAACTCGCAGCTGTATCGCTATGGAAGCAGCTGTTATTAAAACATATTTCGCTAAGAAGATGAATATCGATCCTGAAAAAATCGTATCCGTGAGCGTGGCTCCTTGTACGGCTAAAAAGTTCGAAATTCGTCGTCCTGAACAGAATAAATCTGCTGCTTACTGGGATAAAGAAGACCTTCGCGATACTGATTACTGTATTACGACTCGTGAATTCGGTAAATGGATTCGTGAATCCGGTATCGATTTCACTCAAGTGGAAGAATCCCAGATGGATAAATACATCGGTGCTGAAACCGGTGGCTCCGTAATCTTCTGTAATACCGGCGGTGTTATGGAAGCAGCTGTTCGCAGTGCTTATAAATTCATTACAGGTGAAGAACCGACTCCTGAACGTTACACTAACCTTCAGGAAGTTCGCGGTATGGAAGGCGTTCGTGAAGCGGAAGTTGAAATTGGCGACAAAAAATTAAAATTGGCTGTTGTTCATGGCGGTAAAAATATCCGTACGTTCTTGGACGACATGAAAGCTAATGGCAAAAAATATGATTTCGTTGAAATGATGGCTTGCCCGGGCGGTTGTATTGGCGGCGGCGGACAGCCACGCGTAAAAATGCCTGTAGCTAACAAAGTTCGCGAAGCTCGTATCAAAGGTATCTACGATATGGACTCCAACATGAAACTTCGTTCCAGCTATGAAAACCCTGAAATCAAAGCTATTTACAGCGAATTCTTTGATAAACCATTGGGCGAATTGTCTGAACAGTTATTACACACTTACTTCACTGACCGCAGCAGTGATCTTGGTGTTCGTAAAGATGTAACGCCTGAAACTTGCCCAACGTCCCCTAAATTCAAAAAGCCTGAATAATAGGGATCGGTCATATTGACTTAGACTTAATAGAGCATTGAAAGCTTGTGCTACATACAGCTTTCGATGCTCTTTTTGTATGTCTATAGTTGACAGGTATCTATTCTTTGAAGTATTATAATATACATCTAACGGGTAATGATTTACCCCAAGGTAGCTATAATTTTATAGATCATCAAGAGCAGCGGAGGGAACTGGCCCGGTGATGCTGCGGCAACCTGCTTTGCAATTTATTTGTAGAGAAAGGTGCTAAGTCCAACGGGAAACCGGCAGATGATAAGACAGTTGGTCGTCATTTGTTGACGACTTTTTTTATTATATCTGCCAAACTTGAGAGGAGATTGAGAATATGAGTAACACAAAACAGACAATTGGGAAAGGTCCGTTTCGCTATGATGTAGTAGGCAGTTTTTTACGATCTGATTCAGTTAAAAAAGCACGCCAGGAAGTAGAAGCAGGCACGCTGAGTAAAGCCGAACTCCGTAAGGTAGAAGACGAAGCGATTCGCGATTTAATCGATAAAGAAGTTAACGTAGGTTTAAAAGCCGTAACCGATGGTGAATTCCGCCGTGCTTACTGGCATTTAGATTTCTTGGAACAACTTGTGGGAGTTGAACGCATTAAAGCCGAACACTGGTCGGTAGCTTTTAAAGGGCATCAACCAAAAGCGGCGACGCTTAAAATTGTAGGGGATATCGACTTCCCGGATAACCATCCGTTCCTTGAAGATTTCAAATTTGTAAAAGCAGCCGCCGGTGATAGAGCGGTTGCCAAATTTACGATTCCGTCTCCATCCATGCTCCATCTGATTTGCTGTGTTCGTGAAGAACATTATGAAGTGATTCCGCAGTATGAAAATGAAGACGCTTTATTTGAAGCCATTGCCAAAGCTTATCGTAAGGCTGTTAAAGCATTCTATGATGCCGGTTGTCGTTACTTGCAGTTGGATGATACCTCTTGGGGTGAATTCTGCGATGAAACGAAACGCAAAGAGTATGCGGCTCGCGGTTTAGATTTAAATCACATTGCCAAAAAATATGTAGAAGTCATCAATTATGCCTTGGAAGGTAAACCGGACGATTTGGCTGTCACCATGCATATTTGTCGCGGTAATTTCCGTTCCACATGGTTCTCGTCGGGGGGCTATGAACCGGTTGCGGAAACTCTGTTCGGCCAGTGCCATATTGACGGTTTCTTCTTGGAATATGACTCCGATCGTGCCGGCGGCTTTGCCCCACTTCGTTTTATAAAGAACCAGAAGGTAGTCTTAGGGCTTGTTACTTCGAAGTTCCCTGAACTTGAAAAAGAAGACGATTTGCTGGCCCGTATTGAAGAAGCTACTTTATATGTACCGAAAGAACAATTGGCCTTGAGTCCGCAATGCGGTTTTGCTTCCACGGAAGAAGGTAATAATTTGACTGAAGCAGAGCAGTTTGCTAAGTTGGCCCTTATCAAACGAGTAGCGGAAAAGGCTTGGGGGCCTTATGAAGAATGATGCCTTTCGTTATGCCTTCCCGTTAACGGTACCGATTTGTGCGGGATTCTTATTTCTCGGCATTTCCTATGGTTTATATGCCGTAGGGCAGGGGCTGCCTTGGTATTTGCCGATTATAATGAGTGCCACCATTTTTGCCGGTTCCATGGAATTTGTGACCGTCGCACTGTTAGCCGCTCCGTTTGATCCGCTAGGTGCTTTTATTTTGGCCTTTATGGTCAACGGGCGTCATATTTTCTACGGTTTGACGATGTTAACTCGTTATACATCACTGGGTTGGAAAAAATATCCTCTGATTTTCGGTATGTGCGATGAGTCTTTTGCCATTAATGTAACGGTTAACTTGCCGGAGACTGTAGACCGCGGCTGGTTTTATTTACATGTGACGTGGCTAAATTTTGTTTACTGGGTATTTGGCGTAGCTGTCGGTTCCATAGGCAGTCAATTTATTATGCTGAACCTCAAAGGGATTGAGTTTGTACTGACCGCATTGTTTGCTGTTATCTTCTTGGATATGATACTGGGTGGCAAAAACATGGTACCGGGCTTTATCGGTCTTGGTGTATCGCTTTTGATGCGGATTCTATTGGGCCTCGATGTATTCATGTTACCGGCCATGGCACTTATGGTTGTCATATTCAGTGTGCTTTATAAAGTTAAGGTCAAAAATGAGCCTGTTAAAATGAATGAAGGGGGGCCGTTGCCATGACTGCTTGGGAAATGACCCTAACGATCGGTGCCGTAGTACTGGGGACTATGGCTACACGATTTATTTCGTTTATTGTGTTTGCCAAATCGGAAAAACCGCCGGCTATTATCACGTACTTGGGGGATATGTTACCGGCTGCCGTTATGGGCTTATTGGTTGTTTACTCCTTAAAGGATGTTTCACTTACGCAATCGCCGAACGGTATACCTGAGGCTATTGCTTTGATTATATTAGGTATAATTCATTATTGGCGACGTAATTTGTTACTCAGTATAGCCGTTGGCACAATTGTATATATGTTTTTAGTACAACAGCTCTTTTAAAAACTAAAATATTCGATATTTATGTTAAAATGATCATTTAAAACCATCAAATCGTCATAAATTTGAATTTTTATAAATAAAAGTTACTAAAATTATATAAATTTTTGAGTTCTTATGAACAAAGGACATAGTCCGATTTATTCCCATGACTGTGGGATGAATCGGACTTTTTTATTTTTGAAAATAGAAAATGGCCTGATAAAACGGTCATATTATGACGATAAAGCATTGTAAATATGTTGTAAAAATAATTTTCGTGGCGTATGATAAGTGTAACGATTTTAGAAAACGATTTCGCAAATCGTTACACAAGCTGAATCTTTCAAAATGACATACTTAATTAAGAAGAAAATTGAGAATGCATTAATTAAAGACTAAGTTAAATATTTAATTAATGTTTGACACTCTTTGGGGTGAAAGAGTAGGATTTGATGAAAGTAAGGAGAGTTGCATGGGAAGAGTTACAATAGCCGATGTGGCAGAACGAACCGGATTTTCAAAAACAACGATATCTCGGTTTTTAAACGGTAAGTATGAATTTATGTCCGAAACTACGCGTAAACGTATCAGCGAAGTTATTAAGGATATTGAATATAAGCCAAATCGCATGGCGCGAAGCTTACGGCTTCAACAAAGTCATATGATTGGCGTTATTGTATCAGATATTTCAAACCCGTTCTCGGCAATCCTTTACACCGGTATATCGGAGTATTGTGAACAACATGGTTTCACCTTATTGTTGGCTGATGCCGGCGATAATCCTGAGAAGGAAAAACGCTATATTCAGTCGATGATAGCACAAGGAGTAGACGGTATTGTTATGAATGCAACAGGAGCTAATGTAGAGTATCTCAATGAAGTGAATCGTACGACGCTACCTATTGTATTGGCCGACAGACCGGTTAAAGGTTGTGAATGTGATCTGGTATCTTCGGATACAAAACAGGTGACACGAGACAGTTTGAAAGTATTGCTCGGTAAAGGGTATGAGCGAATCTTGTATGCAACTCGACAAATCGGAACTAACGGCATTCGCCGCGAACGTATTGATGAATTTACCGCCCAATATGAGCAAAAGACGGGACGAACCGCAAAAACACTGGAATATACTAAAAATGATAAGGACGTTTTAGAAGCAGCTATTCTTAAAGAATTTGCCGAGGCTCAAAAAGCCGGTGAACGCTTGGCCTTATTTGCCGGTAACGGTGTGGTACTCAGTGATATGGCTCAGTTGGTACGACATCATAAACTTCGGGTTCCTGATGATTTAGCGCTTTTCAGTTATGATAATTGGTCGTGGATGGATAGTATCGGCCCCGGCATATCAGTAGTGGAAAACCCGACATATCAAGTCGGTCAGGAATGTGCCCGCTTACTGTTAATCAGGATAGCGGAGGGGCAAAAAGAAACAGATTCACCGGATATGGAAGCTCAACGACTTATCTTGCCGGGGAAGATTGTAGAACGCGGTTCATTATAAAGACCGCAACTCTAAGCCCGATAGGGTATAACTAATTTCGGTTTTAATATTTTAGGTTTTTAAAATATTGACATACATATTTTTATCTAAGGAGTGATAAGTATGGATACACGTTACAGTGTAAACCCGCGCGACATCAAACGTTATACGACTGAAGAATTGCGCAACGAATTTTTGATTCAAAACATTTTTAAGGCTGATGAAGTAACAGCTGTGTACAGCCATGTAGACCGCATGGTAACACTTGGTTGTATGCCGTTTAACGAAGTAGTTGACCTTGAAAAAGGTATGGATATCTGGCATACTTTCGGTACTCAGTTCTTCTTGGAACGTCGTGAAATCGGTGTTTTCAACGTAGGTGGCGATGGGAAAATCGTAGCTGACGACGAAACATTCGATTTGACTTACACAGACTGTGTATACATTACTAAAGGTACTAAAAAAGTAACTTTCCAGAGTAATGATCCTAAGAATCCGGCTAAATTCTACATGGTATCTGCTCCGGCTCACACTTCTTACAAAACAACATTCATTCCAATGGCTAAAGCCAATAAACGCCCTATGGGTGCCATGGAAACAGCTAATGACCGCGTAATCAACCAGTTTATCCATCCGGATGTATTGCAAACTTGCCAATTATCCATGGGCTTAACTCAGTTGAAACCGGGCAGCGTTTGGAACTCCATGCCTCCTCATACTCATGAACGTCGTATGGAAGTTTACTTCTACTTTGAAGTTCCAAAGGACAATGTAGTATTCCATATGATGGGCCAAGCCGAAGAAACTCGTCACATTGTAATGCACAATGAAGAAGCTGTTATCAGTCCTTCCTGGAGCATGCATTGCGGTGCCGGTACTTCCAACTATACCTTCATCTGGGCTATGGGCGGTGAAAATCAGGCATTTGATGACATGGACCACATTGCTATCACTGATATGAAATAAGAAAATTGCTTCTTAGGTTCGATTTATTTTTTACCTGTTTACGAAATCGATACACATCTCGAAAACAGGAGATTGCAAACATGATAAATGTTAGGAGGCTCTAATGAACAGCTTAGAACAATTCCGTATTGACGGAAAAGTAGCATTGGTAACCGGCGCAGTATACGGCATCGGTTTTGCCATCGCCACAGCCTTAGCCGGCGCCGGCGCTAAAATCGTATTTAACTGCTTGGATGAAGAAACTCGCGATAAAGCGGTAGCTGATTATAAAGCAGTGGGCATTGATGCTCTCGGTTATGTAGCTGACGTAACTAAAGAAGAAGAAATCATCCCTATGATTAAAGATATCGAAGCTAAATTAGGCGGTGTAGATATCTTGGTAAACAATGCGGGTATTATTAAACGCATTCCGATGGTAGAAATGGAAGCATCGGAATTCCGCCAAGTAGTTGATATTGACTTGGTTGGTCCGTTCATTATGGCGAAAGCTGTAATTCCGGGCATGATTAAAAAAGGTCACGGCAAAATTATTAATATTTGCTCCATGATGAGTGAACTCGGCCGTGAAACAGTATCTGCTTATGCAGCTGCTAAAGGCGGTTTGAAAATGTTGACTCGCAATATCGCATCCGAATACGGCGAATACAACATTCAATGTAATGGTATCGGACCTGGCTACATTGCAACTCCACAGACAGCTCCGTTACGCACGGAAGGCCATCCGTTTAACAGCTTTATTATTGCCAAAACTCCGGCTGCTCGTTGGGGTACACCTGAAGATTTACAGGGACCTGCCGTATTCTTGGCATCTGAAGCATCTGACTTCATCAATGGCCATGTTTTATATGTAGATGGCGGTATCTTAGCGTATATCGGCAAACAACCATAATCGTCGGTGGGGAGGGGCCTCATAATTGAGGCCCGGCCCTGGTATTGGAGGAAATCACTATGAATATCATGAAGGGCATTTCACGTGTTCCAGGCGGGCTTATGCTCGTTCCGTTATTACTCGGTGCGTTATTACACACTTTTGCACCGGGAACAGGCAAGTACTTCGGTTCTTTTACAAATGGTTTAATCACAGGCACCGTTCCTATTTTATCGGTATGGTTCTTCTGTATGGGTGCCAGCATTGACATTAAAGCAACCGGTACCGTTTTGAAAAAATCCGGTACATTAGTAATTACAAAGATTATAGTAGCATGGCTCGTTGGGCATATTTGCGTAATTCTTATGCCGAACGGTATGGTTGAAACAGGATTTTTAGCAGGGCTCTCCACATTGGCAATTGTTGCAGCAATGGACATGACCAATGGCGGTTTATACGCCTCCTTGATGGCTCAATACGGTTCTAAAGAAGATGCCGGTGCTTTCGTATTGATGTCTATTGAATCCGGTCCGTTAGTAACTATGTTAATCCTCGGTACAACAGGTGCGGCAAGCTTTGAACCACATCTTTTCGTTGGTGCCGTATTACCTTTCTTAATCGGTTTTGCTCTCGGTAATTTGGATAAAGAATGTAAAACATTCTTCAGCCAAGGTACTATGCTTATGATTCCTTTCTTCGGTTTTGCATTAGGTAATACCATCAACTTAATGACTGTAGTTAATACAGGCTTGTTGGGTATCTTGTTAGGCGTTGCTGTTATTATTATCACCGGTATTCCTTTGATCTTGGCTGACAAGTTCATCGGCGGTGGTAATGGCGGTGCCGGCCTTGCCGCATCCAGTACTGCAGGTGCAGCTGTAACTAACCCTATCATTATCGCTGGTATGGTTCCGGCTTTTGCTCCAATCGCACCGGCTGCTACAGCTTTGGTAGCAACTTCCGTAGTTGTAACTTCCATTTTGGTACCAATCGTAACAGCTTTCTGGTGTAAACGTTTTGGCGATGACGCTAAAACTAAAGCCGCTCGCATCGTGGTAAATGGTTAACAGTTAACAAACACGCACACCTTGAGGCATCGGCTTCAAGGTGTTGCTTGTTATATGGGGTATTTTATTAATATCCGTTGAGGAGGAAAATTAGATGGCACGAGTTTTGACAATCGGAGAACCTATGGGCCTTATGGTGGCAACCGAGCCAAAGGCACTAAAAGATGTAACTACCTTCCACCGCTATGTATGCGGTGCGGAAATAAACTTTGCAGTCGGCATTGCCCGTTTAGGCCACGATATCGGATATATCAGCCGCGTAGGCAATGATCCGTTCGGTCAACATATTTTGGACTTCTTGGAAGAACAAAATATCGGGACTGACTATGTTGAATTGGATGATGTGAATCGTACGGGCATGCAGTTGAAAGCAAAAACTTTGTCCGGTGATCCGGAAGTTGTTAATTTCCGTCGCTTCACAGCGTTTTCGTATATGGAACCGTCTATCGTTGATACGGTTGATTGGGATAAATACGATCATTTACATGTTACCGGTATTCCACCGGCTTTATCCGACAGCTGCCGCGAAACTTCAATCGCTATGATTAAAGCCGCTAAAGATCATGGTGTTCAGGTTTCTTTTGATACTAACCTTCGTCCGGCTTTATGGCCATCCGAAGAAGTTATGCGTGAAACCATTAATTACTTGGCATCCTTAGCTGACATTGTATTACCGGGCTTTGGTGAAGGTAAGATTTTGACCGGTTTTGATACACCGGAAGAAATCGCCGACTTCTACCTTAAACAAGGTGCTAAAGCAGCTATCGTAAAATTAGGTACTAAAGGTTCTTTTGTTAAAACCGAAACTGAAGAATTCTATGCACCGGCTTATGTAGTAGACCATGTTGTCGATACTGTAGGTGCAGGCGACGGTTTTGCCGTTGGTACCGTAACCGGTCGCTTGGAAGGTCTTAGCTGGCAAGATGCGGTTCGTCGCGGGGCAGCTATCGGAGCACTCCAAGTTCAAGTAGAAGGCGATAATGAAGGCCTACCTACGCGTGAACAATTAGAGGCTTATCAGAAAACGGCTAAGCTTAGCGAATAAAGACTATATAGCGGGTAAGCTGTGAATATATGAGTTTGCCATAGTTCATATTTTTGCAGACGAAGCTATATAAAGCGAGTATAATGAAATAGTAAGCTTAGTTGTTGATAAGACTTGGAGGAAGTTATGGATAAATTACAAGTAATCGAAACAGTTAAAAAAATCGGCGTTGTAGCCGTTATTCGCGGTAACACACCGGAAGAAGCGGTTCAGATTTCGGAAGCCTGTATCGCCGGTGGCGTTACGGCTATCGAAGTAGCGTTTACTACGCCGCGTGCTCATGAAGCCATTTTGACATTGTCTGAAAAATACAAAGACAATGCCGCCGTTGTTATCGGGGCAGGCACGGTTCTTGATGCGGAAACAGCTCGTATGGCTATTTTGAACGGCGCAGCATTTGTTGTTTCCCCTGCTTTTGACGAAGCAACAATTAAATTATGTAATCGCTATCGTGTAGCATGCATGCCGGGCACGACTACTATTCAAGGCGTAATCCAAGCTTTGGAATTAGGCGCCGATATTGTTAAAGTATTCCCGGGTGAAGTTGTGGGCAGCAAGTTCATTAAAGCCCTAAAAGGCCCATTGCCACAGGCTCAAATGATGCCTACCGGCGGTGTAAGTATTGATAATGTAGGTGAATGGTTTAAAGCGGGTGCTGTAGCAGTCGGTGCCGGCGGAGCCTTGACCGGTGGCGGTAAAACTTTGGCAGAAATTACCGAAACAGCTAAGAAATTCGTTGAAGCTGTAGCAGCTGCCAGAAAATAATTCGGTAGTAAAAAATTTACTATAATAGCAGAACGCAATAAAAAATCCTCGAAGTACATGAATAGTGCAGTGTTCATAGTATTTCGAGGATTTTTTGTTAAATATTATATTTGTTGCGAATTTCTGTTAGCAAAGCCTCACAGCCCTTACTAATATCGTCATAGGTTTCATCAAAGTTTCCGGTATACCACGGATCTTTTACATCTCTTGTTTCGCCTACAAAGGACAGCATTTTCTTTACTTTGTTATCCGAGTCGGGACCGATTGCACGGTTTAAATTACGACGATTATTTTCATCCATGATGATTAGATAATCAGCGGAATTGTAATCGCTATTAGTAATTTGGCGGGCCGCACGCGGTGTAAAGGGGATATGCAATGTTTTGAGTTTTTGCTTAGTCCCGTGATGCGTATCATTGCCTGTTTCTTCACGACTGGTAGCGGTTGAGTCGATCTTAAAATAATCGCTTAAATCAGCTTTTTTTACTAAGTCTTTGAATACAAATTCAGCCATGGGTGAACGGCAGATATTGCCGTGACAGACGAATTGTACATGAATCGGTTTTTGCAATGGTTTCATAGGCTTCCTTTGTTTTAAACAATTAGACGAACTGAAGAATCATGGCAAAAAGGCCTAAGATCATTTGCTGTAACGGAATTAACACCCAGGTAAGGAATGGAGTGTAAATAAGCAAAATCAACATTAAAAAGCCGTAACGGGCCCACTGCCAATATTTCATCTGCCAATACGGCGAGAGCATGTTAGACACAATGTGAGCACCATCGAGCGGCGGAATCGGAATTAAATTGAACAAGGCAAAGTTGATATTGATAATAACCATGAGTGAAATAACGGAGTAAAGACCGGATGACACGTCAATATTATGGTTGTTGATGAAAAATAATACGAAGGCTGAGATGAAGGCGATGATGATGTTAGCGGCAGGGCCGGCTAACGATACGAGGGTATCATCTCGTTTTTTGTTTCTAAAATTGGCGGGGTTAATAACGACCGGTTTAGCCCAACCGAAGTGTAAAAGTAAAAGCATAAGCATGCCGAGTAAATCGATATGAGCAAACGGGTTCATAGTAAGACGGCCCATTCGGCGAGGTGTATCATCACCAAGCATATCGGCTACTTTAGCATGAGCAAACTCGTGCATGGCCATAGCAATGATAATAGCCGGTAATGCGGCTACAATACTTAATAGATTAAAGTTAAACATAACTGGCTCCTTTTCATGATGTAATGTAATTAATAGTATACCGTAAAATATCGATGTAGGCAAAGTATTAGCCTATAAAACACAAAATGTTGAGTACTGAGTCATACTGTTGGTATGAGCGACGTACCGACAGTGCGTATGCGCACCAATGGTATGAGTCATTTGCTTGCCCCTCAGCGGTACTCTTTTTATAATAGGGGCAGTGACAGGGAAAACTATGAAGAGTGTGAGCTTATGCGTTTGTATGAAATGCAGCACTATGGGGGAATTTGATCAATATTACGGGGACTGTGTCAGTTAAAATTAGGGGAGCTGGATAGTATGTCAAAAGTCGTAATTCCGATGAAGTTATTGAACCGTTTGTACACGGAAGAGAAGTTATCTACATGGGAGATTGCCAAAAAATTGGGGTGCAGTCAGGATACGGTAGTGCGTCGTTTGCATGCCTATCAGATTCCGGTACGGTCACGGCGCAAAAAACTGCCTGAAGATGAATTGGCTCATTTATATTTAGAAGCCGGTCTTGGGGTAAAGCAATTGGCCGTTCGTTATAAATGTTCACACACGACGGTAGCGGCGCGGCTTCATGAGATGGGGGTATTGGTAAGTAAAAAAGCTGATTATAAAGAACCGTCAGCATTGACACAGCAACGTATTGTAACTTTATATAACAGCGGTCAAAGTGCCGGCTGGGTGGCTCAACATTTACATATGTCACGTTGGACGGTGCTGAAAACTTTGCGAGATAAGGGCATATTCATCCGGCATAGCAATAAACGAGTGTATTTGAATGTTAAAGAATTGGCTTATTTGTATGAACAGCGTCATATGTCTACGACGGAGTTAGCGGCTTTGTATGACGTTAAGCCGGCTACCGTGGCTGAACGGTTAAAAGAAGAAGGCGTTCGCTTGAGGGGGAATCATTTGGAACTTAATATGTTTGACGTATGTGTACGGTATCAACAGGGACTGAGTCCAATGCAGATTGCCGCCGATTTGGGGTGTTCCTATTCGGCGGTACGGCGTCGCCTGGACTCGTGGCAGGGGTATAAGAAGCGGTCTTGAGTAGCAGATAATAAGAGAAAATAAAAGGGCACTTTATTAAATTTTTGAGAGAATATTATCCTTGATTGATAGGCGAAAGTATTGCATTGATGGGGCTTAATTCGTTATACTAAAGAGTATGGAAGTAAGGTTTTTAAAAAAATTAAGCTTAAAGAAATGGAGTTAATCATGGAGATTGTTCTTGTATTATTGCCTTATTTAGGCGCAGGTTTTATTGCGGCGGTTATTTCCCGCTTTACCGGTGTAGCCTTATCGTTTATCGTAGTACCGACCTTATTATATTGGGGCGCCACACCGACAGAATTGGTATCATTTATGCTGACCTTTGCCGTGTACAACGGATTTACTTCGGAAACACAGGATTTTCGTTTAAATATAAAGGACTTAGTTTTATTTAAAGGCTGGCGTGTAGTTATTCCATTACTTATTTCGTTTGCGTTGGCGTTTGTAATGCCGCCGGCAGCTATTGCCTTCTTTATTTTCTGCTTTATTGCTGAATTAGCCATGAGCATGTACAATCGCTTGCCGGCCGATCAAAAACCGGCACTCGGCGGTGTTGTTCTCAGTGTAGTAACTGCTGCTGTTTGGTGCTTGGTTGGCGTTTTTGCGGTTCGATTCTTACCGGCCAATTTCTACTTCATCTTAGTAGGGCTCGCCATTTTAGGTTTAACCGGTTTTGCCTGGTATGCAAGTGTGCATCGTGATGCTTTCCGCGGCACTTGGAATGCTATTTGGAATTTCTTATTATTGTTCTTAGGCTTGTTTGGTTTGGATATTTCATTGTATTCCAAAGCTTTACGCCGTTCGTTTACCAGCAAGCAGGACGTGATGATTCCGGTGATTTACTTCGTAGCCGCTTTCGTTGGTGTATTGGCACTCTTCGCGTCTGATTTCCTGTTCTCTATGGAAGCTTTGGTGGCAGCAGTTGGGGCCGCTATCGGTATGCGCTTGTTCGGTATGTATGAATTCAGTACTCGCGGATCTTTCTCCTATGCAGCGATTGCCGTTACCATTTTGGCCGTAGTCAGCTTGTACTTGGTAAGCCCGGTACCACATGGTTTAGTGAACATGGAAATGTTATTCAATACCTACACCGGTCAATAATTAAATAAAAAGTGATTCCGTTAGAATCTGTTTTAAAAAGACTGTTTATAGTACGGATAACATGAGAAAAAGGCTGTTATGCAATTTAATGTTGCATAACAGCCTTTATTTTTGTGTGATTATATTATTTGAAAAATTTACCGGCAATGGCATTTAAACCGGCTTTTACGGTTTCGTTGGCACTGAGTTCGCCGTAGGCATCTTTAAGACTTGCAAAAAGAGTTTGTAATTGATCGGAGTCGAGATTTTTAATATCATCGACACTGTTAATGTTCATACCGTCAATATTGTTTACTACACTTTTGAATTTTTCTTCATCAAGCTTAAAATAAGAGCTAATCATGGAAATTAAGTTTTCGTTCATCATAAAAATACCTCCTTATGTTTCGATTATAACATAAGGAGGTGGGGGTGCGCAGTAATTAAATTTAAAAATATCGATTTAATTTTATTGGCATTCTGTTGGCTTACTTATTTAGTTAGTTTTACTTATCTAGCTGCCATAAGTTTAAATCTGCTTCTTTATCGTAGCCGCGATGAATATCTTCAGGAAGTAAAGTTAAAATCATTTCAGCAGTCACGCTGATAACGGCGCTAGTTAAATGACCGCCATGAGAATTACCTTCTTGGTCGGCGATTGTGATATGAAGATGAGCATAGTAATCATCGTTGAGTTGATCAATGGTGCCGGTAATGGATGTAATTTCGAAATCGCCGGTTAAGCGATGATGATAATATTTCTTTTCATCAGCATGATAGGTTTCCAATACGATATCGTTAGTGGACCCTAAACCTTGAATCATTGCTGAAGTTACGCCTTCCTTACGGGCGATGGTTTCAATCGAGCTGACCAATTCTTCGCCGGGATTGAGGCGAAAGGCGATATGAGTGTTGCTAAGACGTTTGTACTGCATAGTTAAGACTCCTTTTTCTCTTGTTAAAAAATAGAATATTAAATTATAAAACTATTTGTATTCTGATAATAGACGGATTATAATTTAATTAAGCATATTAATTATGCTTGATTAGAAATAATGCGGCCATAATTTATTTCTGGTCCTAGGTTTTTAAATAATGAGGAGGGATGATTGTGATAGCGAAAATGGTAATAAAAAAACTCGACTCCAAGGAGTCGAGTAAAGTTCGAATAAGATGGCCCACACCGAGCCGCCCAAGGGCATTGTAGATAAATCTTTATTTGAACTTGATACATGTAAATCTAGTAGCGTCTAGAGTAATTCTATTTGATTTAGCAATCGTATCTCTGCGGGAAATATGCAGATCTAGCAATGCCTAAAGCTTAAGCAATTGAGACAGGATAGTCATAATGGTTTGAGAAACATGTAGATTTAGTAGTGTATAAATCAGATAAAAAGTCTAGTTGTTGAAAAAGAAGGTTGTTTGATTGATAGATGTAAAAGTATCTACTTCTAACCACACTAGTTTTACGCTACTCTGTTTGAGAAACATATAAATCTTTTAGTGTCTAACCTTTTTATGTTATAAATAGAGTCTAAATAAAGTCTTGGTTTCTATTAATAGAGAAGTTTGAGAAGTTTAAAAATTTTATTACAGTATGAGATATGTGTGCCTTGTTAACACCTTGGCACTTAAAATATCTCCAAATTTTAATATTCCTCACAAAAAAATGTAAAAAAAATTCATTTTACCTCTTGCGCAGAAAATAAAATCATGATATTATGATTGAGTACCTGAAACAACGGTATTGCGGCCCCGTGGTGTAGCGGTTAACATGTCGCCCTGTCACGGCGAAGATCGTCAGTTCAAATCTGATCGGGGTCGCCATTTTTTTGTCTCGAAAAAAATAATTTGCCTCGAAAAAAATAATTTGCCTCGGTAGCTCAGTCGGTAGAGCAAAGGACTGAAAATCCTTGTGTCGACAGTTCGATTCTGTCCTGAGGCACCATTTAATAACAATTCCATGCGGTTGTGGTGGAATGGCAGACACGCCATCTTGAGGGGGTGGTGAGCGTACGCTCGTATGGGTTCAAGTCCCATCAACCGCACCATATCAGTAAATAAGCGCCTTGCGAAACTTTCGCAGGGCGCTCTTTTTGTTTTGACAACACTTTGTCTTGAGGGGTTTGACTACTTTTTGACTACCACTTAAAAAACTTTTTCGAGTAAATCGTTAGTATATTTATTTTTTATCTGTATTTTTCTTTTGATCTTCGTTTGGTTCCGTATTTATAATCACATTCTGTTCTTGCCAACTGCGTACCGCATCATTGACATACGAATCTCTTAACTCATTAGCTTCTTCCGGCGTCATAATGATTTTTTTACGCGGGATAATGATTTCACGATTCGGTGGTACATCTTCGCTGTAAGAATACCCATCATCGGGATCCCATTGATTGATGGTTGCACTGCCGTCCGGATGGCGAATAACTTGCGTTTGCAAATCGGCGAATGCTGTTGATGAACTTATTAATAACAGACCTGATAAAGTGATTATTATCTTTCTCATAGTTTACCTCCCTAAATAAGCGATATAACTTAATTCCATTATACAATATTCATACAAAAAAAGAGCCAGAGGACAAAATTATTTTGCTATTTGTCCTATGACTCTTTAAATAATGATTAAGTTTAACCAAATTAAATAGTTAAAGGCTGTCATGGCAAGGGGCCATCCTGCCATGGCAGCCTTATTTCATACCCGATTTCAACAGGGAGTATTGTCATGGATTGTTGATTTATCAGGTAAGGTACCAACATTAACTATGATTTCAGTATTGGTACACTTTTATTATAGTAAACTTAAAGTGACTCAAAAAGATATGGGGCAATTAATGAGTAACTAATAAATTTAAGAGTGACAAAGGGGAAAAGTAGAACATTGTGTTTTTTTGCCCAAATTGATTCTAAATTGATGCCAAATAAGTTTATTTTTAGTAAACACCAAAAGGCTGTGGCCTCAGGAATCCTGAGTGTCACAGCCTTTCTGTTGTATTTGATACAAGTAAGTGATGACTTAATGGATAGTATGTTTGTTATAGCCTGTTTGTTGTAGCCTTTTGCTATATTATGCCACCGTGTAGATTCTTATTTCCGGAGCGGCACTCCAGAGCGGTTTCAAGCCGGTGAATACATCGTTTTTAAAAAGATCGCTTTCTAAATATGCTTTGGCATGTTCTAAGCTGTCAAAGCCGTGAAGAACTTGAACATCTTTGTCGCGAATTAATAAGTCTTTTATCAAAGCGCCTTCAATGGTGTCAAGGAATGGTTTGCGATAATCGCTGTAAATCTTGGCAACGGCAGGACGGTTAGACTCATTAATAGTCATGGTAATTTCCAAGTATGCTTTTACATTCATGGTATTTGCCTCCTAATCCATTGTAATAATGAAATTTCAAAACGCTTGCCGGTAAAGCTGCAAGCATGTTGATTGAATCACTCAAATCCTCGGAATCGGCATTTAGAATTCCCAAGTTTTGAGCTTGATTTCATTATAGAAGTTTGACTTTAGCTTGAGAAGATATCAGCAAAATCATGAGTAACTAATAATTTTCATAGTACCTTGAGAGACCTCTGACCATTTATTATAATGAAATACATAGAAAGGATTGGTTAATATGTATCAGCCGAAGTTGGAGAAGGATATCAGGTGTCCTTTGGAATACGGGCTCACTGTGTTTGGCGGTAAATGGAAATCGCGTGTTATTTGTGTGCTTAATGAGAAGGGCACCTTACGGTATAGTTCGATTCGCAAAGAAATGACGAATATAACGGATGCTGTGTTGGCGACAACGCTGAAAGAATTGATTGCGGACGATATGATTCAACGACAGCAATATGATGAGATTCCGCCGCGAGTTGAATATTCGTTAACGGCAAAAGGGCAGTCAGTGGTACCGATTTTGCAACATATATGTCAATGGGCGGGGGCTTATCATACAGTTGATAACGAGCACGCCATGACACAGTGTCAAACTTGCGATTATAATAACTGATTTAAAAGAGTGTAACAGAATGCAGCAGAACCGGTTGCATCCTGTTACACTTTTTTATTTATTTTTCTACGGTTTATTGTACGTATATGCAGGACTAAGAGACTGCAATTGTGTTATAATAAAGTAATATATTGAGACATAAAGTTTGAGAGCGTGCCAATCTGGTAGTGTCTAAAACCAATGACCCGAAAAAGATGCAGGGGTGCAGAATAGACAGTTTGGAGACCATTTTTTTATTTTGTACAGCAAATTAAGGAGTAAACATCTTGGAATTACTATGGCTTATATTTGACTTGGTAGGCACAATTGCCTTTGCCGTTTCGGGAACGCTCGTAGGTATCGGGCGGCGGATGGATATTTTCGGCATGCTGGTTTTAGCTTTGGCGACGGCTATCGGCGGCGGTATTATGCGTGATTTGATTGTCGGTAATATTCCGCCTAATTCGCTCAGAACCGGCGTTTATGTGACAATCGTTATTGCCGTAACGTTCATTATTTTCCTCGTTTATCGCTTGCGACGCAACCACTATATCGGGACGCGTTGGGTTCGTCAGATGTATTTGGCGGCAGATACCTTGGGGCTCGCTTCATTTACGGTTACCGGTGCCGGGATTGGCATGTACAACTATCCGGACATGCCTGTGCTAAGTGTTATTTTGGGCTTGTTGACGGCAGTCGGCGGCGGTGTTATTCGCGATATTTTGGCACAGCGAGTACCATCGGTACTTCGTGAAGAAGTCTATGCCTTGCCGGCGATAATCGGGGGGATTGTATACTGTGCTTTTTACCATTGGGGAATGTGGCAAATAGCCTCCTACAGTTCCTTTATCATCGTGGTGGTCATTCGTACATTAGCGATTCGTTACAACTGGAGTTTGCCGCGCATTAAATAAGCGATTTAAGGTAAGGATGTTGTATCTTTGTCTCACCTAAGCAATTAGCTGTTTAGCGGAGTTACCGTGTCAGCTACTTATATTAGTCAAGTTCGATATGTTTAAATACAATAAAATGTGATATAATACTAAAGATTACAAGATTTTTGTTGAAAATCTTACCAATTAACAGTGTTTTGAATGTAAATTGCAGATTACATAAACGGAGTAAAGAACAGAAGAAGGAGTTGAGTGTATTGAAAAAACGATTTTCCTGGCTGGCAGGGGCTTTAGCGGCTGCTGTTTTATGGGGAACATCGCAGGTAGACGCGGCTACTATTTTATTTGTACCGCAAGACAATCGTCCGGTTAGTTTATCTTACACAGTAGATACGGCCGAAGGAGCCGGTTATACGGTGATTACACCGCCGGATTATTTAATTTCCGGTAAAAACTATCATGGTGAAGCGGATAAAATTTGGCAGTGGGTTGATGAAAATGCCTCCCGTGCCGATGTAATGGTAATTAGTACAGACACTTTGATTTATGGTGGTTTGGTAGATTCTCGTAAACATAATTTATCCTTAAACACCTTGTTGAATCGTACAAAACAAATCGGGGCTTTGCATGATAAATATCCGAATGTGCCGATTTATGCGTTCGGTACCGTTATGCGTTCGCCGCGAGCCAGCGGCGGTGGGGTAGAGCCGTCTTATTATGACCAATACGGACCGACTATTTTCCAGATTGCCGCGTTACAGGATAAAATGGATGCCGGTGATTTGAATCAGGATGAACAGGCTTCGTTGGTACAATTGCAAGCTTCCGTGCCGATTGAGTATTTGCAGGATTGGTTCAATCGTCGTCAAAAGAATATGACCGTAAATCGTGCACTCATTGATGAAACACGGAATGGCGTTTTTAAATATTTCGCCTTAGGCCATGACGATACCAGTACTTTGTCACAGTCCGCTTTGGAAAGTCGTTACTTGAAGTTATACAGTAAAGGTTTAAAAAATGACCGTTACGGCAGCTTCCCGGGTGCCGATCAGTTGGGCTTGTTGTTAATTGCGCGAGCTCATGTAGACCGCAATCATTTAAAACCGTCCTTTGAAGTAATCTATCCGTTAGGCGGAGGCGGTGAAACAGTGCCTCACTATGAAGATCAGAGTGTGGCTAAAACAATTGCGGAACACGTAGAGGCTGTAGGCGGTACGTTAGCCACCAACGGTAAACCGGATATTTTATTGGCCGTGAATACACCGCTCGGTAAGGTAACCGGCGAATCGGAAGCTTTTGAAAATTTCCCGATGATTTCCAACAGTACCAATGCTTTTTTAGACAAGATTCAAACGGCGATTGAGCAGAATGTACCGGTAAGTATTGCCGATATTTCTTACTCTAACGGCGCTGATAATACATTTGTATATGGTTTATACAAACGTGATTTGCTCTATAAAGTTGATGCGTATAACGGTTGGAATACCGCAAGTAATACGGTGGGCTATGCTATTGCTCAGGGCATTTTGGGCAAAGCTATGCCGACCCAGGCTCATCGCGATATGTTGACGCAACAGTATTTGGACAACTGGGCATACCAAGCCAATATCCGTAAAGATATTTACCGCATGCAGGATTCGATTCGTACCGATAATGTACGCTATACCGGAACATTGAATGACAAGTTGGAAAGCTACATGGGCGAACGAGTTCAAGATTTTGCTGAAAAATATTTAAAAATCGATCCGTGTACCGTGTCGGCCCGTTTCCCTTGGGGACGTTTATTCGAAACCGATATTACGGTATATGATCAACCGGTAGCTCCGTTGCAGAAAGAATTGCGTTTGCAGCGTGAAGCGGAAGCAAGAGCAAAAGCTGAAGCGGAAGCCAAAGCCAAGGTAGAAGCTGAAGCGAAAGCTAAGGCGGCTGCAGCTGCCGCGGCTAACGGCGGTGCGTCTACAACAATTCCGGTAACGCAGGAATAAATAGCAGGCGAATTAATCGCAGCAAAACTCAAATTGCGAAAGTTTAATTGTAATAAGCAATTTGCAGCATGAATTAATAGACAGATATATACGGGACGGAGGGCTTAGTCCTTCGTCCCGTTTGTGTTAGAGAGGAGACACTGTTTTGAAACAGGCCTTTTTACCTGAAATCACGTATATGCGCGGACTTTGTATGCTCGGCGTTATCGGCATCCATGTAGGTTCATTTGCCCTCACTAATCCGCAAGCCAATGTGCAGTTAATCGGATTGTTGGAAATTTTATCCCGGTTTACCGTGCCGGCATTTTTCTTTTTGTCAGCCTTCGGATTGTTTTATCACACTTCGAGCTTTGATACATTCTCGTATAAGGACTTTTTATGGCGTCGTTCGCGTGTCGTTTTGTTCCCTTATACTGCCTGGTCTCTTTTATATATTGCATATGCAGGGGCAACGGCTGGCAATTTCGCCGGCTTAACACCACGTTACTTATTACCGGCCTTGTTTTTCGGTAACGGATATTACCATTTATATTTTATGGTAATATTGCTGTGGTTTTACTTGCTAATGCCTTTGTGGCGAGTTATGGTGCGTGGTATTTTGAAAAAGCCGATCCTTTGGTTATCGCTTATCTTTGTGGTGCAAGTGGCGTTTAATTTCTGGTCGTCTTATTATAGCGGTCAGATAACGTTTCAAAATCACTGGCTGCAATATGCCTATTCCATGAAGCTTAATTATTGGGTTGCTCATTATATTTGGATTTTCCTTTTGGGGGCCGTAGTGGCGGAACGCTATGAAGAAACCCGTGAATTATTGTGGCGTTATCGCGGCCTTTTAACCATCGTCTTTGCCGTTTCGGTGGCTTTGATGATGGGCAGTTATTTCTACGTGCTCAATGAACGTCATTATACTTTGTTGGAAGCGATTTATACGATTCATCAGCTGAGTCCGATGGGCATGTTATACACGGGCGCAGCCACGCTGTTCTTCTTGTTTTTCTTCATTGCTACGCCTATGAGCAGTATGAGTCGCGGCATTTGGGAACAAATCGGTGATACATCATACGGTATTTATTTGATTCATCCGTTCATGCTGATTATTTTGACGGCCGGCATGTATGTGGCGCAATTGCAATACACGGCTTTGGTAGTTATCGGGCTGTATGTCTGCACGGTTTGTATGTCGTATTTAGGCACGTTGGCTTTGAAAAAATTACCGCAACCGGTGCGAAGAATTTTATTGGGCCGTTAAAAGTTATCGTTTCGTTAAATTTTACCGGACTGTCGATTTTATTGAGACGTTAAATTTACATGTTTTAGTGAAAAAACTTTTTGTTCATAAAAAATTATCTTCACTGTGGGCAAGTATCCGTTGACTGTGCTATAATCGTTACATAAGCAATATTTGATTTTTGTTGGATGTCCCCGAAGTGTTAAATTTCGGGTTACCACATATGATATGCGAGGTGTTCTTATGAAAGAGTTAACCTATTTTAACGGTGAATTTGTAGAACCGGGTTCCAAATGTGTGAGTCTGGATGATCGCGGTTATTGTTTTGGTGATGGTGTGTATGAAGTAACACGCGTGTTTGACGGTCGTTGCTTTGCTTTTTCCTATCATCAGGACAGATTGTATCGTTCCATGCGTTTTATGGATATTCCGGTAAAAATGCGTCCGGAAGATTTGCAGGAATTGCATGAAATCATGATTGAACAGAGCGGTATTACGGACGGTTATATTTATTTGCAAATTACTCGCGGCGTAGAACCTCGTCATCATGCGTATGATCGTTCCAAATTGGAACCGACCATGTACATGTATATTCGCCCGATTAAAGAAGATTTAAGTAAATTGGGCGAAGGCGTTAAAGCAATCAGTTTGCCGGACGAACGTTGGCTTAATGTAGATATTAAAACATTGAACCTCATTCCGAATATTTTGGCACAGACTAAAGCGGAAAAGAAATTCGCGTATTCCGCTGTTTTATTCCGTGATGATATTTGTACGGAAGGGGCAACTTCCAATGTGTTTGCCGTTAAAGACGGTATTCTTTATACCCATCCGGCCAATAATTTAATTTTAAAAGGGATTACTCGTCAGCTCGTTGTTACGCGTGTAGCTCCGACCGCCGGTGTGTCCGTTATTGAAAAAGAATTTGATCGTGAATTTGTTGAAAATGCCGATGAATTGTTCTTTACCGATACTATCGGCGGCATTATTCCGATTACTACCTTTGATGGCAAACCGGTTGGCAACGGCCAGGTGGGCCCTGTAGCCACTAAACTTCGTGCCGGTTATGAAAAGTTATTGGCAGAAGGGTTGGCTTAATTAGTTTATGAATACCCGAATTATTACGGGGACCGGATTATTATTGGCGCTGGCTTTGTTAAGTCAAAGTCTGCGCCTTATTATTCCGTTACCGAATATGGTGAGTATGTTTTTAATAGGCTCTTTGGTGGGGCTTTGCATGTTGTTAGCCGCCATGCGTTACGGCGTGGTGAGTGGTCTCGTTATTGCCTGGGTAACGCCGATTATCGCATTTATGCAGTCCATGTTGCCGTTTGCTCCGTTTGTGCCCATTGTGGCGATAGGAAACTCGGTGTTCGTCGTTCTGGGCTTTTTATTGCGGAATCAGTCGCTTTGGTTACAGACGGCCGTGTGCAGTGTGGCTAAGTGCGTTGTCTTATATTGCAGTTTTGCTTTGTTGTTTATGAGTTTTGCTATACCGTATCCGATTGCTAAAGCCGTTTTATTTATGATGAGCTGGCCGCAGATAGTAACGGGTACATTAGCCGTTATAGGGGCACGGTTCCTCATGAGTCACGGCTCTATAGGGCCTTATAAATAACTATTGGTAATCTGTGATTAGCTTAATACGCATTCTTGCATGGTTATACAAGAATTCTATAGGTAGCTATACAAAAGCCTTATAAGTAGTCTGTGAGTATTCTATTGACAGTCATTAGCTACAGTGTTATGATTTTATCACGCAAAAAATACATAGGTTCATCAAGAGTTGACTGAGGGACTGGCCCTATGAAGTCGCGGCAACCATCCGGTAAGGAACGGTGCCAATTCCAACGAAGCTTGGCTTCGACAGATGAAGAAACAGTAACTCTTCATCTGTATGAAGAGTTTTTTTATTATGTTAATATATATTTCAAATAGAGCGTTAGAGAAAAGGAGAGCGATCACATGATTGAACTTACGCACATTAGCAAAGTTTATGACGGTCCGAATCGCGTAGAAGCGTTAAAAGACATTAGCCTTTCAGTTAAAGAAGGCGAAATCTTTGGGGTTATCGGTCAAAGTGGGGCCGGTAAATCGACCTTGATTCGTTGTATTAATATGCTGGAACGACCTACGTCCGGTTCCGTTGTTGTAGACGGCGTAGATCTTACTAAATTAAATGAAAAGGACTTACGGGAACAGCGGAAAAATATTGGCATGATTTTTCAGCACTTCAACTTATTATCTTCCCGTACGGTTTATGATAATGTAGCCTTCCCGTTGGAATTACAGGGGATGAGCAAAGCGGAAATCAAAGAACGCATTTTGCCGATCCTTGATATCGTAAAATTGGGCGATCGTTTGAATAACTATCCGTCCCAATTATCCGGCGGTCAGAAACAGCGTGTCGGTATTGCCCGTGCTTTGGCCAGCAATCCGAAAGTGCTTCTTTGCGACGAAGCTACGTCCGCTTTGGATCCGCAGACAACCAAATCCATTCTGGAATTGCTTAAAGATATTAATGAAAAACTGAAATTAACCATCGTGCTCATTACGCATGAAATGCAGGTTATCAAAGAAATCTGCGACCGTGTAGCCGTAATTGAAGGCGGGGTTATTTTGGAAGAAGGCCGTGTAGTCAATGTATTTACCGGTCCTAAAGAAAAAACTACGAAAGAATTCGTTAGTGCCATTATCAGCCACAAATTACCGGAAGAAGCTTGGCGTCATCTCAATGTACAGCCGGATTGGCAAGACGGTTTACATCCGATTATTCGCTTGAATTTTACCGGTGATGTAGTTGATGAGCCGGTTGTGGCGGGCGTGATTCGCCGCTTCGGACTCAACGTAAGTATTCTCTTCGGCGGTGTCGATTACATTCAAGACACGAGCTTCGGCCATTTGATTATAGTGCTGGATGGTGACAGAACCAATGAAGAGCAGGCTATTCAATACTTGAATGAATTGCCTATTGGAAGCGAGGTGATCGGCTATGTCGCAACAAATCATTAATTTGTTGATTCAAGGTTTAGGCGAAACCTTGCAAATGACGATAATTTCTACGGTAGTATCCATGATTGTGGGCATACCGTTGGGCGTTATTTTGGTAATTACCGGCAAAGGCCATATTTTAGAAAATAAAGCAGTAAATGCTACATTAGGTTCGGTTGTGAATGCACTCCGTTCCATTCCGTTTATCATTTTGATGGTAGCGATTATTCCGCTCACACGTATTATTGCCGGTTCTTCCATCGGGACTACGGCGGCTTGCGTACCGCTTACGATTGCGGCTATTCCGTTCCTCGCTCGTTTGGTGGAAACATCGATTCGCGAAATCAACAGCGGCGTTATTGAAGCGGCACAGGCGATGGGGGCTTCGCCAATGCAGATTATCCGCAAAGTATTGTTGCCGGAAGCGTTACCGACAATTATTGACAATATTACCGTTTTGGTTGTTAACTTAATCAGCTATTCCGCTATGGCCGGTGCTATTGGGGGCGGCGGTCTCGGGGATATCGCGATCCGTTACGGTTATCAGCGTTTCCAAGGCGATGTAATGTTGGCGACGATCATCATCTTGATCGTATTGGTTCAATTGATTCAGTCTTGCGGTGATTTCTTATCCTGTAAAGTGAATAAACGCTAATAATCCGGTTCGTTAATTGAGTTCGAATCGCTGCAGTTTGATTCGGTCGATTAATCGGCAGAAGTATTGGCACCTGATTTTTTTGAAAAGAGAGAATAAGAGAGAAAGAATGGGGGAAACACATGAAACGATTAGTATTTTTATTGGCAGCGATTGCTACGCTGGCGTTGATGTTAGTTGGTTGCGGCAGTGACAGTAAGGACAGTGCGGCAACCGACAATAAGGAAATTTCCGTAGGTGTAACGGCCGGGCCGCATGCACAGGTTATGGACTTTGTAGCCAAAGAAGCAGCGAAACAGGGCATTAAAGTGAAAGTTGTTGAATTTAACGATTATATTCAACCGGATGTGGCGTTGGCACAAAAAGAATTGACCGCCAACTCCTATCAGCATCAACCGTTCTTGGATAATATGGTCAGTGAACGCGGTTTAAAATTAGTTTCAATCGGAAAAACCATTCTTTTGCCGATGGGCCTCTATTCCAATCAGTATAAAGACCTTTCCAAAGTACCGAACGGTGCGAGTGTAGCGATTCCGAATGATCCGACCAACGGTGGCCGTGCTTTATTGTTATTACAGCAAGCAGGCCTGATTCAGTTGAAGGATGGCGGTTCGCCGAAATCAACGGTAGCGGATATTACGTCTAATCCTAAAAATTTACAAATTAAAGAGTTGGAAGCGGCCCAGATTGCCCGTTCCCTCAATGATGTAGATATTGCCTTGGTAAATACAAATTACGCACTCAATGCGGGTCTTAATCCGTTAAAAGATGCGGTCGTTGTTGAAAGTAAAGATTCGCCGTTTGCCAACGTTTTTGTTGTTCGTGAAGGCGATGAAAATAATGAAACAATCAAGAAATTGTTAGCCGTATATCAATCGGATGCAACGAAGAAATTCATAGATGATACCTTCAAGGGTTCTATTATTCCGGCATTCTAACCGGATGAAAAAGACTTTTTTACTTTTTAGTGCGAAAGTCTTTTTCTTTTGCCTGAATATGTAATATAATAAAATTATATATTTAAGCAAAGGGAGGATTCTTATGAGTGTCAATGAAAAACTGCGTAATCCTTTGAATAATCAATTGTTTGAGGCCATCTTGGCATTAAAAACAATCGATGAATGCTATGAGTTTTTTGAAGATATTTGCACCGTCAATGAATTAAAAGCGTTGGCACAACGCTTGCAAGTAGCTCGGATGCTCGAAGCCGGCGAAAGCTATGATAATATCGTGGAAACAACGGGGGCCAGCACGGCTACCATCAGTCGTGTAAAACGCTGTTTAGTATATGGAGCGGATGGTTACAAAACAATCTTGGCACGCTTGAAATGAGGCTTTTATGGATATAAGTATAATTAATCCGGCGTTAACGATGCCGTTGTTGTTATTTTTGGCAGGGGCGTTGGCCGGATTTGTAGACTCCATTGTAGGTGGCGGCGGTTTGATTTCCGTGCCGGCGATGCTACTTACCAATTTGCCGCCCAGTGTGGCCTTGGGGAGTAATAAATTATCCAGCGTATTCGGTGCTTTGACGGCGGCGATTACGTATGCTCGCTCCGGCATGGTGGAATGGTCCTTGGTTAAGCGTTTAATGCCCATTACGTTTATCGGCTCGCTGCTCGGGACCTGGCTGGTTATCAGTATTCCACCTTTATATTTAAAGCCAATCATTATTGTGCTCCTCATCAGTGTGTTGACCTTTGTTTTATTCAAAAAAGACTGGGGTGCGGTGACGACCTATGCGGGAGCCTCGAAGAAAAAGCTTGTTTTATTGGCTTTGGGCTCTTTGGTAATCGGCTTTTATGACGGATTTGTAGGACCGGGGACCGGCACATTTTTAATCTTTATGTTTATTTATGCCGGGTTTAACTTTTTGTATTCCTCGGGGAATGCGAAGTTTTTAAACTTTACCAGTAACCTCGCTTCTCTAATCCTGTTTTTGAGTTTGGGCCATGTGGATTATGTATTGGGCCTCTCGGCAGCGGCCGGACAAATTGTCGGGGCCACGTTGGGGGCTCGTTTGGCCATTAAAAAAGGCGTGGGTTTGGTGCGTTTTGTATTTATTGCCACCACGGTAAGTATGCTTTGTAAGTTAACGTATGACTATATCGTAGCGCAATGGTAGCGAAGGAAGGTGAGATACTATGCCGATTAACAATGAAAATCAGGTGGCTCTTATTAGTGGCGGTACGTCCGGCATCGGCTTCGCAACGGCGCAGTTATTGTTGAAAAAAGGTTGGAGCGTTGTAATTAACGGGCGCAATGAACGTGCCGGTCAGGAAGCGGTTGTTAAATTGCGTCGTATTTCCTCTAAAGTACGCTTTGTACAAGGCGACGTAAGTAAAGTTATGAATTGTCGCCGTATTGTTGATGAAACTTGTCGCTTGTTTGGTGATATCAGTGCTTTGGTGACGGCTGCCGGTTTTTATAAGGAAGAATTGATCGATGATGTGACCGAGCAGGATTTTGATGAAATGATCGGTACCAATGTAAAGGGAACCGTATTCTTATGCCAGGCTGCGGCACCTTGTCTCAGACGCACGAAGGGCAGTGTGGTAACCGTTTCCAGTGATGCGGGCATACAGGGAAATGTGGCCTGTTCGGTATACGGTGCTTCCAAAGGGGCTATTGTAAGCTTTACCAAATCATTGGCCCTTGAAATGGCGGTTCATAAAGTGCGTGTTAACTGTGTATGTCCCGGTGATGTGGATACTTCACTGGTAGCAAAACAGTTGGCCGACAGCAACCAAACATTTGAAGAAGCTATGGAAGAAATGGCTATGCATTATCCGTTGGGGCGCATTGCCAAACCGGAAGAAATCGGCGAAGTTATTGCTTTTTTACTCAGTGAAAAGGCCTCGTTTGTAACAGGCGCCGCATGGACAATCGACGGAGGCTTAACCAGCTGGTAAGATAATTGTATAATTTATATAGTTAAAAAGAGGAATTTTATTCCTTAATATAGAAATAGTCAGAATGAGGGTTTATAATTAAAGTGAACTCTATTAATATGTCATGTATTAGACTTTACAGGTGATAAAGGAGCGATATAGATGGAAGACGTAAAAGATTTGATGACTCATCCGGAAGGAACGTTAGCAGCCGTAGAAGCAGAATTAGCAGATCGCGATGCTGAAATTGAAAACATCTGCCGTTGGGCGGCCGCACGTGCCGGCGTACTCGTGATAGCACCAAAACTTAGTACAACCGCATTGATTGCCAATGATGCGTATATGGTAAGTCGTATTGCTGCCGTATATGGTCATACCGCAACAGCCGGTGCTATTATCGGTTTCCTCGGCGGTCTCGGCGGCAGTGTAGTAAGTGCATTGTTGACTTCTGTATTCCCTAATCCGAAAGTTAAAATTCCGTTGGCTATTTGCTTAACATACGCCGTAGGCAAATGTGCTAAGATTTGGGTAGAAAGCGGTATGCCTATGCCCGGCGAGTTCTCTGAATACAGAGAACGTTTAATGGAAATTGTTGAACATAACAAAACAACGATTGCTGCATTGGTGGATTCACCGCTTAAAAACAAACCGCTGGGCGATGAAAATAAAGATTTCTTAGCCGAAGCCGGTGTGGGCAGTGATGAATTTTTAGGCCTTAACAGCTTTAATTTCGGTAGCTTGTTAAATGGCGATTTATTGGAAAGCTTCGGCTCCATTAAAAATGTAGTCCTTGGTGTTGCCAGTGCTGCCGTAGCCGGTATTGCCGGTAAAGCGCTTGCCAATTCCGATAACGAATATATTGCCAATGCTAAACATGCTTTATCCGGTATCGGTGCCTTATTGGCTACGGTAGGCTCCACGGCTCTTGATTTGGCAAGCGGTACGGCTACCTCCGCTATTAAATCTACCGGCGAAGCAAAATCTACGGTGCTCGGCAAAGTAAGCGATATTTTAACATCAGCCGGCAATACTAAAGATGATGTGGTAGAAAGCGTAAGTGATTTCGTTGCTTCCGCAGGCGATAAAAAAGACGAAGTTGTGGAAAAAGTAAGTGATGTTGTAAAAGGCATGAAAGACAATTTACAGAAATAATTAACCACGGCACTTAGTATAGGTATACGGGAATTATAGGAGTGAGCATCAAAATGAATCCGTTAAAATTATTGAAGTATGCGAAATTCTTTTCGTCATCTAAATTTTTAAGTTTTGCCAGTGGTGTCGGTAAAAATGTCGCCTTCTTACGTCGGGCGTTCATCTTGTTTTATTGTTTCCGTGACCCTGACACCCCTAAATACGTTAAAGCCGTCATTGCCGGCGCTTTAGGGTATTTAATCTTGCCTATCGATCTTGTTTCCGACCGCATTCCGTTTATCGGTTGGATTGATGATGCGGCAGTGATTGCGTTGGCTTTTAAAGTGGCTAATCGCTCGATTAAACCAATGCATCGCGAACAAGCTCAAAAAATGGTTCCGTTCGGATCTGAAGAATAAGCTGAATAAAAAGGCATCTTGTGAGGAGTTCTCGCAAGATGCCTTTTTTGTTTGTATTGATGTTTAATTAATTAGATCGCTATGCACTCTGTTAAAACAGAATTGGGGATTTATTAAAACGACCGTTTGCCCAATTTGGGATGGCTGCATGGTTTGAGTGTCAAGGTATCGATGAGATGAGCAGCTTCATCGAGGCTCACATCCTCATAATTGCCGTGACGTTCTAAAATACACATGGGTGAGTCAACACCGACTTCACCGGCCGGCAAATAAATATATTCTTCATTAGCTATATCGCCGAAGATATAGCCTGCTTGCAAATGTTCACGATGAATGCGACTCATAAAAAGAATCTCCTTATAAAATATGAAAACTAAAGTGCCTTAAGATAAATATTATTGCAGAGCTCAATTTGCAAAGCCCGATATGTCAAAGCCCAATATGTCAAAGTACAATATATCAAAGCACAATATGTCAAAGTACAATATATCAAAATTATAAAATCTGTTTTAATTTAAAATCCATATAGTCCGCAGATACAAGATGTAACTGTGTATTGTCAAAGGTTTTCGGAATGCGGTCAAAAGAATTTTTATCGTGTAAATGTCCGAAAATGCAATGATCAACTTTATATTTGGTTAACAGCTCGGTAAAACCGCTGGGTTCGTTTTTATCATTGAATGGGGGATAGTGCAAGAGCAGAATTCGAATCGCCTCTTGCTCCGATGATTCAGCGTTTTCGTTTTGGTGAAGGGCCTGTTCCATTTCTTGAAGGGCCGCTTCGGTGCGCAACAATTCGCGAGTATAAATGGATGTATCGTTTTCTTCGCCAAAGGACGTATCGTTGGGACAAAGATAACCGCGAGTGCCGCCGAAGGCAATGTTTCCGATGGCCAAGCCGTGACCTTGTAAAAAGGTTAATTCATGTTGCATGGCCGTATCCATTTTCTTGGCACTGCTCCACCAATAATCATGGTTGCCGCGGATTAAATAAATTTGGCCCGGCAGTCGGGCAATTGTTTTTAAATCAGACACTGCCTCCGCCAGGCGCAAAGCCCATGAAGTATCGCCCACTACAAAGACTATATCATCATCGCTTACTTGTTCTTGCCAAGATGCTATGAGGCGTTCGCGATGATTTTGCCAATGAGGACCGAATACATCCATTGGCTTGGTAGGCGGTTCGCCTGAGAAATGAAGATCGCCAATGGCAAAAATTTTCATGGTATCTCCTAACTAACTAAAAATCATGTGTGATTAAATGATAACTGTAATTCGGCTGAATGGTAAAGTCACACTTAATCAATAAAAAAGTCATGGTTCAGTTCATTTTTAATTTGTTCAACGCGTTCCTTATTGCTGATTTGGCTGATTGAATAGCCGATATACAGCGGTGAGGTAACATAACGAGGTACTATTTTAACATACTGTGAACCGGTCTGTAAATCGTAGAAGAACAGATTGTACGAACCGCTGTGTCGTGAAAAGTCTGTTAAAATATAGTGCAGAATTTGTTGAATTCGTTTAGCCATTACGGCACGGGATGTTTTTTCGTTGAATTCCATATTGAATTCGAAAAAGCCGATAATCGGTTTATCGGATAAGGTAATTTTTAAATTTGAATCTTCTTTCAGAATAGGGCCGTCGAAATGGTGAACTTTAATGTCTTCACGATAATCGTAATCATATAAGCCTATAATTTGACTGTGCGGATGGCGAATTGAGCCGCCGGACATAGGCCCGTAGTTTTTAAAATACAATACGGATTTAAACTCTTCGCGAGCCATGGTTTCCTGCCATTTACGCAAAGAAAAATCAAGAACCTCTGTGGCTTTATCCGGTGAATAACGCGAAAATTCACTGAAACAATCGTGGGTTTCGATGATAACGGTAGGCCAAGTTCGATCAAGGACGGGATATTTGTTCATAAGCCAGATAATATCGCCCTGCGTTTCCAAAATGTCGGTCAATTTGTCAACGGCACAGAAGGGGCAAGCCACTTCACGGTGGCGGATGTTTTCCGGCTTGGTGCGGCCCATGGCTATATTAAATATTAGTGGTTCATTCATTTGTACACCTCTCTTACTTTAATACTAACACAGTATTGACCTTTTGGGCAGTGTGATATAATTAATTTGATAATGATTTTAGCGAAATATGTCGAAATAACTTTTTAAAGATATGGAAATAATTTTGCGAAACAACTGAGAATTATTTTTGAAAAAAGAAGAGGCAACAGCATGAGACCGACAACATTATGTTTTATTGTAAATGATCAACAAGAAATCTTATTGGGCCGTAAAAAACGCGGTTTAGGTGCCGGCAAGGCTAACGGTTTCGGCGGAAAGCGCGAGGACGGCGAAACATTCCGTCAGTGTGCGGTGCGCGAATTGTTTGAAGAAACGTCTTTGTTGGCTAAGCCTGAGGACTTGGAGCCGGTGGCTATATTAGATTTTCAATTTCCTTATAATGAGGAATGGACGCATGTAAATTATGTGTATTTACTGCGTAATTATGAGGGTTTGCCTATGGAGACGGAAGAGATGGAGCCGTTTTGGACATCGTTTGACAAAATCCCTTATGATACAATGTGGGCCGGTGATGCGGACTGGATTCCGCGGGTTTTAAACGGCGAACTTTTGAAAGGTAAACTCGTGTTCGGTAAGAATAATGACGGCATTATGCAAATGCAGATAACGAAGGTGACGGAGATTCCCGAGTTGGAATCAGTGGAGGCAATGAAGGCGTGGCTCGAAGCGTAAATAAAGATAAAGTTTTAACTGAAAATATAACTGAAGTATCTTCGAAGACGGAGACAGAATCCAATCAGATGGCGGATGAAAAGAAAAGTAAGGTTGAGGCCGATTGGGTAAGGACGCTTCTTGCCTGGTACGATGCCAATAAGCGTGATTTACCGTGGCGTAAGACTAAAGATCCGTATCGTATTTGGGTGTCGGAAATTATGTCGCAGCAAACGCGCATTGAAGCGATGAAGCCGTACTACGAGAATTGGATGGAACAATTCCCGACGAAGGAAGCTTTGGCGGCTGCGGATGAAGATACGGTAGTAAAGGCATGGCAAGGTTTGGGCTATTATTCCCGTGCTCGTAATTTGCGCCTCGGTGTGCGTGAAGTGATGAGCAAATATGGGGGTGAGATACCGTGCACCCGTAAAGAGGTGGAACGCCTTAAGGGCGTTGGGGCTTATACAGCCGGCGCCATTTTGTCGGTTGCGTTTAATCAACGCGAAGCGGCTATTGACGGTAATGTGCTGCGTGTGTATGCTCGGTTGTATGCAGTGCGTGATGATATTATGCGCACGGCCGGTAAAAAGGCGATTGCTGCCTTAGTTGATGAGACATTGCCCTATGATCGACCGGGCGATTTCAACCAATCGCTCATGGACTTTGGTTCCGGTATCTGTATTCCGAAGGCGCCACGCTGCGAAGGTTGTCCTTTACGGCGTTGGTGTCAGGCGGATGCTTTGGGGATTGCCGCTGAGTTACCGGTGCGTATTGTTAAAAAATCAGTGCCTATTATTTCGATTGTAACCGGGCTCATCCGTAATGCGCATGGTGAATACTTATTGCATCGTCGACCGGCTAAGGGTCTTTTGCATTCTATGTGGGAGTTTCCCAATGTTGAAGTGCCGAGGGATGTTACGATGCAAGATAAAAAAGAATTGCCTTTGATCGGTGTAAAGCCTTTGAAAGAAGAATGGAATTCAATGTTTCGAGGGGGTAAACTTACCTGGCACAGTAAGGCAATCACTACGTTGCGGCATGTGTTTTCCCATCGCTGTTGGGATATGGAAGCCTATGAAGCAGAACTTACGGGTGAGGCTTCTTCGGCAATGGTTACCGATGATGAATGGCGCTGGGTTTCGTCGGATGATTTTACTGAGTTCCCCTGGGCAGGTCCACATGGCAAGTTGACCGTATTTTGCCAAAATTAGTATATGAAGAATGGCAGGTGAAAGAATGTCGGCACGTTTAATATTTTTTATCATAACGACGATTATCATCTTTTTGATAGTATTCGCCAATTCCTATTTAATTGTGCGTTTAACTAAAATGAAGCGCCGTTCGGCGTGGTTTTGGCGCTTAGTGTTGCTTCAAATCACAGCTATTGTGGGGACAACGTATTACCAGATGGCACAGGTGCAATTGCTGGGGACGTCCATGTACGAATTTTGGCGTGCTTGGGCTACCGGTACGTACGGCCTTTTAATGGGGCTCGGTGTCGGTTTTGCCATATTGATCCCTTTGGGAATTGTCATGGCGGCGGTGAATTGGCGTGCTAAAAAAACAACGGCTGAAGAACAAGATAGTCGTCGCCAATTTTTGCGTAAAGCCATTTGGGCCGTACCTGCTGTTACGGCCGGCGGCGGTGTAGTCAGAGCTTATGAAGGGGCGAAAGAACTCCAAGTAAATCACATTGATTTGGTATTTCGCAGTTTGCCGGAGTATTTAAAAGATTATAAATTGGCTCAAATCAGTGACGTGCATATCGGACCGTTCATTGATTTGCGTGATTTTGATAAAATTACGCAGGCTGTTTTAAATGAAAAGCCGGATCGTTTAGTTATTACCGGCGATTTAATAGATGACCTTGATTTTTTAAATCCATTGTGCGGACGTTTGGAAGAATTGTTTCCGAAAATTCCCGATGGCATAGATTATATTTTGGGGAATCATGAATATTTTAAAAATCTACCCCTTGTTTTAGAGGCTTTCAGTAGCATCTCCATGCGTATGCATCGGAATTCATCGCTTCGTTTAAGCGGCGGATCCTGGCCGGTGTATTTGGCCGGTGTTAAATATTCGTTTGATCGCAGCGGCGAGCAGCGAGAAGTTTATCTTCAAGAGGCTTTGGCCAATATACCGTCGGAGGCCTTTACTATTTTATTGGCTCATCATCCTGATTTTATTGAAAATGCTTTTGCCCATAATATATCGGTAACACTGTCCGGGCATACTCATGGCGGACAAATTGTGGTGGGCGGTACGCCGCTCGTACCGGTAGGCACTAAATATTTTAAAGGCATGTATCGTGACGGAGACAAATACGGTTATGTTAATAACGGAACAGGCCATTGGTTCCCGGTTCGTTATAATTGTCCGCGAGAAATTACGATTTTTACCTTTAAAGAAGGAAAAGTATCAAAAGTGTAACAAAAGTATTAAAAAAAATTAAAATATTGGGTAAAGCTGTATTTTGGCATTGTCTAATTTAACCAAAAAGTCTATAATGATTGAGTTGTTAAATGATAAAACCGCATAGCGAAAGCGGTTATCATGTAAGTGAAGAAGAATGATTATGATGGAGGCCGGCCATAGAGCGGCCAGTTGGTAGTCGAGGTGAACTAATGGATCAAAATATTATTGCCTTTATACTTGGTATCGTAGAAGGGGCAACAGAATTCTTACCGGTATCCAGTACCGGGCATATGATTTTAGTAGGTGACTTTTTAGGATTTACCGGCGAACGTGCCAGTGTATTTGAAGTATTTATTCAGTTAGGTGCCATTTTATCTGTATTTTTCTATTATCGCGAAAAATTCATGAGCATGCTTCGTCGTGAAAACTGGATTCGCAATGACCGATTATCTTTGGCGCATATCTTTTTCGGTATGTTGCCGGCTATGGCCATCGGCTTTTTAGGTCATTCTTTTATTAAAAATTATCTCTTCTCGGCAGGTACAGTTATTATCGGCTTGATCGTAGGCGGTTTATTCATGCTTTGGGCTGAAAAACGTCATAAACCGATTACTGTTGATAATGTTGACCAGTTGAGCATGTATCAATGTCTTCAAATCGGTTTGTTCCAAGTATTGGCTTTATGGCCGGGTTTTTCCCGTTCCGGTTCTACTATCGCCGGCGGTTTAATGCTCGGTGTCAGCCGTAAAGCGGCAGCTGATTTCTCTTTCATCATGGCAGTACCAATCATGTTGATTGCTTGTATTTATGATTTGCTTAAAATCATTGATCAGTTGCAATGGTCGGACTTCGTTATGTTCGCCATCGGTTTTGTAACAGCATTTATCTTTGCTTACTTGTCCATCGTATGGTTCTTGAAATTCTTGAATAAATCATCCTTGGCAGGATTTGCATATTATCGTTTTGTAATCGCTGTTATTGCTTTTGCATATTTCTTCCTTTTCTAATAAAAAAGAGTTGAAACCGATTTTAAATTATAATAGCCGTGTGCATTGTTTAAACTTACAATGCACACGGCTATATTTTTTGCCTCATAAAAGCAAGGCTGCTTTTTAGTTTATTATCTTAGTTGGCGGCTGTCTTAATTCTTCTGCCAACTTTAATATTTTAGACTCTATGGTTTTAATGGTCTGTATAAACTCGGCGTCATCCTTACCGGTAGGATCATCAAGCCCCCAATCTTCGCGACGTTTTGCGGGAAGGTTAGGACAGGCTACATTACAGCCCATGGTAACAACCATGTCGACCGGTGGAATTTGCGATAAAAGTTTACTGAATTGTGTTTTTTCCATGTCAATTCCGTAAAGTTCTTTCATTAGACGCACGGCATCCTGGTTGATTTTAGGCTTTGTTTCCGTACCGGCCGAATAACACTCCAATACATCACTTGCTAAGTGGCGACCCAATGCTTCCGCAATTTGGCTACGGCAGGAATTGTGAACACAAATAAATGCTATTTTTAACATATGATGGCCTTTCTGTTACAAAGATAGTAATTTTTCATTCTTGATATCGTCGGCACTCCAAGCGATAACTGCAAAATGACCTTTTGTATGAGTGTCTATTTTATTTAACCACGATACTTCGTTGTCTGCTTTGGCAGCTAAGATTGGATTGGTAGTATTTAGTTTGTAAAAAGATTGGTTCATAACCCACCACTTAGTGGCAATGCTGGCACGGATTAAATCATCTTCTAAACGCAATGCTTCATAAACAGGCGTTGCTTCGGGTAAGGTAATAATAATGACTTCGGTCTCGGTACTTTTAAGACGTGGTAATAATTTTTTTACGGATTCCGGAATTTCGCCTTTGGTACGTTGAATCTCGTGATTATAGCTTTGTGTAGATTCCAATAGAAGCAATGTATGACCGGTCGGAGCCGTATCGATGATTACAATTTGGTCATCCGCTTTTTCTACGATTTCGGCAAATGCTCTAAAAACGGCAATTTCAAGCGTACAAGGGGAGCGTAAATCTTCTTCGATATAGGCAATATCGCTGTCGCTTAGACCGGAGTTGCGCGCCTTGGTGAGAACTTCATCCTGATATTTGGCAAGCTCAGCGGCTTCATCAATATGGCTCATGGTGATATTTTGGTTTTCGTCGAGGACGAAGTTGAGGTGAGCCGCCGGATCGGTAGTAGCCAGGTGTACTTTTTGCCCACGTGCAGCCAGCTTCAAGGCTATGGAGGCGGCAATCGTAGTTTTGCCTACACCGCCTTTACCCATTGTAAAAATAACGCGCTTTCCGTTCGTTTCAAGATTGTTAACGACATCATCTAAATCAAAGAGTTTATTGGTGTTTAAAGTTTCATTAACGACTGCAATGTGGTCCTCGTTTAACAGGGCGCGTACATTAGCGAGACCGGTAACATTATACGCTCTTAGCGGTACCATATACATGGTGAGTTCTTGCAATTCGCTTGGAATACTTGCTAAAGTAGCTTGTTGTTTTTCAAAAAGTTTTTGAGATATTTTGTCGTCGGCTGTAGTCAAAGCGCCGTTTACAATTAATATTTGATTTTGAACACCGATTTCCTTGAGTTCTTTAGACGCGCGGGTGGCTTCTTTGAGTGGAGCACTTTCCGGACGAGTAACTAAAACTAAAGTAGTAAGCTTGCTATCGGCTAAAGTATCTGCCGCTTGTTTGTAAATCGATTTTTTGCCTTCAAGTCCCGATAATTGACCGAGACATGATGCGCCATGAGTGCTTTCGCTGATAAAATTAATCCAGGCGGACGGAAGTTGGAGCATGCGCAAGGTATGTCCGGTGGGTGCGGTATCAAAAATAATATGGTTGTATTCCGATTCTATGGCTTTGTTGGTGATAAAATTAGAAAATTCGTTGAAGGCCGCAATTTCTACGGTGCAGGAACCGGAAAGTTGTTCCTCCATATTATTTAAAACCGCATCCGGTAGTTTACCGCGATAAGGAGCGACAACACTTTCACGATACTCGGCGGCTGCTTGAATCGGATCTAGGTTGGCTACAAAAAGATTCGGTACATCGGGAATTTGCATCGCTTTATTGGTAAGCTCCATGGCGAATACGTCTTGTAAGTTTGAAGCCGGATCCGTACTGATCAAAAGAACTTTTTTACCGTGATCGGCCAAAGATAAAGCCGTAGCGCAGGCCATACTGGTTTTGCCTACGCCGCCTTTACCGGTATAGAAAAGATATTTGGTTAAATTGAGGACTTGCGGATTAAAACGATCCATTAGCAACAACCTCCTTCACAACAACAAGAGTTTGAGTCATCTTCGTTTTTTGAAGCGTATTCTGAGCCTTGTGCACAAGTTTGTAATGTTTCGGCAGGTAGATTGAGCCATTCGGTTAATTCTGCATTTGTCGGATATCTTCCGGACAGAACTAAATCTCCGTCCAATAGAATAGCAGGTAAGGCATCAGGACCTTTTTCATTAATAAATGTGTTTATGGTTGTATCGTAAACGAACTCCATTGGTGCATTGGTAAGGTTGAAGCGGTCAACTTGAATATTATTCTGTTTCAAAGTTTCAATAACTGTAGAAATACGTAATAACTCAGGATCGACACCTACACCGCAAAGACCGGTAGCACAACACATAGCGGGTTCAAAAATTTTTACAGATTTCATAAGATTTACCTACTTTCTTATATTAATATTAATTGCGCCTTGATATATGGGCGAAATAGCTAAACTAAGCAGTTAAAATAACAGCTAAACTAAAAAGTGAAATTATTCTTCGCCGGAAGTGGGAAACCAGTGGCGTGTATTGTTGGCGATTTTTACTAACAGTAACATAACCGGTACTTCGGTTAATACGCCGACGGTGGTAGCCAAGGCAGCGGCGGAGTTGGTGCTGAATACGGCGATGGCGACAGCCACGGAGCGTTCAAAAAAGTTAGAAGTACCAATCATGCCGGCCGGTGCAGCTACATTGAATGGCAGTTTTAAAATTCTGGGAGCAAAGTACGCAATGAAGAAAATCAAGAATGTTTGCAAAATTAAAGGAACTGCAATTAACACAATGTGCAGCGGATTATTAATGATGGTTTTGTCTTGAAATGCGAAGACAAGTATAAGTGTCATTAAAAGTCCTATTGTAGTAATTCCGTCGAATTTTTTGACAAAAATGTTATTGAAATAATCGGCACCTTTATTTTTTATAACAAGCGAGCGTGTGAGTAAGCCGCCCGTAAGCGGGGTTACCTTTAGTGAGCGTACTCCACACAAATACCATGGTCGTGCAAGGGGCGGCACCCAGTAATACGGCACCTGCCGAATATTCGGTAGCAAGGTCGGGTGTGATGTAAGTTTTAAAAATTCCAAAGAAAAATATAGAAGCAATAGCATACATGGTAAAAGGTTTTATGAGCCAATTGGTTATCCAGGTAAGGAATAAACCTTTAGGATTTTTGCCGACATTTTTACACTTTGGAAATCAACTTTCATCATCATGGGATAAATCATCAACCAAATAAGGATGGCCATGGGTATGGATACTTTGGCATATTCAAACTGATTTAAGAAAGCGGGAATTTCGGGGATGAACTTTCCGATTAATACGCCTATAATCATACAAAGAATGCCCCATACCGTTAAATATTTTTGGAAAAAATCCATGTTTGTTTGTAATTTTTCTTGCATTGTTGGTACTCCTATAAAAAAATGCTATGCATCATATAGAAAAATTTCTATGTGAAGGGCGATTTATATGTCCATTCCATAAGGGAATGGACATGTAAGCTAAAACTTGGTTCGGTTTTAGCCGATTCAAGTAGTTTCACCCTTTTTGTGGCAGATACAATCATCGGTATCACATAATATATTGCCTAATTGACTATAAAAGTTTTTAAGGCTGTTTTGATTCAATGAATAGTAGGTCCACTTGCCCTCCGGGCGAGAATTTACAATGCCTGCTTTGATTAATACTTTCATGTCATGGGATAAGGTGGGTTGTGTTACATGAAATTCTTCCAGGATTTCACAGGCGCAAAGTTCACCGCATGAAAGCATGTCGATAATTCGTAAGCGTTTTGGAGCGGCAATCGCTTTTAAAATTTTGGCATTATCCAGATATTTTTCATCCATTGGTATAACCTCACATAGAATAGTTTCTATGTGTAGTATATTCCTCACATAGAAGAAAGTCAATGAGAGAAATCATGATTTGAGGTAAAAATATGAGTGTGGTTAATGTAGGGAATCGATTTAAAGAATAGATATATAAGGAGTTCTGATTTAGGAAATGGTAATTACCAAGGATATGTTGGATCGGGTGTAATGTGATTGTCAGAAAAATGTAAATATTTTTGTAAAAAAATACTTGCGTAAAAATATTACCTATGCTATTATAATAAAGCGCTATACGGGAGACGTAAGCGTTGAACAAAAAGTCAATCTGAGCTAAAAAATCTATTGACAAGTTGTTCAGGAATATGTATAATATTCCATGTTGTGGTATGCTGGCGTAGCTCAATCGGTAGAGCAGCTGACTTGTAATCAGCAGGTTGTGGGTTCAATTCCTATCGCCAGCTCCATTGTTTTTGGAGGGATTCCCGAGCGGCCAAAGGGAGCAGACTGTAAATCTGCCGTCTTCGACTTCGAAGGTTCGAATCCTTCTCCCTCCACCATTCATCGCGGGGTGGAGCAGTTGGTAGCTCGTCGGGCTCATAACCCGAAGGTCGCAGGTTCAAGTCCTGTCCCCGCAACCATTCATTACGTATGCTGGTGTAGCTCAGTCGGCAGAGCGTATCCTTGGTAAGGATAAGGTCACCGGTTCAATCCCGGTCACTAGCTCCATATACACTTGGCGGCATAGCTCAGTTGGCTAGAGCAATCGGTTCATACCCGGTGTGTCCGCGGTTCAAATCCGTGTGCCGCCACCACTATTTATTTAGTTGGTAACTCACATATCAATGTGAGTTTATTTTTTTTACAAATTTAGTGTTTTGGAGGTGGGCATTTGTATGCATGAGGAGAAGGAGTTAGCTAGGGGGCTGAAAAATCGACATGTACAGTTATTGGCTATAGGGGGAGCCATCGGTACAGGTTTATTTTTAGGGTCGGGCCGTTCGATTCATTTGGCGGGACCGTCCATTTTATTGGCTTATATCATTACAGGTCTAATTTCATTTTTCATGATGAGAGCCTTGGGGGAATTATTATTATCTAATACGGAGCATCACTCATTCGTAGATTTCGTTGAAGAGTACATCGGACCGGGTGCCGCCTTTGTTACGGGTTGGACCTATTGGTTCTGTTGGGTATCGCTCGCAATGGCTGACGTTACGGCTGCCGGTGTATATATTCAGTACTGGATACCGAATGTAGAGCCATGGATACCGAGTCTTTGTATTTTGCTCATTCTGTTCGCTTCTAATTTAATGGCAGTCAAAATTTTCGGTGAATTGGAATTCTGGTTTGCCTTAATTAAGGTTATTGCTATTTTAGGCTTAATCGGCGGTGGCTTATATTTAATTTTTACAGGCTATCAAACAGATGTGGGTCCCGTTAGTTTCTCTAATTTGTGGAGTCATGGCGGTTGGTTCCCGAACGGTTGGGAAGGTTTTGTTTTATCGTTCCAAATGGTTGTATTTGCTTTTACGGGGATTGAACTTGTAGGCTTAACGGCCGGTGAAACGGAAAATCCTAAAAAGGTAATTCCACAGGCTATCAATAATATTCCGATTCGTATTATTATTTTCTACGTTGGTGCCTTGGCGATTATTATGAGTATTTACCCTTGGACGGCCGTAAATGCCGATTCCAGTCCGTTCGTTCAGGTGTTTAAAGCGGCCGGTATCGTAGCGGCAGCCGCTCTCGTTAAACTCATCGTGGTAAAGCAGAACGCATCTGCTTGTAACAGTGGTCTCTTTAGTACAAGTCGCATGGTGTATACGTTGGCTCGTGAAGGAAATGCACCGCGTCGTATGTTCCGCCTTCGTTCCAATCAAGTGCCGATGAACGCCGTTGTATTCTCCGCTTTGGTTATTTTTATAGCCGTTATCATGCAGTACATTATGCCTGAAAATGTATTTATTCTAATTACCAGTGTGTCTACGTTCTGCTTTATTTTTATCTGGGCTATTATTTTGGTTTGCCATATGAAATATCGTAAACAGCATCCTGAAGTGGTTAAAGCAAATCCGTTCAAAATGCCGTTATATCCGGTTATGAACTATGTGATTTTAGCTTTTTATGCATTAGTTTTGATTTCGTTGGCTTTTAACAGAGAAACACTTATCGCGTTACTCTTTACGCCGGTTTGGTTCGGCATGTTGTGGTGTTTCTACAAATTACAAACATTAAAACAGAATTACGGCAACTAAATTTTTTATAAAACCCTAAAATCTCCTGTAGATTTTAGGGTTTTTAATGTTAGATTCTTTTCATTACTGATTTTTTGTATTATAATTAGGGCTTATGTGATTTTGTTGCAAATATAGCTTATTTACGCTAATTAGAGTACCTATCGGCAAAAAATCGTCAAAAAATTAACCAAAAATATTAGCAACTTTGTCAGCTGCCTGTTGTCTCATTTCATCGGTGTAATGTATGTAGTTGTTAATTACAGTTTGAACGGTATCCCCTAATAATGCTGCAACGGTTTTTATATTCACTCCATTTGCGATTAACGTGGTGGCATATGTGTGGCGAAGGTCATGAAATGATTTACTTTTTATATAACTTTTAATTACACGGTTAATAGGGGCTGTATTTGACGATTTCTGAACAAATAGGAGTTGCATATCGTTGGCGGGGGCAAACGCCCCGTACAGGCTCAATAAGGTGCTTAAAATTGGAGGTATGGGAATAGTACGTAGACTATTGGCTGTTTTAGTCTCTTGTAATTTATACTTATTTTTCTCATATTGCGATAATTGCCTTCTTACGGTCAATGTATTGCTAATTAAATCAATGTCTGTCCATGATAATCCTAAAACTTCGCCATAACGCAATCCGGCATAGACTCCAATTGCACATTGTATGTGGTAAGTTGGATATTTAGTTTTGAGCTTTGACAATAAAATATTAATTTCTTCATCGGTATATACTCTAAGTTGTTTTTGCGTTTTGCGTTTGTTTATTTTTAGATTAATTATAGGGTTAGTGGCAATGATTTTATATGGATCCATAGCGTGAGAAAAAATTGCCTTTAACATAGACAAATATAATGTTTTAGTTGCTGATGATGCTTCTGAATTAGATAATTTCTGCGATAATTGTAATGCAGTTATATCTTTTAAAGGTTGTTTCGCTATATCGCCAATAAACTTAATAGCGCTGTCAACAGCCTGTATTGTATTATAAGTGAGTCTAGATTTGTTATCACTTGTATATAAGTCTGCAAATTCTGATAGTGTGATTCCTTTATAATCGGTATTGAGTGTAGGTTCATTTTTTAGTTTTTCAATTATGTCATTAGCATAGTTCTTTGCTTGCCATTTTTGGTCAAATCCTTGCTTTGACTTTTGTTTCCACTTGCCGGATGTTGTCTTATAACTTACAATAACTTGCCATCCATTATCCTTTTTACGAATAGTGGTATTAAATTTGATAGACATAAAAAATCACGCTCCTTTAGGGTATAGAAAACTAAGCCTAGAGCGTGTATAATAAAGTTGCGGTGTTTATTATGTTGCTCTCTAGGCGATATAATAAGCTCATTCCCTCGTTCTGTTGGTGCAGAGCGGGGGATTTTTTATTATTAATTGTAATTAAAGATTAATCAGTAATAAAATAATTGTCCAAAAAACAATGCTAATAGCTATATTAATCATAACTTGTGTATAGTCGATTCGCTCCCAATTTTTCACCCAAGAGGGGTGAATTTCAATGCCTTCACGATTTAATTTTTCTCTTAAATCAGTATTATGTTTTTTTGCAATATCTTCAAATGCATTAAAAGAAGAGTTGTCGGTCGGAAGAAAGTCTGATTCGGTATAAATAGGCGGTTTATAGCCAATAATAGCATAACCTAATGGGCGAGTTAGAACATTTCCGTAGGAGAAGTGTTTTTCAGCTTTCCAAGGGAGATATAATAGACATCCTAAGATTGATAATAGCATTAATATGATTACCACTTTACTTCTTTTTCTTGTAAATTTTATATTCATAAGAAATCCTCGATTTTTTATAAAAAATATGAGTCATATTTTTCTTGTAATTTTTCAACTGCTTTTCTCATTGACCTTTTGGCTATATATTGAAAAAAGAAGGCACCACCAGTACAAATTAAAGCAATTAAAAAACCTTTTATCGACCCTGAAAGAGATGTGTTAGTTAATCCAGATGCTAAGAGTCCGAATAAAAATCCCACAATATATATACCTATGCCCAGTTCTTGTGCCGAAGAAAGAATAGTATGTTTTTCATCTGCATTTATCATAATTAGTACCCCGTTTCATGCCTCATACGCTCCAATAAATCTGCCTGTATTTCAGTATCAAAATCATTGCCTTCAATATGACTTAACTCATGGATATAAGATTTTCGTTGTTCTGCTACTGATAAGCGAGCATTTAATAAAATAGTGTAAGTCCCATCTTCGTTTTGTCTTGTATAACCGCCAACGCTACAAGGTAAATCGACTAAATGGATGAAAAAATTCAATCCTCAAAACCTCTTTCCTTTTTTAATAAAGACTTTGTAATATTAATAACACTTTCCATATCTTCTTTTGATAGACTCCGTTTTGCGTCAAGTAAAATACGCAATTCGGGGTCATTTTTTATTTGATTGGCTAATTGGGCTACTTCAGGGTCATCATAGTATCCTTGGTTTTCTTTGTATGGGTAAAGTTCCGGTGAATTATTATAAAATACATCACCTAATAGAAAATCTACAGATACATTTAGTAGCTCGGCGACTTGTCTAAGCTTATCTATACTAGGAGAAGAGCGATCCCATTTAGTAATAGTGCCATTTCCGAACCCAAGGTGTTCTTCAATTTTGGTTAAACTTAAGCCCTTTTTTCTGGCTAAGTACTGTATACGGCTTTTTAAAGTAGTCCCTATATCACTCATAATTTTAACCTTTCATAAATTACTAGAAAATATTCCTTAAAAAGCATTGACACGTAGAAAATTATCTAGTAATATATAGGTGTGGACGAAAATATTCTAGTATAGATAGTTGAATCTATTCATTTTCTAGTGAAAATGTAATTTTAAGTATCTTTTTCTTATATATTAGAATATTTTCTATTTTAAGTCAATGATTATTTTCTAGTAAAGAGGTGATTTGATGATTTTTGAAGCGATTAAAAAACTTTGTGACGATAAAAGTATCAGTATTAATAAATTGGAGAAGGCATTAGGCTTTGGAAATGGCACTATTTCAGCTTGGAAGAAAAGTTCTCCTAGTATTGATAAATTACAAGCTGTCGCAAATTTTTTTAACGTATCGGTAGAAGCTTTACTTAAATAAGATTATGTAATGTAAGTGAATAGAGGTGATGGTTATGGAATGTAGAACGTATAGCGTTGATGATGTTGCAAAAATTTTAGGTATATCCACAAAGTCAGTATACGACATGGCACAACGGAGAGTTATTCATCGATTGCCGAATGTACCAAAAGTTAAATTCTCGCAAAAAGAAATTGATGCCTTATGTGGAATTAAAGATGAGTTTAATGCTCATAACTTTAAGCTCATTAAAAATGAAAATGAGCAGCTAAAAGATGAAAATCAAAGATTAAAAGATTTGATTAAGAAGGCAACCGCTGAGTTATTGCTTATGAGTTCTGCAATTATTGAATAGAAAGGATGTGAATAAAATGAGCTTATTGATTCAATCATTTGCACTTGGAATGGCGTTTAGCGCCCTACTATTATCGGCTTATTATTATGTGGTGCTGAAACCACAGCCGGATAATGAAGCCCAAAAAAGTGTGCCAAAGAAAGCCTATAATTGGGCAAAAGATAACAGACACGGAACGTTCAAAGGTAACTTATTATGAGTTATAAAAGAAAAAGCCCTCAACCGGTGGCACGGTTAAAGGGCTAAAGAAAATGTATATACTTAAATTATAGCATAGGAGCAGAAAAATGAACAGTCTATATGATTTGTCAGAGAATTATAAAACACTCATGCAGATGATTGAAGATGCAGAACTTGACGAAGAGGCACAAGAAGATTTGCCGGTTTTAGAAGATACGCTATTAATGATTGAGGATAGCTTAGAGGGCAAAGTTGATAACATTTGCCGGCTGTACTTCAATTGGAAAAATGAAGCGGAAATGTTTAAGAAAGAGGCGGACCGATTAACTAAACGCCGTAAGGTGTTAACGGATCGCGTGGAACGCCTTAAAACATACCTACAGGAAAACATCGAAAAAGTAACCGATAAGCCATATGCAACAGGCTTATTCAAAACCGGCTATCGCAAAAGCGTTGTAACTGAGATTGACGATTTAAACGCTGTACCGGATGAGTTTAAGAAGATAGCTATTACACCCGATAAGACAGCAATTAAGAACGCTATCAAGGCCGGAGCGGTTATTGACGGAGCTCACTTAGAAGAACATCGAAACTTTGGTATATCGCTTAAATAGGAGGCTAATATGGAAGAATTAATTAAAAAATTAGGGGCAGTACAAAGTGAATTGAAAGCTCCTAAAAACCAATACAACGGCTTCAATAACTTCTATTATCGCAGTGCCGAGGATATCCTCGAAGGGGTTAAACCTCTATTAAAACGCGAAGGGCTTTTGTTGACGATTGAAGATGATGTTAAACAAGTCGGCGAACGGTATTATATCGCAGCCACCGCCACAGTTTCAGACGGTAAAGCATCACTATCAGTTACAGCATACGCTCGGGAACAAGCTGATAAAAAAGGTATGGACGCTAGCCAATTAACAGGGGCTACATCATCGTACGCCCGTAAATATGCTCTTAATGGCCTGTTCTTAATCGATGATGTAAAAGACGCTGATTACCCGATGCAAGAGCAGCCAAAGAAAAAAACGCAACAAGTAATGCCTACAGAGCCGAGCTTGTGGGAGCAAACTAAAACATACGCTAAACAGAGCGGCGTTACTGAACAAGAGTTAAAAGAATTTATGAAAAACGAACTCGGCTTATCTAATTCCAATGAAATGACAAAAGAGCATTGGCAAAAGGCTCGGACGTTCATTAATAGCATTCGGTATAAATCATGAAATGGACAACCAAAGGCGTAAATCTACTCAAATCAATCGCTTGGCAGTTGGTAATTCCGGCGCCGAAAGACAACGATATAGCCAAAATCGACAGTGAAACAGAATACACTATCGAGATTAAGCGGAAAAGCAAAAGACGCTCATTGAACGCAAACGCCTATTGTTGGGTGTTATGTCAAAAGATAGCGGTTGAACTATCTAAAAATGGCTATATCTCAAAAGAAGATGTATATCGCAAAGCGATACTCGATAGCCAAAAAGGCGAGGCAGTCGGAATACCAATAAATATAGTTGATAGCGTCATACGCAAATGGCGTCATAACGGCATCGGTTGGCTTGCTATAGTCGATGACTGTGAGCGGCTAGAGGGCGTTAAGCGAGTTTATTTATACGCCGGCTCATCATCGTATAATGTGTCGGAGATGTCGAGATTGATTGAGTGTTTGGTTGATGAGTGCCAACAGTTAGGCGTCCCACTTGATCCGTCAGACTACATCAAATCACTCTTAGAAGATTGGAGTAAGCAAGTTGAACAAGCTGAAACGAGAGGATAACAAACTGTACAAAATCACACTCCCTCAAGCTATCGAGAGGGACAGCCCCAACGGTTACCCCGAATGCGTGTTATGTGGCTCAAATAGCCCGACCGATGTGCATCATATCGTTAGTCGGGCGCAGGGCGGCAAAAGTGAATTATGCAACCTTGCAACGCTGTGCCGGAGTTGCCACAACGCAGCTCATGGCGTGAACGCTAAAGAAATCAGAGCAAAACTCTTGGAAATCATAAAAGAAAGGACGAACACAAATGACTGACTTAGAAATCTTAGAACTTTTAGTTAGTGAGCTTAAGCTCATGGCAAGCGAAGGCTTTACATGGAAAAGCGACGGCGAAAAACAGCAAGCCATCGGCAAAAATGCAGCCTATTTAAAAGTATTACAGTTAATTAAACGGCTAAAAGGTAAAGAACCTGCCGCAACGGAATAGCTTATGAAGTACATCGATGAGATTAACTCGTTCTATTCATGGCTAGAAACTAACCCTATTTCTTCACCGTCTATTACACTATGGCACGGATTGATGAACGTATGTAATAAAACAGGTTGGAAACAAGAGTTTAATGTAGCCATTTCAGTACTTGAGTTAAAGACAGGCCTCTCGAGAAGTGCTATCTATCGAGCGAGAAATGTACTAAAACAAGCGGGTAGGATAGACTTCTCAAGCAGAGGAAGTAAACAATCGAGTGCGTACTCAATAATTCCGTTTGCGTCCCAAATAGACACACAAAGCGGAACACAAAGCGGAACACAAAGCGGAACACAAAGCGGAACACAAAGCGGAACACAAAGCGAGACCATACCTAGACATAGACAAGACAAGACTAGACTAGAGAAAGAAAGTAAACCAAAGAAACCGGCGAGCCGATTTCAAAAGCCCTCTCTTGATGAAGTCATTGAATATTGCAAAGAACGTGGCAACTCAGTTGATGCTGAACGCTTTGTCAATTACTACGAGGCCAACGGTTGGCGTGTAGGTAAGAACGCTATGAAGGATTGGAAGGCAGCCGTGAGAACTTGGGAAGGGAGGGAGAACCATGTCAAACCTACGAGCAGCAATAGAACAATTCAAACGGCTGGCGGAGGAAGCCCGGACAAGTGGGCAAATGAAACCGATGAATGGTGAGCAGCCTAAATCGCTAAACTTTGAATATTACGGCATTGGCAAACGCTATCAAGGCGTAACCCTTGGGGCGTTGGAGTTTGAAGGTGCCGAATATGCACCGGTGGTTGCCTTTGCGGAAAACATCAAACAGCGTCTTGAGAATGGCTTAGGGCTCATCTTGAAGGGTCCCGTTGGCACAGGTAAGACTTGCGCGGCGATTGCTATCATGCGAGTGGCGATTGATAACAAATATAGCGCGTTTTTCATCTCGATGATGAGCCTACTCGATAAACTCATGACGCTCCGTGACAAAGAGGAAGCCTACGAGTTTGAGCAACGTTTGAGGACAACAAAATTACTCGTGCTTGATGATTTAGGCGGCGAGTATCGCAGTAAGAATGATTTTACCGGCAGTAAATTGATGTCGATTATCGGCGAACGCTATGAGCGACAACTATCGACTATCATCACGACAAATCTAACTATCGAACAGTTAAAAGCGGAGTACGATGAACGAATGATAGACCGGCTCCGCAGTACAAATCAACTTGTTACGCTTGGCGGCGAAAGCTTACGCCGGGCAGAATGGAGAGAAATATGAACACAGTGCAGTTATTAGGGAATTTATCACGTGATCCGGAAGTGCGATATACAAAATCGGGCAGAGCAGTGGCATCGTTCACGGTGGCAGCTAGCAATACCTACATCGACGCAGAGGGCAACACTCAAGAGCAAACCTCATTTATTAATTGCGTAGCTTGGGGCAAGCTCGGCGAGGGCGTGGGCGAACTCAAAAAAGGCTCTCGGTGCTTTGTTGAGGGGCGTTTGACTACTCGCTCATATGACGGCAAGGACGGACAAAAGCGATATATCACCGAGGTAGTGGCTAACTTTGTAGGGGCTCCGCTTGATGAGCCGGCAAAACAAGCCTCTAACTTTGACAGTTTTGAAAAACAAGAGGAAAATATACCGTTTTAAGTGATAGAAAACTCATAAAATGTTTTTTGAAAACCGTAAAGGAGCTACGTATGAAAATCATAATTGATTATCCGATTATTTGGCAGAAAATGCTAGAACATGACATCAGTATTACCGATTTGGCGTTGGAAGCTGGTATTAAACGTTTTACAGCGTGGAATTTGGTGCAAGGTAAGTACGTGCCCGATTTGCAAACATGCCAAAAGATTGCCAAGGCATTGAAAATCTCGGACACTGAATTATTTAGGGTGAAACCATGACAAATAGCAGGCGCAAAGGAGCAAACGGCGAGCGTGAATTTAGTAAATATTGTCACGGTCAAGGGTTCCCGAACGTAAGGCGAACGGTTCAATATTGCGGTAAGTCGGGCGAGGCTGCAGATGTGGTAGGCCTCCCCGGCATTCACGCCGAAGTCAAGCGAGTGGAACGGCTAAACCTATACGACGCCCTTGAGCAGGCTAAAAGGGACGCTCAAAAGTCAAAGGGCGTGCCGGCAGTATTCCACCGCAAGAATAATCATGAGTGGGTTGTGGTAATGGCGGCAGAGGACTGGTTTAACCTCTACCGAGAAAGCGAATTATTGAATAGCAATTATAGGAGCGATGAAAATGGACGGGACAACGCTTAGAGGGAATATTTTGGAATATTTATACGAAAAAGGGTATGAGTACATCATCAATGATGGATTCGGCGAAGTCTATGCGGTGGACGCCGTAGAAAGCGAGTACAGTAATTATATTGAAGGCAGTAAGCGGGTTAAATATTTGGGGTTTTGTGAACTATTTGAAGATGTTACTTGCTCCGACCCGTTGAATATCGCTTGTGAAATTGGGGCGATTGATTGGTCGACGGTTCCGGAAAATACGCCGGTGCTAGTGCGACATAACGAATCGGAACCATGGGAATATCGGCATTTTTATAAATATAGCACCGAATCGGATTATCCATTTATTTGCTATATCGACGGAAAGACAAGTTATACGGTCAAGAGCATTCAGAGTATTGTTAAATATGATAATTGGGATTTTTGCAAGTTAGCGGAGGAAGAATGGAAACCGGGGCGAATGGACTATGAAGAATTAGAATTATTGCACCATTTCGCCGAATCGTTTGTAGACATTGAACGAGAAGAAATCGAGGAGGGCGAACAATGCTAGTTGAAACAAATGACTGGGCAGTAAGTCGTAACGGTGAGAACTTTTATAGATGTGACAGCAGTTCGAGAGAGGGAGCCATTGAAGAAGTCGACAAAGGCCGTATATTTGACCAAGAGGACTTAATGACCGATTGGGGTGTTAGAAGTTTTTATATTGGCAAAGTTTACGAGTTTGAGCCTGTTATTGATGTTGACAGTATTATTGAGCGACTACAATACGAGTGCGAGGACCAAGTCGGCGAAAATGCTGACGGATATTTGAGCGACGCGAGCATAGAGGAACTTGAGGACTTAGAACAGCGGTTGACTAAGACGTTCAAAGAGTGGGTAGATGAATCCGGGTTGAACACTTCGGCGTTTGCTGTGTTGGATTATGATTTGATTACATTAGAACCGGTGGAGGTTGAGGAATGATTATAGATTTTGAAAATCAGGATATAACAGAAATCGTAAGAAAAAATGAAGTGCCACACATTGATGTAAAAATTGAAAATTCGCCAAATGAAAGAAGCACAGAACAGGCGGTACTGTTAATGGTTGCAGTTGACAGATACGCCCTCTTAATGGGCATATCAAGGCACGAAGCAGCGCTTAAAATATCCGAACAATTAAGGTTAAATGCAAATGAACATTTAGACGGTGTAGGTTTGGCGGAGGTTGAGACAATTGAGCAAAAAGATTAGGTTTAAATTTTACTTGCCACAAGAGTTTCAAGGGCAAGCTATTGAAGCAGATGTAGAAAATGATGCACGAGTGCATTTAGATCACTTAGAAAAGATGGCTTTATATGACTTTTCGGAAGCTTTTATTGAGGTCGAACGGCAAATAGTAGAAAGTGATGAATAATGATAGCAATACAATGTATTAGGTGGTGAGTATTATAGACTTAAATGCAATAAAATCTGAAGCAGAGTGGTACTTATATCATTACAAGCAAATTAAGCAGCTATCAATGCAAGGTGAAGAGCCTATTATTATATGCGGTAAGACGGTAGAGAAGCCATTGTGTGTGGTTAACGCTGTGGATAAATTGATGGATAGTGTGGATGACTTATGTCGCCGCATCATTATAAGGCGATACTTAAATAATGAGTACTGGAAAGTGACAATCACAGATGAATGTATTAGTCAGCATCCGTATTATCGGTGCGTAGATAAGGCGCTAAAACTGGTTACATTGCAATTAGTAGCTAAAGGTGTAATTAATATTTGATTTTAAAAGGCATGGTTAATTTTGATACCATGTCTTTTCCCATTTCGTAAATGGGTTTGAATAAATGATGATACTATATAATTATAGGGGACATTGTATTGTTCTACATTCCTTTCAAACCCCTACGCATGTTGTGTTGTAGGACGTGGCTAGCAAACTATCATCCTCCTCCTAAGACGCAAAAAGGGTACCTGAAATGGTACCTTTTTTGTTATATGTATGGAAGATTACTCAAGTGGATTAAGAGAGCTGTCTTGAAAACAGTTAGGCGCTTATGCGTGCGTGGGTTCGCATCCTACATCTTCCGCCATAGGTTTTGCTTTTCCTAATAAAAAAAGTACTGAACAAGCGGTTAAATGTAATCCGGTTAAAACATTAAGAGAATGCGGCTGAGAGAAGATGGCTGTATTTGCAGCAAGTGAAAGCCTTGCACCTATCTATTTTTTATGAAGGAGGCTCCTAATGGCAACAGGTAAATATAAAACGTGGCAAACGCCCGATAATTTAACGTTGCTTAGGGGCTTTGCTCGAAATGGATATACTGATGAGGAGATTGCCAAAAAAATAGGCATTAGTCGCAGTACATTAAGTGATTGGAAGGTCAAGTATTCAGACATTGCGGACGCTCTAAAAAAGGGTAAGGATGTCATTGACGATGAAATAGAGGAAACTCTTATTAAGTCAGCTATGGGATATAGTTACGAAGAAGTGACTAAGGAGTCTCAATTAAATCCGGAGACAGGTTGTTTTGAGTTAGCCGTAACTAAAGTAGTGACTAAACATCAAACTCCAAATGTGACCGCACTGATTTTTTGGCTTAAAAATCGCCGCCGTGAAACATGGCGTGACAAAATCAGTAAGGAAGATTTACAAAGTCAGAATATATTGCTTTCGGTAGGTGATATTGATGGCGAAACAGAGTAAACGTGTTGATTTGCTGAATGATGTGATTAACCCTACAAAGAGACAACGTGATTTTATTAAGGCTGTACTTAAGAATAAGTATACCTTGTATGGCGGTGCCGCTGGTGGCGGTAAATCGTATATACTGCGTTGGATTATGGTGTATTTGCTCATTAATTGGTTTATTAAGACAGGAATAACAGGAATTCGGGTAGGAATATTTTGCGAAGACTATCCATCATTAAAGGATAGACAAATCAGCAAGATACGAATGGAATTTCCCTTATGGCTTGGCGATTATAAGACTACTGACCATGAGTTTATACTGCGTCCCGAATGGGGTGGTGGTGTAATCTGTTTTAGAAATTTAGATCGCCCTGAAAAATATTTATCTAGTGAATTCGCAGCCATTGCCATTGATGAAATGACGCTCAATGAACAAAGCGTATTCGATTTTTTGCGTATGCGGCTACGTTGGACGGGCATAAATGATACTAAATTCTTTGGCGGTACAAATCCGGGCGGTAAAGGTCATATGTGGGTTAAATCCTTATTTATTGACCACATTATTCCTAAGAATTTAAAGCAATTTGCTGATAAAATTGCCTTTGTGCAAGCAAAAGTAGATGATAATCCATACTTAGCACGCACTTACATTGATAATTTGGACACATTACCGGATAAGTTGCGAAAAGCTTATAAAAACGGTGATTGGAATATATTTGAAGGTCAAGTGTTTGAAGAATTTAATGCTACAGTCCATGTTTGCAAGCCGTTTGAAATCCCAGACAATTGGACTCGATTACGAGCAATGGACTGGGGTTTTACTAAACCATATGCAATATATGGAGCGGCAGTTGACCAAGATAACACGATATATATCACGCATGAGATGTACGGATGTAAACAAGGTCAACCGAATGTAGGTACACAGGAAACGGCTCGTGAGGTAGCTCGTAAATGTAAGTTTATGAAGTCGTGGTATGGAGTGGCTGACCCTGCTATTTGGCAACGTACAGGACATGATGGTCCGACTATTCAAGAAATCTTTGCAACAGAAGGTATTGTGTGGGATAAAGCGGATAATGACCGCATTGCAGGTAAGATGCAAGTGCATGAAAGACTGCGACAACGAAAGGTAGTTATATTTGAGACTTGTAAAAATCTTATACGAACATTGCCAGCACTTACGTATAGTAAGCGTAATGTAGAGGATGTAGACACTGACCAAGAAGACCATGCATACGATGCTTTCAGATATATGCTGATGAGCAGACCTATTTCAGCGTATGACGTGAAGAAAGAATTTAATGATGGCTATAAGTATGTTGATGAAGGAAGAGAGGAGCAAAGCGCATGGGGCGTATGATGAGCGATAGGGCGTTACGTGATTACGCCTATAAGGTGCTGAAAAGTGAGTATGGAGAGCGTGTAGAAAACGGTATTGTAATTCCAGCAAAATTTACAGACAAACAGCTAGCCGAATTTGCAAGCTACATGCCACAGTGGCAACTTGAAGAAATGTATCGCCTAATTTACGGTTCTGAATTGGTCGAATAGGAGATGACTAATTATGTTTGATGTATTAACAGCAAAAGAGAATGTAAAACGTGCATTAGTCATCAATGAGGACTGGCGAAAAGAAGCACATGAAGACTATGCGTTTGTTCAAGGCAAACAATGGTCTGATGTTGATAAGAAAACTCTTAAAGAAGCAAATAGACCTTGTATTACAATCAACCGCATCAGACCTGTAGTAAATCTATTGTGCGGTTATGCAGCTCAAAATGAAACTGAACCGGACTTTATGCCTCGTTCAGAAGAAGATGACCGCATCAGCCGTGTTGCGAAGGGCATTACAAAATACGTGCTTGATAGAACTAATTACCAACGAGAAAAGAAAAAGGTATTCCGTGATGTAGTGACGTGCGGATTAGGTGCGTATTGGGTATCGTATGACTTTGATTACGCTAAAATGGATGGACAAGTGCTTATTGAGCGCATGAGTCCATTTGATGTATTTAAAGATCCAGAGAGCGTAAGAGAAGATTTATCTGATGCCATGTTCTGTGGACGGTACACTTGGGAAAGTAAAGAAAAATTAAAGCAAGTATATTCTGATAAAGCGGAAGAAATTGAACGCTTATATCATAAGTATGATGATACCGAACAGGAAGTTACGAACTCTTACCCTCAATGGTATGACAAAGACTTGCAGAAAGTTAGAGTGGTTCAGTATTGGTACAAGGAATACACAACGAAAACTATTTATGTAACGTCAGAGGGTGTAGTTGATGAAAATAATCCGTTATATGGATTGGCTAAGGCTCTTGGTGTTAAAGGGCAAGATATCCCCGATGTAAAGATTAGATATGCTACTTTTGCTGATGATGTGTTGTTGGAAGATGGTGAGAGTCCTTATAGTCACGGTAGATTTCCTTTAGTTTTCCAATTTTGCTACTACAGTGGTGAAAATGCAGATGATGACCGTTTAGAGCCTGCTGGTGTTGTGCGTGATATTAAAGATGCACAACGTGAACTCAATAAAAACCGTAGTCAGCGTATGCATATTGTCAACAAACAAGCATTAGGCGTTAGAATGTGGCATGGCGTAAAGGATGAATGTACGAAAAAGACGATTAAAGATAATATCACGAAACCGGGAGCCAATATTTTCTTACCGCCGGGGGTCACTTATGATGAAGGTTTACCGGCTAATCAGTCAATTGGCAATATGGAGCTTGAAAACCAAGCAAATAGCGACTTTTATACAATTAGCGGTATTACCCCTGAAAGTTTAAGCGGCTCTATTGGTGCTATGAGCGGAAAAGCGATTGACTTGCGTCAGTCTGTAACTACTGTTCAAACTGCAGATATTTTTGATAAAGCCAAAGAGTCAGAGCGTCAAATCGTGTTGATTTTATGGGGCGAAAAGGGGAAAGCCGGATTAATACCCCAGTATTACAACGAGCAGAAGGCAATGCGTATTTTAGGTGATGATGGCAAAGCAGAATTTGCTCATATTGAACCTAATCTCAATCAAGCGATGGTTGAACAACAACAAGTTGACCAATTTGGACAACCGCAATTAGATGAAGATGGGAATCCTGTTAAAAAGGTACTGTATGACTTATCTGCGTTTGATTTTGATATCACAATTGTAACCAGTCAAGCATCTGCTACGGCTCGCAAGGCTAGTTTATATCAATTACTCGAAGCTAAACAAAGCGGTGCCGATATCCCGATGGAAATCATTGTTAAATATATGGATTTTCCAGACAAAGATGAAATGCTTAGAATGCTTAAAGAACGTAGCAGTCAACCTGCACAGCCTGATGTGCGCTTAAGTGCTAATGTGAAAGATTTACCTGCAGAAGCGTTAAGTGAATATCTGCAGACAATTGGTGTGAATATTTCACCTCAGCAGATTCTAGCAGAACGGCTTGCGGCACAAGGCGGCAATGACCAATTACAAGTTAATAGTGCGATGCAAGCTCAGCAAGGATTTGCACAACAGCAGCTGCAAGAGCAAGCAAAGCAACAATCACAATTGTCGCCACAAGATATGCCCCCGCAAATGTAAATAAATTGTCCTAATCATGACGCTAAACTGATTTCCATGCGAATGCTTAAGCAAGTAGCCTATCAATGATAGTGGACGGTTTAAGAATAGCTACTCCGTCTGATTATGACGATAACTAATCAATTCGACCTGCAATGTCGATAAACTGCAATTAATTTTCGTCCCAATTATTGACGATAAACTAATTAAAAAGGAGATAATTATGAACGATGATGTAAAAGATGTAGTGAATGCAGAAGAGTATGGTATAACCGCCGAAGATTTAAAAGATGTAGATATTGATGATAAATCTACTGATGTTACTGATGAACCAACAGGCGAGCAATCAGATACCCCTCTTAACTCTGAAAGTGAGCCATCAAGTGAAGGAAATACAGAGGTAGAGGAAGTCAATGTTACAGAAGAAAATCACGGTGATTTAAACAAGGCTCTTGCGGCAGAAAGAAAACGCCGTAAAGAAGCTGAGAAAAAACTCAACGAATTTAGGCAACAATCCGCACCAGTTACATTAACGGCAGAAGAAGTCTCTAATATTAATGAATTTGCAAAGAAAACTGCTATGCAACAATTCGGTATTGATAATATGGAAGACTTGATGTATACGGATCCCGAAAAATACGCTCAACTTTTGGAAGAGCAAGGGCGTATTAAGTATGTGGTGACTCAACAGCAACAACAGCGGATGGCGTTGCGTAATCAAAACATCGCTTTTATCCAGTCTATTCAGTCAGCAGATGATTTCAAAGATATGCTTGCAATTGCGCAAGGTGAATTGGATGGAATGACTCGAGCTGAATCTAATCCGATTGATGCGGCTTTTGCTCGTACCGGAGCAGGTGTAGGCACACAGCAGGATTTCGATGTAATTACAAAGTTTGTTGAACGATTGCGTGGCAAGCTTAATGCACAAGCTGTACAAGAACCTAAGGTAAATCCGCTGGAAAAAACAATTAACTTGCCAAAGGCAGGCGCATTAGGTGGCGGTAATGGCAAGGCGTTGAGTGCGATTTCGAATGATGAGTTATTGAAGATGGTTGCTGAAGGGCGTGAATCTGAATTACCGGAACCGTTACAACGGCAACTTAAAGAGTTAATTGGATAAGGAGAGTAAATAATTATGGCAGATATGGCGAATCAATTAACAATCCCTACTAACCTCGTGCCAAAATTGTGGGCACGAAAAGTATGGCATGAAGGCGTGCAGGATAGCTATTTTGAAAAATTCACATCTACTGATGGTAAAAATATTGTACATAAGAATGCTGATTTGAAGAAAGTAAAGGGCGATAAAGTAACCTTTGGCTTGCTCATGAATTTGACTGGACAAGGTGTTACAGGTACTCGTGCAACCTTAAAAGGCAAGGAAGAACAGCTTACTGTATATGATTTTGGCGTAACAGTTGATTTAATTCGTAACGCAGTCACACGTTATGAATCTGAAGACCAGAAAAGCCCATATGACAATTTACCAATGGTTAAAGCCGCATTAACACAGTGGTTATCAGACTATTTAGATAATACGCTTATGGCTAAATTATCTGCTAATCCAACAGCAGGTGAAGTAATGTATGCAGCTTCTGCTGGCACAGTAGCAGGCACGGCAGCAACTGATAAATTGACTTGTAGTTTAATTAGTGCTGCGCGTCGTAAGGCTAAAATGCATGCACCAAAAGTTAATCCGATTAAAATCGATGGTCAAGATAAATATATTATGCTTGTAAGTCCTTGGGCGGCTCGTGATCTCAAAGAAGACCCTGTATGGCAAGCCGCACAGCAAAATGCTAATGTGCGTGGTGCCAAAAATCCTATTTTTTCCGGTTCTTTGGGTGAATATGACGGTGTTGTACTCTACGAATATGAACGAGTAGTAACTTCTGATACTGGCGCAAGTGGCGCAACAATCAATCGTAACTTGTTATTGGGAACACAAGCAGCATGCTTTGGCGTAGCTAGTGAACCTCGTCATATTGCGCAAGATGATGATTACGGCAACGTACAGGGCAACGGCATCAGCATTATGGCAGGTATTGAAAAGTCAAAATATAATAGCAAGGATTATGGTGTTATTCAGGTTATCACCGGCGGTAAAAAAGACTAATTAGTGTTTTAACAAGGGGGAGTGTAACAACTCCCCTTTATTTGTAGGAGCGATTATATGATCATTAAAGAATTGCTTAATCGTGCCTTTATGCAGATTGATGATACGGGGCATGAGAATTATACGCCGTATAAATTGTTAGAGTATTACAACGAAGGAAATCACTTGCTTAATCATTTATTAGCTAGTGTGTTTCCATCATATGTAAAGCGGACATATATATCTACAGGCATTGGAAAAGTAGAGTTACCTACTAATTGTATTGCCGTGTTAAAAGTAACCGCTGATGGGCAAGAGATTGATGATTATACGGTAAGTCAACTTAAGAATATCGCTTTTGATGCAGATGCAGAAGAGACTATAGAAGTTGAGTATGTTCCGACCGTTGATTACATGACGTTAGATGATGAGAGCGGTTACATTGCTGAAATTGAAACAATGCTTGTTGATTATATCGTTTATCGAGTAATGCAGATGGATATTAACGGACTTATAGCAATGTGGCAAGCAAGGTTGTCAGAGTTAGCTAATCAAAGTGGTGGTAACACTGGTGTAGTAATGGCAAGGGGGTATTACGATTATGGTAGTCAGCGAACTGATTACGGAGATTAATCTCGAAAGTAATGAGATTTTAGACAACGAAACAGAGTACATACCTTATATTAATGCAGCCATTGACCACTTATCTATGATATTAACTGCAATTAAAGACCGTGAAGTAATTAAGCGTAAATCTATTAATAATAATGATGTTGTTCCTATAGGTTTTATGCAGTTTGTGCCAAAGCAAGGCTATCCAATTACCATTAATAATGGCTCTTTTGAGACTTATGGGCAAAAGGAAGTAAAGGATGTATATTATGCTGTTAAAAAATCACATATTGCTAATATGACAGATAGTATTCCTTTTACCGAATTGTACACACATTATTTAGTGCAGCTAGTATCCTATTTGGTAAAGAAAAAGTCATTGATGATTGAATATGCAGGATTTGACAAAGGGTTTATTGACAGTTTGACGCAGCTTATACAGCAGTCTAGGGGGTATTAGCATGGGCGAGAAGTTACTAGCTAGTACTCGTGGCTTTCGGTTAGGCATAGATTGGTCAACGAGTCCGGAGAATATTGGCATCGAAAGTGTTGTACAAGCTCTACAATGCGAATTTGACCGCACTGATGGAGCATTGCGCACAGTGGCTGGTGTAAGAATTGCGTATGATGCTGGAATTGAAATTGAAAGCCTTTTTTACGATATTAACCGTAAACGGTTTTATTTCAATAGTGGTAATAACCTTTACTACACAGACTTACATACACATGAATTAATCGGACAATTAACAGGCATTAAAAAGCCGAAGTATCACATTTATGATGGCGATGTATTAATTGCTAGTGGTGGTAAGTTACAAGCTATTACTGGCAGTGGCACTTTAATTACGATTGATGATAGTCCTGCCTGTGAATTTGTAAGCAGTTATAGTGGACGTGTGATTGTATCAAGCATCTATGGTCACAGCGTGTACTGGAGTGCTATTGGCGATTATAAATCTTGGAAGAATAACACTAATGATGCATCGAGTGGTCAATATGTTGATGTGGGCTATAAAGACCAAGGTACGATTATTTCATTAGACTTTTTAGGTAAGTCAATTCTTGTATATAAGCAGTATGGCAAAGTATATCAAGTCATTGGCTCGCCATCTGATAGCTATTTCAGCGTGTTTCCGCTATCTACAACAGGATATTGCAGTGGCAGTGCGCTTAATATTGATGATCGTAGCTATTATTTAGGCGATAGCGGTCTTATGTCTTTTATGCCTACTAATACATATGCCAATATTCAGCCGTTTGAGACAGGGCTAAATATTAACGCCTATCTTATTAAAAATATCAAGGATACTTGCGAAATGTGGCATGTTCCCTCTCGCAAACAGATTTGGATTAAGCCTGAAAGCGGCAATCTTATATTTTTGTATCATTACATTCCTCGTTATGAAGACGGTCGAGGTGTTTTTACCTCACGTAAATTAAGCCATAGTTTGCATGAAGTTGTTGATTATAACAAAGATGTCTATGTTGCGTATGGCACAAAAATCGGTATTCTTGATGAGCGTTTAGATACAGATGACGGTGAACAGCTACAGACATCAATTATTTCAGGGAATAGACTTGCTACTAAGCTGTTTATTTTATTAATGAACTATGACTTTGTAGCTCATAACATCATTGATGGTTACGGCAACGTGCAGATTAGTAATCGCACGCCTAAACAAATTAAATTTGCATCGGTAGATGAACGGCTAAGCGATGATGGTGGTATGCTGAGTGATTACAACGAGTTGTTGTTTCAAGACGAATATACGAAAGTATATAAGATTGGTGGCGGTGCGAATCGTAATGTACAAATTAAGATATTTGTGCAAAAAGGTGCCATTTCATTACGGCAATTTGATTACAATTACGAGGAGGTTTAATAATGGCATATCAAGAGCGGTATCCTCTCAACGATAGCCCTAGCGGTGATACGAAGAGAGAAGCTATTTTAAAGAATAGGCAAGAAATGCTGAATATTGCCGATGAAATCGATAAGAAGTCAAACGGCAATGGCGGTGGCGGCGGATTACGTAACCGTGTGCTAACAGGTAACTCTGCAGGTGGTCAATATAACTATTTAAGTGGCGATAATTTGTCAGTTACTATTGATGGTACAGTAACTCCTGTTGTGGTTACGTTTGCCAATGGTTTTGATGAAAACGGTGCAGTCGATTATGTAAAATCGCTTACAGCACGTGTGACACCATGGTCGCTACCAGCCAGTGCTACGTCGTATTTATATTTAGGTTACAATGCAACAACTGGAGCAATTAATTATGATAGTACAACGATTGTACCAATCATCAGTAATACAACGCCTGATGCTACTGATAGCGACAGTAATTATTACAATGAACTACTAGGTAAGTCATTTGCTTATAATGGGGCGCAATGGGTCGAAAAAATACGTGTATTTATTGCCAAGGTAATAACAAACGGCACGAGTGTGACGAAGATTGAATATATAGATCGTAGTGATAGTACGATTACAAGCAATATGATTGGTAGCGGAACAATAAAAAAAGTAAATTTAGGGAATAATAGTGTTGGGACACCTCAATTAATTAATAAGAGCGTTACTAAAGATAAGTTGGGCGATGATGTAACAGAAGTAATTAATAATGTACTCGATAAAGTATATCCGGTAGGCTCAATTTATTGCTCGACAGTAAGTACTAACCCACATACTTTATTTGGATTCGGTGCATGGGAATACATCGAACAGGGGAGAGTGCTTTTATCACAAGGTAGTAATTACCGAGCTGGCAGTACAGGCGGTGAAGCAACCCATACATTGAATGTTAATGAGATGCCTCAACATAGCCACAGCACTAATAGTGCAGGTAACCATACTCACACTGGAACTACATCATGGGTAGATTTACAAGGTGATATCGGTACAGGCTCAGAAACACCGGGTGTTTTTTATAAACCATCAACAACGGGACGCTTTACAAATGCGGGGTATAGCGGAAGTAATGGGTCTAATGGTGGTCGCAGAGATAATGGAGATAGATCTGAACGCATCCATCTTGATGTATCTCATAATCACACCTTTACAACAACTACTAATGGTAGCCATACGCATAGTATTACCAATACTGGTGGAAGTGCGGCACACAACAATATGCAACCTTATCTTGCAGTTTATATGTGGAAACGGGTGCGCTGATGAAGTTAAACAACCTTAAAGAAATGATTGAAGACTATGAACGATACACGAAGGAAGTAGTTAGTCTTGATGGCTTCTATTTTGATAAGGAAGATGGCTCATTTCACGATGATTATTTCACCTATTTTAAATTCTTTGATAAGCAAGGATTTTTGTTTTGGTGTGTAAAAGAGTTGAATGGCGAAAAATATATTTGCTTATTACAGACATATGGATTTTTTAAGTACATGGCATCGTATGTGAAAGAGGTAATGCGACTAAATGATATTAATAAGGTCATTACCTTTACTACACGAAATCCTCGGGCACATTGCCGAAAATGGAAAATGCAACGGATTGAAGCAGAAGACTATGAATATCGTGGTAAAAAATACTATGCACTAGTAACAGATTACGAAAATGTGCATTGAAAGGAGCGTATATGATTATCTTTGATTTACAGTTGTTTGGCGGTGGCAAAAATAAGAATAAATCATCTACAAAGGTTAATTTGTTACCGTCAACACAAGAAGAACAGCAGGCACTAGCTAATCAGTTGGATTATATCAATCAAGCTAATCCGGCTGCTAAAAATTCCTTGCAAATGGGCAATAACGCAATGAGTGGGGCTAATGTAAATGTTGACTATCAAGGCTTATATAATCGTTATTTGAATCAGAATAATCAAAACTTAAAAGATGTTAATAGCATGAGTGGTCAAACACAAAATGCTATGACCGATAATGCTAATGCTAATACTCAATACGGTTCAAGTATGGGTAATGCAATCGAAAGTATGAATAATACTGCGAACACTCTCAATGAGCAGTATAAGAACGCATTAACTGATTTTAATAACAATTATAGTGGGATTGTAAATGGTCAATTACCTACAGCTTACAGTGAAAATCGAGAAAAAGTGTTAAATAGCTCTCTTGAAAATACAGTAGGTAATACGTTATCAGGATTGGCTAGTCGTGGAGTGATTAACAGTAGTCAAGCGGATACGGCATTTAATGGTATCAGTAAGAATGCAAGCGATACATTGGCTAATCAGTATGCTAGCGATTTAGGGAAAGCGGCACAATTGGTTAGTAATGGATTCGCAAATAATTTAAGTGGTATTAATGCACAGCAAGGATTGTGGGCTAATCAATACAGTAACAATATGAATGGCTTAAATAATCGAGCTAATTTAGCTAATCAGACCTATTCTAATACGCTGAATGGCATTAATACAGGTAGTGGATTAGCAAATCAAGCAGAAACTATCGCTTATAATCCATTGCAATATGGCGGTACAGCTCAGCAAAATGCAGTACAGTATCCAACTAGTTTATATAGCTTAAGTGCAGCTTTAAATAGTCCGAATAGTAACTTATGGGAGGCAATGATGCGGTCAAGATATGGAGCGAGTGGTGGTAATACATCATCTACATCACAGCAAGGTAGTGGCAATTTTATTACAGGGCTTGTTGGTGGATTTTGTTTCCCTGTAGGCACAGAAATTGCAACACCTACAGGGGCGGTAAATATTGAAGCAGTCAATGATGGAGACCAAGTGCTTACGCTTGGTGCGGTTATCAACGTTATTAAACTGCATAACATGGGTACAAAGCGTATTTACACGTTAAAAACAAACCGTACTACGGTTAATACAACGGAGACAGAGAAGTTTAAAACTCGTAATGGTTGGAAGTTATTAACAGAATTAGTTATTGGTGATGAAATTATGACAGTACATGATTATGATCGTGTAACCGATGTTATCGATACAGGCAAAGACGACACGGTATATGTGCTTGAATGTGATGGGGCAAACACTTTCTATGCTAATGGCGTACTAGCAGAAGGGCTGACGGAAGCTGATAAAAAGGCAAATGAAGACATTGAAAAAGTGGTAGAAGAAAAGACAAGTGAAACTATAGAAGAAAAGCCAAAAGCAAGACGTAGAAGTAAAAAGACGGCAGAATCCGCAGAACAGGGGGTTTAATTATGGGAATGACAGACGAAGCATTAGGACGATTAGCCGGAATGTGGTTAGGACATCGTTGGAATCGAATTCAAGAAAATAATGCGGCTAAAGCGTTGGGTAATATGTATGGATATGATTATGATGCAGAGAAATCAGCACAACAAGGTACACAGCAAGCGATGCAACAAGATGCTAATAGTAATCTTTGGAATCAAATACCTAATGTACAAAATAATATTGCGCAATATACACACCCCACTAACCAAGTAGCATTTAATTTGCCGAATAACACTCAGGAGAATCTTTGGCAGACAGATTTAACGCAGTATACTCGCCCACAACAAAGCAATAATAATGTGTGGCAAACAACACAACAACCGACGATTGCTAATGGAGCTTTAGAGGCTAATCAGAATTTATGGCAAACAATGCAAAAGCCACAGCAATCACTGCTTAATCAATCCAATAACAATAGTTTATGGAATTTTACGCAACAACCCAATTCAGGACAAGCATTTGGACAATTTGTAAACCCGCAAGCAACCTCATTAAACGGCGCTAGTGTTAATGAGGGAAGACACAATCAAGCTAGCGCTTTACCGGATACGCATAAACCATTGGCAGAAACTAATGGGATGGGAATCCCAGACCGCAATGCGATTACAACTAATTATCAGAGGCAGTTTGGTAAGGATGTTGTAGCATTGGTTAAAGGTGGCATGAATTTGAATGATGCAAAATCATATGCAGCAAATCGCATGCAAAGCAACATTGATAGGGCTTATGGCGATTATGTGACCAAATTTACAGATGATGTACTCGAACCAATGCGACAAGAAATTGTAAATAACCTTATGTATACCACTGATAAAGATGGTAATACGGTGGTAGATACATATAATAGCAGTAAAGTAAAAGGCGTGTATGGCGCAGTTACACGATATAATGCACTTGCTCAAAAGGTAGGCGCACAACCAATTGATATGAATAATTTGGCTAGTGCTGCTGCGATTAATAAGCCTAATTTTAAAGATACAACGATGCCTAACGGACATCTTGTACGAATTGATGGTGATACAGGTTCGGTACAAGATATGGGTAACTATGGCAAGGTTTCACCTTACGGCGCACAGAATGGTCATATCTTGATGCACGATGATAGCGGTAATGTTAAGGACATCGGTGGATATGGCACTGTTAGGATGCAACAACTTGATGATGGTACAACGTATCTTGTAAGTTCTGATGGTCAGAAGCAACTCGTTGGCAAATTCCCTAAATTTGGTAGCGGTGGTATCGGCTCCGGTGGTACTAGTGGATTACAAGCACAACAGTTGCGTACATTAGCATCATTGCATACCACATGGATGAAACAACATTTAGATGCAGATGAAAGTGAAAGCCCTTATTACAATGATTTGCAAACCGCTCTTGCCAATGGAGTCGGTGGCGGTAATAACGCCGCATCAAGCGATGACCATGCAAATTTAAAAGGTCAAGATAAGGCAGTTGCAGATTTGATTGACAAAAAACGCATGAACGGCGAAAGCCCTGAACAAATTAAAGCAGAACTTGAAGAAGCTTTTGGTAAGGGAAACTATTATATTAATTGGATTTGGTAGAAAGGATTGATTATGAATAGTTTTAGCGATATTAAGAAGAAATATGACAGTGAAGGTAGCTATAACAGCTTTTCTGAAATAAATACAGCATTCAACGGTGAACCTCAGACAAGTATGCTCGACAATATCGCTAATGTTGCAAGTTCTGCGGTAGATGGGGTGCGTGAATTAGCTAGTGGTGTAGAAGACTTTGCTACTAATACTGTAAAAAGTGTTGGCAATTGGTTTGATAATAGTAAACAGGCATTATCAGATTATTATGATGCGGCAAATAGAGGGCTTGCTGACGGTACAATGATTAATACTGGAGATGGCTATATTATTAATCCAGAGAAAAGTGATACATCTGAAGCTGACGAATTGCGGAGTCTTGGTAAACAAGCTTATGATACAACGGTTGGTCATCCGGCAATGTATGCGGCGATGACTCCATATATGCCTGTTCAAATCAAAGCGGCGGCAGGGCTTGCAACCTTACCAACATTAATTAGTGATGCTGGTCAAGCGTATGATAGTAATATGCAAACTGCAAATGAAACTGGCGGTTCATGGCTTGGGGCTGTTGGGAATACTGCTAAAAACTTGTTGGTTGACCCGCTTGTAGAACCTGTAGAAAAATGGATTGAAGACCCCGCTAGTCAAGTTGATGCAATCCGTCAAGGTGGTTTGGGCGCAGCTTATGATAATGTTTTAATGCCATTTGAAGGTGCAAGGGGTGCATATCATCTAGGTAAGGCAGTTACCCCAAAATCTGTGAAAGCTAGAGTTGGGGATGTCATTGGAAATGTGAAAGACAAAACCTATGACAGTTTTAAGGATATTGGTGAAACCTTTAAAAAAGGTACCGAAAGTATCTCTGATGGTGAAAGCTTTGCGGGTATTAAGCAAGACTTTGCAGCAGAACCTATTCAAGCAATGAAGGCTTTGGATGAAACTAGTAGCGAGTGGAATGCTGATGCACCTGCTGATATGCAAAGGGCAATATATGACCGTTTGCGTAGTGATGGCTTTTTTACTGACACTGAAGCGGCAGCAATTACGGGAAATATCGCACAAGAAAGTACATTTGATAAATTTGCCATAAGCAATGATGGAAATAATTCAGTAGGGCTAGTTCAATGGACAGGACCTCGCCTAAAGGATTTTAAGGAATTCGCAGCTGAAAATAATTTGGACATGTATGATTGGCGTACGCAAGTTGATTTTATTAAGTATGAAATGCAACATAAAGAATCTGCTGCATTTACAGCCATGAGGGAAAACCCGAATGCTACTCCGGAAGAAATGGCAGTTATCGTACGTGAAAAATATGAACGCCCTGACCCCACCGCTGCTAATGATGCCAGACGTATGCAAGCAGCAAGAGAGGTATATGATGGTCAATCTAGCCCGCATAATAATACTCCGAATATGGCAGATGGTAACAATAATCGATTCATAACAGAAACGTTTAAAGAAGAGCCATATAATCCGAATACTATTGATTTTAGTAATGAAAATAGAATTGGTGCTTTTGAAGTTGGTAATGAAAAGCCAAATTTGAACTTATTTGAAAAATCTGCTGACCAAGCTGAGGTTATGAATAGGGCAGAGCATAATCTGAATATGTTTGACAAAACGAAGGTTAATCCTGAACAAACAAATCCTTATTCTGATATAAAGCCTGCTGAATTGGCAGAAAAGATTAAATCTAAAGAAATCGACCCTAAATTCAGAGAGTATGATGCAGAAAAATTGGCTGAATATGAGAAGTATTCAGAAAAAGAGTTGTTTGAAAAAACTCGTGACAATGTTATTCAGCTTAAAGAAGGTGTTACAGATCCTTTAGGTAATACTGTAAAAGTAATGTATGACGAATCAAATAAACATGCGATAGACCAAATAGCTAATTATTTTATGCGAGGGCATAGTGATGGTAAGATAAGCAAAAAACGTGCATTTGCTACAACGTTAATTAAGGAGACCGCTAGCAATCCTGATTTGATTTTGAGACAGGCTAATGGACGAAATGCATATGTTAGCTATTTTAAGGGAATTGATAATATAACTCATCAGGTCATTGTAAGTCTTGACGAAGCTGATAGAGGAAAAATTATATCGTCTCATGTAGCTGCGGATATGCAGAGAAAACGTCATAATGCCATAAAAAAACTCATTTCAGATACTAAAAAAGCCGACGCAATTGTATACGTCAGCGATAGTATTAGAAATGAGTTAGAAGGTGGCCTGTCGCAGTATCACCGACCCCCAACTAGTGATAGGGGTTCAACACTGGATACTCAGCTCCACCCATCTAGTAATTTAAATATAACAGATGCGGTGGAAAAAGTAAAGCCAAATGATGTGCAGTACTTTTCAGATAATCCCAAATCACCTTATCGATATGTTGAAGGTGAAGAGAATTTAACATCCGATAAACCTGTAACCCGTCAAGAGATTTTTAAGGCTATTGATGAGAATTTTAAATCAATTAGACATGGGCGTATTGGGAGAAAAGGTGTTTTAGGCTTTTTCAATACTAAAACTGATGCGGTCAGAGTAAGGAATTATGGAGATTTTGAAGCAGCTGCTCATGAATTAGGGCATTACTTGGATAAATATTTTGAATTTACTACAAAAAAACATCAAGCAGAGTTAGTAGGAAATGTACATCGTAGATTTGGCGGTCGATATGACAAATTAGACTCTACAGGATTGGCAAAAGAAGGTTTTGCTGAATTTTATCGTGATTATACAACGAATAGAGCCAGAGCAAAGGCAGATTTTCCAGAGTTCTATGATGAGTTTACTAGCAGATTAAAGGCGGCGCCGGAGTTAAATGCACGAGTTGAAAAGGTAAGTGCAGTAATGCATCAATGGTATCGACAAGATCCGCATGAACGTATTAAGGGCACTGTTACTTTTGGCGAAAATGCATCACCTTTAAAAACTGCTATTAAAAATCCGAAAGAGACTGTTACTCGATTTTTAGATGATGCTTATACTAGAGCCATTGACGAACTGCATCCATTGGAAAAAATAGTGAGTGAAGTTGAAGCAATTACTGGTAAGAAATTAAAGTTTTCTGATAATCCATTTATGCAAGCTTGGGTATCTCGTGGTTGGGTAGGTAAAGCTGAGGCGTTATTGGAAAATGGTCCGGATTCATTTAAAGAAGCTATTGCTGATATTCCCGATAATCTGCACAAAGATTTTTCAACGTATCTTGTAGCAAAACGACAAATGGATATTTTGAAATGGAATAAGGCGCATCCTAATGAAAAGATATATACTGACAAATCTATTAAAGATGTAATTGCAACCATAGAACACTATGAAAGTGCATATGGTAGTAAATTCATTGATGCGCAACAAAGAATAGTAGCTTATAGTAATAAACTATTAGATTCAATGCGTAGTGCTGGTTTAATTAGCCGAAAAGATATTATGGCAATGCGTACCAAATATCCAAACTATGTACCGTTTATTCGAGATTTCGGTGAAGGTGGTATTGATAATTTCGGAAGCAAGGACGGCGGATTTATGAACGTGCATGCTCCGATTAAGAAAATGAAGGGTAGCGGGCGTGATATTGTTGACCCTTTAGAAAGCATTATTAAGAATACCTATGCTACGATAAATGCCATTGAGCGTAATAAGGTAGCAAAATCCTTTGTAAAAATCTCTGAAGTAGAAGGCATGAGCGATATTGTTGAACGGGTAACAGGTACTCCTACATCTAAAGATTTTACTTTTTATGTTATGGAAGATGGCAAAAAGACCATTTATCAAACATCACCGGAAATTTATCAAGCCTTACAATTTGCCAATGCAGAAAGTTCTAATTGGTTAGTGCAAATGATGAAAACGCCAGCAGGATGGTTAAGAGCCGGGGCTACTCAATTAAGTCCTGAGTTTATATTGCGAAATCCGGTTCGTGATATGATTGGCGCTACGATTTATAGTAAGCATGGCTTTATTCCGGTAGTCGATACTTTAAAAGGACTTATGCATTATCTTAAAAAAGATAATTTATATTGGGACTATAAGCGTAGTGGGGCTGGCAATAGTGCAATGGTAAGCCTTGACCGTAATTATCTGCAAAATTCTATTCGAGATATTCTCAAGAAACCGAATATCCTTAAAAGAATCGCAACGTCACCGCTTGATATAATTCGTGGTTTAAATGAAGCCACTGAAATGGCAACTCGATTGGCTGAGTTTGATAATGCAAAAACTGGTTATTCTGGTATTATTAATCGCCTTACTAGAGGAAAAAAGAAACCTTTGAGCAATCCAGAGGCGGCTATTCAAGCACGTGATGTTACATTAGATTTTAGCCGTATTGGTAAAAACACGAAACAGGCAAATAAAATGATTGCATTCTTTAATGCATCATTACAAGGTACCGATAAAATGGTTCGGGCATTCCGTGAAAAGCCAGCTGAGATGACACTTAAAACAGCTGCATTTATTACGTTACCAAGTGTTGCGTTATGGTGGTTAAATAAGGATGACCCAAGGTATCAAGAGTTGCCGCAGTGGGAAAAGGATGTATTTTGGATTATTCCGACAGAGGATACTTTAATTAAAATCCCTAAACCGTTTGAATTAGGCATCTTGTTTGGGACAGTACCGGAACGAGCATTACAGTATGCTTATGACAAAAAAAAGAAGGTTAATGGGCGAGGTTTTGAAGGGTTAGCATCCACTGCTATGGATAATATGATGCCATCATTAATGCCAACAGCAGCTATTCCTTTATTGGAATGGGCAACAAATTATAGCTTTTTCATGCAGAGGGATATTGTTCCTCAAAGCATGACAAAATTACCGGATCGCTTACAATCTGATTGGCGCACATCTTATATAGGTAGCCAAGTAGGCAATTTGCTTGATGTATCACCTATGAAGGTTGATAACACCATTAGGGGTTATGGCGGCGGTTTCGGTTCATTAATTATGGATATGACAGACCGTATGAGCGGTGTGGCAGATACTCGTCCGGCAAAAAAATGGAATGAGCAACCCGTAATTAAAGGCTTCACCGAAACTCCATATAAGAGTAGTGACAGTGTACAACGATTATATGACCTCTATAAAAATCAAGATAGTCTTGTTAATGCAATGAAGTTAACTGGTGAAAAACAAGAGGGGTTTGACGCTAAAGTTTACAATCGCACTAAAAGGGCATATCAAATGTTACAGCATTTAAATAAAGTTGCTAAGAAAATAAGAGAGAGTACAAAATTAAATAGTCAGCAAAAGAGGGATAAGCTTGACGATATTGATTTTCAAAAGGTAAATGCAGCTAGAAGAGGGCTAGGATTGCAACCGATTAGTAAGTAAAGGAGCATATATGAACTTATTGTTTGATTTTACATGGCTATCCTCTCTTGTTGCAGTTGTATTAGGTATTGCTGCTATTTTGGGATGGTTTATTAAAACGGTTATCTTTGATAGATGGGAAGCTAAGCAAGCCATCCTAGAAGAAAAGCGACTTAAAACAGATGAAACTGTAAATGACATTAAAAGCGTTATGAATTTTACATCTACAGATGTGCAGAAAATCCTCGTTAGTGTAGAAAGAACCAATGCTACACTGACAGAACATAATCATCGCCTCGAGTCACAAGAAAATCGAATTCAGCGGCTTGAAAATAAGATTTTATGGGGCGGTGACAAGCCGTGAACTTGTTGAATCGTTTAAGTAATGTATATAAAGCAGTAAAGGTTGCCGACCTAAAAATCGGCAACCTGCTGTTTTATGAAATTGTAATAGGTATATCCTTATTGCCGTTAATATTTGTTGTGTTCTTACTCTTGTATATATGGTTTGCGCACATTACGGACGATTGGGCATTTAAAGTGGTTGAATATGCGATTAAGATTATTAATGCTATTCTTACAGGTCAAGTAATGGCTTGTATTATTGCCTATGGAGCAAAACTTAAAGACAGCAATAGTAACGGTATAAGCGATGATGATGAAAGAGGTACAAAATGAAAATTGTTGACGTATCTGAACATAATGGATTGGTTGATTTTGGTGAATTAAAAGCAGCTGGTATTGAAGGGGCTATTATTAGGCTTGGATATGGTAAGAGTGGGATTGATAGCCAATTTTATAATTACATCAATAAAGCTATTGAAAGCGGTATGAAGGTAGGCGTATATCATTACTCCTACGCTCTCGATGAGTCTGATGCGGAATTAGAAGCACAATTTATTATTAATACATTGGTACAAAGTGGTTTAACTCCAGACCGATTAGAACTCGGAGTATGGCATGATATGGAAGATGGTGACGGCTACAAGGAGCGGCATGGAATGCCAAGCAATCAAACTTTAACCAATATTTCTAGCGTCGTTATTAATAGATTGTGGCAAGCCGGATATTATAATGCTGGATTGTACGCATCTTATGATTATATTGTTAATAAGTTACTTATGGATCAATTGGGATGTGACATATGGTATGCGCAATATAATTATAAGATGGATTGGGTAGACCCTCGTATTAAGCTATGGCAATACACCATGAGCGAAAACATCAATGGTCAATTATACGATATGAGCCGTACTGTGTAAGCTGTAAGGAGTGTTATTATGGGTAAGGTAAGATTATATTTAACTCAGCATAAAAACGCCGTGACGGTCATAATTGGGGCTATTGCAGTAGTGCTAGTGGTACTGATTGTTGGACATAGTCAAGATAAAATCCCGCAGAAAGCTGACATAGTATCTACTGATACGCTTAATAATTCGACGGCTTTATCTAATAAGCTTAATGTATCACCTTCTGATGCGGTAAAAATTCAAAAGAAAATACAAATTGTACAGCAAAAAGAGCCTGTAGTTAGTTACTATGTACAGGCTCCGGACGTAAATACGGCAGCTGTGCAAACTCAAAAAGCTATTAATAATTATGATTTATCATTACCTGCAGTAGTTACTGATAAAAGTGATAGAACAATTGTTACACCCAATGAAGATGCACAAAAAGTTGATGTGTATAAAATCAACTTAGATAAGTCGCATAAAATAAAATCGGGTGTGACTGTGATTGATAATAAACTATATCCCACTGTAGGATATCAAGCGGGGCAATTTGAGGGGCTTGTACATTTTAAAGATAATGGTATAAAAGGTGCTAGTGTGCTATATACAGTGATGGAATGGTAGTATATACTATATATAAAGAGACTAGTAGTGAGCGAACGTCTGACAAGGGTAGCATGCGTGCTGCCCTTGTTTCTTATAACGGCAAAAAAACGGCAAAAATTGTATAGAAAAGATGATTTTTTATAGAAAATATTTCTAAGATAAAATGTTGGTTGAGTAGCATTATTGCTTGTTTTTATAAAAAAGTAGACAAATAAAATCGATACGGAGTATAATTAGGGCATATAGGTTATTATTTTTGTGAAGGAGGCTATTCTTCAATGGCAAAAGCAAAATTTGAACGTACTAAACCGCATGTTAACATCGGTACTATC
>OBUZ01000115.1_pt1 | contig 74789 bp, 70 predicted proteins | sample 1494961 | NCBI WGS metagenome assembly OBUZ01 (sample SAMEA2579939, study PRJEB22360) | human gut metagenome | biome: human gut; feature: human-associated habitat; material: faeces | place: Denmark | collected 2008/2010
AGACGCAGCTTTAAATATGTATTTTTATTCAACTGAACATACCTCCATATCATTTTATCCTGATTGCGCATTTTACAATATGTTTATTCGTTGTGCAATCACTACGCACTTTCACCATGTGAGTTCCCGTTTACGCAGAAATACTCATACAGAAACGGGAACTCTCCCTATATCACTGATCCGCTGACCGCTCTTCGTTGTCCTGGTACCACTCCATATTCTTCCTGTTGATCCATTCCGTGGAAACGTCCATCGCCGCCCGGCACGCGTTGGTCTGATCCAGCGCATTCAGCATGACAAAATCATGGATGATCGCCTGGAAACGCAGCGCCGTCACTGACACGCCTGCCGCCCGCAGCTTTTCGGCATAGGCCTCACCCTCGTCTCTCAGCACATCCGCCCGGCCGTTTAAGATCATGGCCTGCGGAAGATCGGTAAGGTGATCGGTACATGCCCTTAACGGGGATGCGGTGATCTGGTTTCTGCAGCATTCCGATGTGGTGTACTGATCCCAGAACCACATCATACCCGCCCGGTATAAGTAGTAGCACTCCGCAAACTCACAGTACGACGCCGTATCGAAACAGGCGTTGGTCACGGGATAATAGAGAAGCTGCTTGTGGATGGCCGGCCCCCTTCTGTATTTGGAGAACAGCGTCATGGCGATCGCCATATTACCGCCCACGCTGTCTCCGGCCACGGTCAATGTATTGGCATTCAGCCTTCTTCCCATCTGTTCAAACAGCTGGGGCAGCTGGCAGAGTACGCTGTAGCACTGCTCAATGGCAGTCGGGTAACACGCCTCGGGAGACCGGGTGTATTCCGGAAAAATGACCGTACAGCCGGTCCTGGCGGCCAGCTCTCTCACCAGCTTCTCATGCGTATGGAAACTCCCGAATACCCATCCAGCCCCGTGAATGTAGAAAATCACATTTTCTGCAAATTCACTGTTTATCGGTGTTACCCGGTATACGGGAATGCTTCCCCAATGGCCTGTCTCGACCATGGAAGCCTCCACCTGGGCCGGATACATATAGACCGGCGCGTCCTGTGCCTTCTCCAGCACCCGTCGTCCCTCTTCCGGCGGCAGTTCAAAAATCAGCGGCGGAACTGAATTCTCAATACAGACAGTCTCCGCCGCCGGTTCCAACAGTACTCTTCGATTCATAGATTTCTCCCATCTGATATGATGTTCTAATGGCATCCTATTCAGAAAAGCAGAATCTGGACCTTAAAAATTATGCCGTCAAAGCTGACCTGCATGATTCCATGATACTTATCCACAACCTTCTCCACGGAGGAGAGACCAATCCCCACTCCGCTGTGTTTTGTGGAGTAATACTTCCCTTCCTTTAAAATCACATCCCGCTGATATGTATTCTGAATCTGAAGGATCAGCTGTTTCCCTCTCATTTCCGCCTGAATCTCCACATGACCGCCGCCGTCCTCCATACCGCTGCACGCCTCCAGCGCGTTCTCTAAAAGATTGCCGAAAATGATGCACAAATCCATATCGGAAACATCCGGTATCTCCGAAAGATCCGCGCTGATATCCAGCCGGATCCCGGCTGCCTCCGCTGCCGCCGCGTAATGGCGCAGTATGACATCGGCAATATGGTTCCGGCAGATGGAAGTCTCTTTTCCCTCTATATACTCCGGAATCAGCTCTTTTACGTATTCCTTCAGCCCTTTTATATCCTCCGCCTCCACAAATCCGTTGATGGACAGGAGATGGTGCCGCCAGTCATGCTTCAGCCGCGACGTTTTTTCGATACTCTCCAGAAGTTTACCGTACTGCTCCTTCTGCAGCGTGAGCTGGGCCGAAACCGTTTCCGCCTGCTGCACCGCCGTAATTCCCTTGTACGCCTGAATTATCATCTGCAGCGTCACGTAAAAAAATGCATAGGTGGCAAACGACCAGAGAATCACGAAAACCACGTCACCCGGCCCCGTATGGACCCCGGTTATCCAGTAATCATTGACAATTTTCACATAGAATATCAAGTACGTCAGTGCCGGAATAATCCAGATATAGTTCCAGAAAGAGAGTGACAGCCGAAAATCAATCACCTGCTTATACAGCTTTGCCATTAAAAGCCACAAAAGAGGCGTATAGGCCGCCAAAACGGCCAGCACCAGCACCATCTTTGTCGTCTCCGCCGCGGAATCCAGGTTCAGCAGATTCCCGATTACTTTTGCAATCGCCACAATATTCACGTATAAATTCAGCGTCACCAGCACAATAAAAAGGATTTCAAAGGCGCTGCCCTTTATCACAAGCCGAAATACCACCACCGACACCAGAAGCCACAGGCAGATCCCATAAATGTTATATTCCCGCAGCGGCGATCCCGGAACGAGAAACAGGATGGTAACTGCCGCGGTCACCGTTATATCAAACAGAAACAGTGCAGCCGACTTCCAGTATCCCAGCCGCAGCCGCGATTTGAATGAGAAAAACAGGAAAAATGCGAATACGCAGCAGCAGCACATCACCCGCAGCGTAATGCATGCCATATCAACCAGCGTCATACTCATCTGCGCGCAATCCTCACTTTCCGCAGCCTGCCCTTAATTGGTTTTTCCTGAAGCTTTTCCAGTACCTCCTGACCTTTGCCGTTTAGAATCTCCACGTATGTCAGGCTTTCCCTGATGTCGATAATACCGATATCTTCCGCCCCAATCCCATCGATGTTGCAGATCGTCCCCACAATGTCCACTGCGCGCATCTTCGATTTTCTGCCTCCTCCGATTGAAAGACGCGTGATTCCAGCGTTTAAGGCGGCTCCCTTTTGCGCTTTCGGGGCCCTCCTCTCCCTCTGCCGCGCCCAAAAGGCCTTCGTCATCTCCTCATCCGGTTCGGGGCATGAAGTCACCGGAAGCTCGCGCCCCATATAGGCTTCCACCATATGAAGCATCCGCTCCTCGTTCTCACACAGGAGACTTACGGCTCTCCCCTTTTCTCCGTTTCTTCCTGTCCGGCCGATGCGGTGTACGTAGGTCTCACGGCCGCCCGGGAAATCATAATTCACTACGAGATCGATCTTATCGAAATCAATCCCCCTGGCCGCAACATCGGTTGCGATCAGATAGCGGAAGCCGCCTCTCCGAAAAGCGTCCACTGTTTTTAAACGCTCCCTCTGCTCCATTTCTCCATGAATCATCCCACAGAATATCCGGTCTCTCTTAAGCTTCTGAAGGAGCACATTTACCATCTCTCTGGTTCCGCAGAATATCATGCAGCTCTCCGGGTTTTCCAGAATCAGGACCCGTTTCAGCAGGTCGTATTTCTCTTCCTGGTCCGTGCGGTATACCGCCTGGGAGATCGCGGGTTCCTCTTCCTCTGTATCCGCTTCCGGGGCAATCATGACGGCGTCCGCCATATACTCCTCCACCAGGAGCCGCACCTTCTCATCCAGTGTAGCTGAGAACAGAAGAACCGTTCCGCCTTTCGGCAGAAGAGCCATGATCTGTTTCACCTCGTCCAGGAACCCCATGTCCAGCATGAGATCCGCCTCGTCGATAACCAGATACCGGATGCCGGTGAGTTTTAAACAGTCCCTCTGAATCAGATCCATGACGCGGCCCGGAGTTCCCACGACAATGTGAGACTTCTGTTTGATCGTGCGTATCTGCTTATCAATCGGAAAGCCGCCAAAGACCGCCGGGACCTTCAGGCGTTTGCCTCGTCCTATGTGAAACAGCTCGCTGCTCACCTGAACCGCCAGTTCCCTGCTGGGCTCCAGCACCAGCGCCTGCGGCAGATTTTCTTCCCAGACAATCTTTTCACAGAGTGGAATACCGAATGCCGCCGTCTTTCCCGTCCCCGTCCTGGACCGCGCCACCACATTCTTTCCTTCCAGAACCGCAGGGATTACTTCCCGCTGTATCCCCGTTGGTTCATGATACCCCAGGAGCTCCAATGCACGGACAATCTCCTGAGAAAGGGCGTACGGAAGGAATCCGTTGGGGGACACCTGATCTGTATTTGATGCTGTTTCTTCATTATTACATGTCATCTCTATTTCCAAACCATTTTTATTCTCTGACATAATTAAATTCCTTCCATAATAAGAAACCCGAATTCCGGATTCCTCCCAATAAAGTAAAATCAGAAAGCAGGCCATACCATGACCTGCCGGCTGATTTTATTATACAATGGATTGAACCCAGAATCTACTGGCAAAAATAGTTCCCGGACATACTGTCTGTCTCACCGTTCTGCCCTGGGAAGGAAAGGTGGGCATACGGATTAGAAAACAACGTTTCCTGCTACTGGAAAAATAGCAGGAGCATTCCAGCCGCCACCGCCGAGCCGATGACACCGGCCACATTGGGGCCCATGGCGTGCATCAGTAAAAAGTTGGAGGGGTTGTATTTCTGGCCTTCCTTCTGTACCACGCGGGCCGCCATCGGGACCGCGGAAACGCCTGCGGCGCCGATCATGGGGTTCACCCTGCCATTGGACAGTTTACACATCACCTTGCCAAGCAGTACACCGCCGGCGGTTCCCACCGAAAATGCGATCAGGCCCAGAACAATGATCTTTAACGTATCCACCCGCAGAAATGCGTCAGCGCTGGCCTTTGCCCCAACAGTAATCCCCAGAAAGACAGAGATAATATACATCAGGGAATTCTGTAATGCGTCCACTAGGCGTGGGACACATCCTGATTCTTTTATTAAATTCCCCAGCATCAGCATACCGATCAACGCGCCTGCCGACGGCAGAAGCAGGACCGTAAATAAGGTTACCACGATAGGAAATACGATCTTCTCCGTTTTACCGACCGCTCTCAGCTGCTCCATCTTGATCTTCCGCTCTTTCTCTGTCGTGAGGAGACGGATAATCGGCGGCTGTATAATAGGTACCAGCGCCATATAGGAATAGGCCGCAATGGCAATGGCTCCCAGCAGATGCGGAGCCAGCTTACTGGTTAAGTAAAGCGCCGTCGGCCCATCCGCGCCTCCGATGATTCCGAGGGGGGCGGCTTCCGGTCCTACAAAACCCAGCATAATTGCTCCGATAAAGGTTAGAAAGATTCCCAGCTGGGCCGCTGCCCCTAAAAGGAGACTCCGCGGATTGGCCAGCAGCGGACCGAAATCCGTCCCTGCGCCGATACACAGAAAGATTAATGGCGGATAGATTCCTAAATTGGTTCCCTGGTATAGATAATATAGAAGGCCTCCATTTTCGTCCCCCACCGCGGCGGCCATCAGACCGGTCTTCGGAAGATTCACCAGAAGCATACCGAACGCAATGGGAATGAGAAGATAAGGCTCATATCCCTTATGAATCGCCAGATAGAGAAAGAGACAGGCAATTGCGATCATAATGAGTTCGCCGGGCATATGCAGGCCAAACAGCACAGTATCGCACTGAAACAGCTGTGAAAATCCGCTGCTCTTCCAGAACTCCAGTAAAATTCCATTCATCCTTTTAGCCTCCTTAAGAGATTTCGAGCAGCGGATCCCCTGCTGCCACGGAAGCGCCTTTTGAGGTAATGATGGAGGTCACCATGCAGTCGCGCGGGGCGATAATCTCATTTTCCATCTTCATTGCCTCGATGATGACCAGCACTTCCCCGCATTTTACCGTCTGTCCGGAAGCTGCCGGAACCGCCAGAACGATTCCCTGAAGAGGCGCGGTGATCACTTCGCCGCCTGCGGAGGCGCCGTTTCTCTTTTGCTCTGCAGCTGCTCCAGTTCCTCCTGCGGATTGATTCTGCGGAACGGGCCTCGCCGGCGCCGCATAACCACCGCTCTGCACATTCCGGTGAATCTCTTCCACTTCCACCTCATGAACTACACCGTCAAGCACGATCCGAAATACTTTTATTCCCATGGTTTTAACTCCTTTTCCTGTTCTTTATCGTATGGATTCCTGTCGAGCATTTTGGGCCCACGCGCTGTCACAGTCTTCCACTCTGGTAATTCTTCGCACCACAATTTCGTCCGGGTCCACCGCCAGATATGCCGCAACCGCCGCAGCGACAAGCACCGCATCGCTTTTGTTTCCAGCCGTCGGCCCGGCGCCGGGCTCCTGTGAGGAAGGCACACCGGCCGCAGCGTTTCCATTTCCTGTCTTTACCGTCTCCGCCCGTTGTCCATCCTCCCCCTTCATCTCCCGCCGTCTTAAAAGCCAGGCACAGAAATCAATCATAAAGGAGAGCAGAAGCAGCACCAGAAACACAATCAGTATACTGAATCCGGAAATCAACAGCGTATCCGCCACAGTCACACTATCACCAAACATGACACACCTCCTACAGTGGAATATTTCCATGCTTTTTCGGCATTTTCTGAACCCGCTTGCCGCGGAACGCCTCCAGCGCGCTGATAACGCGTTTTCTCGTCTCGGCCGGCATGATGACGTCATCCACATATCCTCTGGAAGCCGCCACATACGGATTCATCATTGCCTCCTGGTACTCGGCAATCTTTTCCTTCCGCCTGGACGCTCCGTCGGAAGCGTTCTTTATCTCTTTGGAGAAGATAATGTTAGCAGCCCCATCGGCTCCCATTACTGCAATCTCAGCATCCGGCCACGCAAAGACCGCGTCGGCTCCCAGATGTCTGGAGCACATTCCGATATAGGCCCCACCGTATGATTTTCTCGTGATTACCGTTATCTTCGGTACTACCGCCTCGCTGTAAGCGTACAGCATCTTGGCGCCGTGACGGATAATTCCATTGTGCTCCTGCATCGTACCGGGCAGAAATCCCGGCACATCCACCAGTGTAAGGAGCGGTATATTAAAGGAATCACACGTACGGATAAAACGCGCGGCCTTGTCGGAGGCATTGATATCCAGGCATCCCGCCATGGCCTTTGGCTGGTTTGCAATCACTCCCGTGCTCCGTCCTCCCATATGAATGAATCCGGTAATGAGATTGGGGGCAAAATACTCCTGATATTCCATGAACTGACCGCCGTCTGCCAGGGCTTCGATGACGGCCTTCATGTCATAGGGCTTCCCCGGGTTCTCGGGTATCAGTTCATTTAGGGAGTCAGTCATACGGTTCCAGTCGTCGCCCAGATCCATTTCCGGCGGGTTCTCCATGTTGTTCTGAGGGAGATAGCCCAGCAGTTCTTTGATCTGCCGGATACAGCTGCCCTCATCCTCCGCCATATAATGGGCCACTCCGCTGATCGCATTATGGGTTCTCGCTCCCCCCAGCTCCTCCGCTGTCACCGACTCCCCCGTGACGGCCGCGATTACCGAAGGACCGGTTATAAACATCTGGCTTGTATTCTTTACCATGAAAATAAAATCCGTCAGGGCCGGCGAGTACACAGCGCCGCCGGCGCACGGCCCCATAATCACGGATATCTGGGGAATCACCCCGGAAGCCATAGTATTGTTATAGAAAATACGTCCATAGCCCGCCAGGGCATCCACACCTTCCTGAATGCGCGCTCCCCCCGAGTCATTAATGCAGATCATGGGGGCTCCCGCCTTCATGGCTGCCTCCTGCGTCTTTACAATCTTGTCCGCATGCATTTCTCCCAGAGAACCGCCTATCACGGTAAAATCCTGGGCAGTGGCATATGTAAGCCTGCCATTCACCGTTCCATATCCTGTTACGACGCCCTCTCCCGGGGACGGCTTCTTCTCCATGCCGAAATTCGTACAGCGGTGTTTCACAAATAACCCCGTCTCCACAAAGCTTCCTTCATCAAACAGCGCCAGAAGCCGCTCACGGGCGGTCATCTTCCCGGCCGAGTGCTGCCTTTCTATGGCCTTTTCACCGCCGCCCAGCCGTAGTTTATCCTTTAAAATCAACAGTTCTTCCTGTTTTTTTGTAGCCAACTCCCTTTCCCTCCAGACCGTCACTCAGACTTTTTTCTAAATTGCTCCGGCACATGATATAAACCGCCGGACAGATCGGCAATCTCTTCCAGAGATTTCGCCGCTAAGAGTTCACGCTTCGCCGCGTCAGGTGAGATGGCAAGATCCTGCGGATACGCTACCTTTCCTTCTCTCCGCATACGTTCGATCTCCCCGCTGCCCACCATGGAGCCCACCGGTGTTCCCTGTGCGATACACCCCAGCATCTTCGTGCGCTCTTCTGCGTTCTGCGCCTGGTATAGATAGGCGATTCCCTGCTCCGTCACCACGTGAGTCACATCCTCGCCGTAGACCATGACAGGTGCCGCATCCATGCCGGCCTTTCTGCCGATCCTAACGGCATCCAGTTCCGGCACAAAGGCCGGGCCATATTTGCTCTGGCTCTTTGTCATCTGAACCACCAGCTTTCGCCCGGAGGCCATGGAACCGGTCAGCGGAGCCATGTCGCGCCATGCTTTTGTCGTATGGCGCCGCCCGCCGGTGCTGTTTCCCATGTTGGGGGCACCGCCAAAGCCGCTGAGCCGTCCGCCCGTCACGGTCGAGGAGTTCCCCTCATAATCCATCTGGAGTGTGCCTCCCAGGAACAGGTCGATCCCATAGAGCCCTGCCACCTGGGCGGCCGCCCTGTTGGACCGGAGCATGCCATCCTTTCCGGTAAAAAAGATGTCAGGTCTCGCAGCGGTATACCGCTCCATACCCAGTTCTCCGCCAAAGGCGCATACCTGTTTCACCCAGCCCGCTTCCACAGCCGGGATCAGAGTGGGATGGGGATTCAAGACCCAGTTGGTACAGATTTTCCCTTTCAGTCCCAGATAATCTCCAAAAGTAGGAAGCAGAAGTTCAATCGCCGCGCCGTTGTAGCCGATGCCGTGATTCAGGCTTTCCACACCGTGCTTTGCATAGATTCCCTTGATCGTCATCATACCCATCAGAATATGGGCCTCCTGAATCTGGGCCGGATCTCTGGTAAACAATGGTTCCATGGGATATGGCTCGTCCGCCTTCACAATATAATCCACCCAGCCGCCCGGAATATCAACCCGTGGGAGGTCCCCCTCTCCCACGATCTCGTTGACCTGTGCGACGACAATCCCGCTCTTAAATGCGGCTGCCTCCGCCAGCATGGGCGTCTCCTCCGTGTTATAGCCGGTGTATAAATTTCCGTTTGAGTCCGCTTTGTCCGCAGCAATCAGACAGACATTGGGCGTCAAATCCACATACAGCCTGCCGTACAGCTCCAGATACGTGTGGATTGCCCCGATTTTCACGGTGTTCTCCGCCACCATTTCCGCCAGCCGCCTGCTCTGTACCCCGGCAAAGGAAAAGTTGATTTCCGACGCTATCCCTCTTTCGAAGAGATCCAGGTGCTCATCCCTGGAAATCGAAGGAATAATCATATTCAGATCATGGACTTTTTCCTGATTCACTTCCTTAAGCGCCTCTGCTAAAAATGCGGCCTGCTTCTGATTGCAGCCCTCCAGCACAACTCTGTCACCCGGCCTTAAAATACTCTCTAAAAATGGAACGATCTCTTCCGTCCCGACTCGTTTTCCCCTTGCATAACCGGAGGCCTTCTCCATCCGTTCCGCCTTTGAACGGCGTTCTTTATCCCAAATCATGCGCTCTCCCCTTTCTTAAAATGCGTTCCTGATAAAAAAATAATAGCATTGACTTTTTATAACGTCCAATATATACTTTGTTACATAATGATATCTAAATTGTTATAAAAGGAGGCGTATTCATGGATATTCATTCTCTTACTTATTTTAAGAAAGTCGCGGAGCTTCAGCACATCACCAGGGCTTCCGAAGAACTCCACGTAGCACAGCCTTCTTTAAGCCGCACGATTTCCCGGCTTGAGAAGGAACTGGGCATCCAGCTGTTTGAGCGTTCCGGGAAGAACATTATCCTGAATTCCTACGGTGAGATTCTCTTAAAGCATACGAACCGGATTCTCCAGGAGCTAAAAGACATCGATCAGGAGATCGGTGATGCGGCCGGGGAGCGCAGCCGGACCGTAACGCTCTCCCTCTATGCGGCTTCCAAGCTTCTGCCGGAACTGGTCATGGCGTTTAAACATGAATATCCCTCCATACGGCTTCAGATTATCCAGGAAGACTTAACCAAGAATCAACCCGACGGATGCGACTTGACCCTGTTTTCCTCCATGCAGCCGTGCACGCAGGATCATTCCGCCTCCCTGATCGAGGAAGAAATTCTCCTGGCCCTGCCGGAGTCCAATCCACTCTCCAAGCGGGAGAACTTAAACTTAAGCGAGGTAGCGGGCGAAGAATTCATCTGCCTCCAGCAGGGAAAGAGCCTGCGAACCATCACCGACACCTTCTGCAAAATAGCCGGCTTCGAGCCGTCCGTCGTGCTGGAGAGCGACAGCCCGGAGACCGTCCGGGAACTGATCCGCGCGGGCATCGGTATATCCTTCATCCCCTCCATCACCTGGCAGGGCATGGGCACGGAGAACATCGTTCTGGTTCCCATCTCCTTTCCCCAGTGCAGACGCTACATCAACTTATCCTGGCGCGCACAGGGATATCTCTCTCCTGCTGCGATCCTGTTCCGCGACTTTGTTCAGGATTATTTTAAGACATTTCAAAAATAGACACACCAACACCGGCCTGGGGCTTCTGCCTCAGGCTATTATCATGCCTGCATTCATATCACCTGCAGCATCAATCATTTCCCCTGATACATAACAAAAAAGGCATAAGTCTATAAATGTATTAGCATTTTACATTATGGCGTTTTGCACATATAATTCCTTATATAGCAAATATTTTTGTCACTATTGCAATATGCAATTGGGAGAAGGCACAGATACTTACTTTTATCGCAAATCTATCGGGCAAGAGAAAGGAGGAACCATAATTATCCGGGGGGATGCTGCTGCGGAGAAGTACTGATGGCTGTGCCCAGTCATTCATTTCTTGAAGGAAGGGGTACTTTTATCATGACAAAAGAGACAAAAAAGAAGCTCATAAGCGAAGCTGTCGCCATCGCTGTGGGCCTTGGCATCGCTCTGATTCCCGCACCCGGGGGGCTGGAACAGAAGGCGATGTGGACAATGGGTCTGTTAATCTGGGCTATTATCAACTGGATGACCAACGCAATCCCCGATTTTGTATGCATCTTCATCATGTGCTGTACGTGGGTTCTCTTAGGAATTGTGCCATTTACGACGGCATTTGGAAGTTTCTCGGGAACCACGGTCTGGCTGCTTATCGCGGCCATGGGAATCGGCGCCGCCGTAACGAAGAGCGGACTGCTGGCAAGAGTCGCTCTCTGGATCATGCGCGTCTGCCCGCCGACCTTTAACGGGCAGGTTCTGGCCCTGCTGGGGTCCGGTGTCATCATTGGCCCGTTTATTCCCTCCACCATTGCCAAGGTGTCCATCGTAGGCGCCATGGCCACCGACATCGGCGAGAAACTGGGATTCGAAGACCGCTCCAAGGGCATGGCCGGCATGTGGTCCGCCATGTACGCAGGCTATACGCTGTTAAGCCAGGCGGTATTGAGCGCCTCCTTCTTTTCCTACATCATCATGGGACTACTCCCGGAAAATGTACAGGCCCAGTTCAGTTGGATGTTCTGGCTGCGCGCCATGCTCCCCTGGCTCATTATCTGTACCATTGCCAGCTACTTCGCCATCCGGATCCTTTACCGGCCCACACAGGCACCGAAGCTGACAAAGGAAGACGTCAACAAGATGCTGACCGACTTAGGCCCCATGTCGAGAAATGAAAAGATCACGCTGATCGTGCTCGTTGCCTGTATCTTCTTCTGGGTTCTTGAACGCACCTTAAACATTCCGGCAGCCATTACAGCAGTTTTAGGCATGTCCACGCTGCAGGCCCTGGGCGTTATTACGCCGAAGGACTATAACAGTCGTATCAACTGGAGCATTATCGCATTTATGGGCGGTGCCATCAATCTGGCCAACGCCATCACCACTGTGGGAATTGACACCTGGCTCGGTAATACCTTCGGAGCCTCCATGGCGAGCCTCATCAGCAATCCGTTTTTATTCGTCTTTGTCATTGCCACCGTCGCCCTGCTGGCACGTTTCATCATCGTGGATATGACCACCTGCTATACACTCTTTATCGTAATCCTGACTCCATTCTGTCTCCAGGCGGGCATGAGTCCATGGATTGCGGCCATGGCGGCCTACTGCGTGGTATACCCGTATTTTACCAAGTATCAGAACATCAACTTTCTCGCCGCGTTCAACTCAGCCGGCGGAGATGAGAAACTCAGCCATACCATGCTGGTACCGTTCTGTCTGGTCTTCCACATCGTAAGCATTCTGGCGCTGACCGCAAGCGTGCCTTACTGGAAGATTCTGGGGCTGATCCCGTAGAAAGACGGCGGTGCGATAATCCGCCGCTCATAAAATAAGTCAAACATACAACCAAGAGAAAAGGAGTGCAGATATTATGTCTAAAAAAGAAACAGTCAAAGAAGTTACTCACACAATCGGTGATACATTGCCTAAATTAAGAGCCGCAGCCGTTCAGGCGGCTCCCGTATTCTTAAACCGCGATGCGACGGTTCAGAAGGTCGCCCGCCTGACAAAGGAAGCAAAAGATAACGGCGCGGATCTCGTAGTATTCCCGGAATCCTTTATTCCTACCTTCCCGCTCTGGTGCCTGTTCCTGCCGCCGGTAGACCAGCATCCCTTTTACAAGAGACTGTTTGAGAATGCAGTAACCGTTCCAGGACCTGCCTTTCATGAACTGCAGAAAATTGCCCGTGACAACAGCATCTTCCTATCCGTCGGTATCTGCGAGAAGAGCACGTCCAACTTCGGGACGATGTGGAATACCACCCTGTTGTTCGACCGGGAAGGCAACATGATCGGCCACCATAGAAAGCTTCTTCCCACATGGGGAGAAAAGCTGGTATGGTCGTTCGGCGACGGCTCTTCGCTCAATATTCACGATACGGAGATCGGCCGGATCGGTTCCCTGATCTGCGGCGAAAATTCCAATACTCTGGCCCGTTACGCCCTGGTAGCCCAGGGAGAGCAGGTTCATATCTCCGTTTATCCGCCCTGCTGGCCGACCAACAGAGAAAAAGGCAACTACGCCGACTGCCTGCGCGTCCGTACCTGTGCTCACGCATTTGAGGCAAAGGTATTCAATATCTGTTCTTCCGCCTCCCTCGACGAGGATGCCATGGAGCAGATGTCCATGGGTGATCCCGCTTTAAAGGAATGGCTTCACAACCAGTCCTGGGCGCTGACCATGATCGCCGGTCCTAACGGACAGCCATGCTGTCCATCGATTGAGAACAACCAGGAAGGCATTATTTACGCCGACTGCGACATTGCAAATGAAATCACGGCAAAAGGAATCCACGATATCGCGGGAGCCTACCAGCGGTTCGACGTCTTTCAACTCCATGTAAACAAAACGCCCCGGGAACCGGCATACTTCTACGATGAGGGAATCGGAGAATCCCGCGAATATATCCCTTATGAAGAGGAAGACACCGAATAAAACGACCCGAAGGAAGAATGTTTCCCCATTCCGCCCCATACAGCAAACCAGAAAAGAAGGCCGGTCCGCAGCAGATGCGAACCGGCCTTCTTCCGGCAGAAAACTGATTATTTCTTATTTGATAAAGCTGACGTGCCTGTTAATTTCCTCCACAGCCTCGTCCTTTCTCTGGTTAAACACCACCTTGTTCTCCTCGAACAAATTTCTTCCATGGGTATCGATGGAGACGATCAGAGGGCCAAATTCCTTGATTCTGCATACCCAGAGTGTCTCCGGCATGCCCAGGTCACGCCACTGCGCGTCCTCAATCTCCTCGACACAGGTGGCGGCCACGACTGCACATCCGGCTGGGAATACACAGTGAATCGCCTTTCCTTCCTGGCATCCTTCCATGGTTTTCTCTCCCATGCCGCCCTTTCCGACGATGACCCTGACTCCGGTCTCCTCGATAAATTCCTTCTCAAATTTCTCCATACGCATACTGGTGGTAGGACCTACGGATACCATCTCAAACCTGTCATCAGAACCCGGAATGGGCCTTACGATAGGGCCTGCGTGAAAGATGGCTCCGCCCCTCACATCGACCGGAAGCTTTCGGCCTTCCTCGATCAATCTGCGGTGTGCCACATCACGGCAGGTTACGATATGGCCGGATAAGTATATAATATCTCCGGCATGGATATCTTCCAGATCTTCCGCCCGAAGCGGTGTCGTTAATACCTTCTTCTCCATTATAACGTTACCTCCTTATGAGATGTGATGGTATAGTTTAAATCCTTATCAAACTCGATGTGCCCTCTTCTGTGCGACCAGCATCCGACGTTGACCGCCACGCCGATGGTGGATGGATGGCGGGCCGTATTCTCGATATGCACGCCCATGACGGAATAGCTTCCGCTCATGCCCTGAGGCCCTAAGCCGATCTTATTGATCCCGTCTTCCAGCATGCGTTCCAACGAGGCGGCTCTCTCGTTGGGATTGTGAGTTCCCAGGGGCCTCATTAACGCCTTCTTGGACAGCAGGGCCGCCGTCTCCACGGAGGTAGCCACACCGACGCCCACCAGAAGAGGCGGACATGCGTTCAGTCCATAGCTGGTCATCACGTCCATGACGAACTGGGTTACTCCCTCGTATCCGGCTCCCGGCATCAGCACCATGGCCTTTCCGGGAAGTGTACAGCCGCCTCCCGCCATGTATGTATCGATACAGCACGTATCGCAGTCCGGGACGATCTCCCAGAATACAGTCGGTGTTCCCTTTCCCACATTCTTGCCGGTGTTATACTCGTCAAAGGTCTCCACGCTGTTGTGGCGGAGGGGTGCTTTGATGGTGGCCTCGATCACCGCTTCCTTTAACAGCGCCTCCAGTTCTCCGATCAGTGGAAAATGGACCCCGCATTTCACGAAAAACTGCAGGACTCCCGTATCCTGACAGCAGGGACGGTCCAGCTCCTTCGCCAGCGTCTGGTTCTTAAACATGGTATCGTAGATGGTTTTGGCCAGCGGGCTGGTCTCCTTCTCTCTCAGTTCTTCCAATTTCGCATAGACGTCATCGGGCAGTACCTTTCCCGAATAAGCCACGAACTTTGCCATGGTGTCTGTCATCTGTGCAACAGCCTGTTCCTTGTTCATTTCTTACATCCTCCTTGTTATATGCACTTTGCGGCTGTCCGTGGGCCGCTTATGTACAGTACGTATCTTGAATTATTCTTTCCCGGTTCCTACGGATAGAACGGGAAGAATATGGGCAGCAGCACCAGACTCACAACCGTGGATACCACGATGAGCGGAAGCCCTGCTTTTACATAATCCATAAATTTATACCCGCCTGGTGAGATGACCATGGTGTTGGCAGGCATGCCGATCGGTGTCGCATAGGCACAGGAGCCGCCGATTACAGTTGCCATGAGAACAGCTCTCGGATCCGCGCCCATACCGGCTGCGATCGAGACGCTGATCGGAACCAGCAGTGCCGTCGTCGCCGTGTTGGACATAAAGTTTGTCAGCACACAGGAAATCATGAATACAGCTACCAGCAGCAGGAACGGAGACGCATTCTTACCGAGAAGTCCAATCACGAAATCGGCGATGGCTGCTCCGGCTCCCGTGGTCTCCAGCGCTTTTGCGAGGGCCAGCGTTCCGCCGAATAAGAAGATCGTCTGCATGTCAATGGCCTTGTAGGCCTGTTTTTCACTGATAACTCCGGTTAAGACCATGATCAGCGCGCCGACACATCCGGTTATCTCCAGCTTGATTCCAATCTGCTTCTCAAAGATCATTCCTAATATCGTACAGACTAAGACAACCAGGGATACGCTCTGCTTCCACCTCGGAACGCTACTGTAGTCCACCTGTTCATCGAAGGTGCTGTCCCCGTCGGTCGGTGTCTTGTCCGGCAGGAATTTATAACCGATGGTAGCAAAATAGATGATACCGCAGATCAGCATCGGCAGGCCGATCTTGGCATATTCGAAGAAACCGAAGCTCATTCCCATCTCCTGCAGGGCGCTCTGGGCAATTAAGTTACCTGGTGCTCCGATCAGAGATAAGTTACCGCCCAGAGCCGCCGCAAATACCAGCGGCATCAGAAGTCTGGATCTCGAATACCCGGACTTTGCCGCAATACCGATTACGACCGGAATCAATACGGCCGCCGTACCCGTGTTGGATAAGAAGCCCGACATCAGGCCCACCACGATCATGATAGTGACGATCAGCTGGCGCTCCGTTTTTGCAAACTTTGTAACCACGCCTCCAATCTTGTTGGCCATTCCCGTCTCAAAAAGCGCGCCCCCGACAATAAACATGGCCACAAACAGAATGACATTGCTGTTCGTAAAGCCCGCAAATGCGTCTTTCGTGCTCAGCACTCCCGTGAGCACAAGGCCAATACATACGATCATAGACGTGACTGCCAGCGGAATCCGTTCCCACACGAACATCACAATGGCAAACAAGAGAAACAACAGTGTAACAACTACTGGATCCATAAAGCCCCTCCTTTTTTATCGGATACATTTTTGATATTTGATATATGATAATGTATCCATTTGTTATCCTAATCATACGCCTCGGCAGATCCATTTGTCAAGGCGTTTGTTTGATTTCGTTGTTTTGTACGATTTTTAGTGATGATTTTTATTCAATTCTTACAATCCCGGCCTTTATTTAATCCCATCAGTCTGTCTCGAATCTGGTGAGAATGTTCTTCATACTCCTGATAATATGGTCATTCATCAGCTTTCTGGCCCGGCTGCCGTCGTGGGCCTTCATGGCGTCGAGAATCTTCTTGTGCTCGTAGATGGAAATCTTGGCATAATCCTCTTCCGTCACCTTGTGCCCCATGGACAGCCCATTCCACATGGAAGAGAGAAGCGATTTCATCTTCTCGTTGTCCGCCGCCTCCCAGATTCCCATATGGAACGCCTGGTTATATCTGGAGTATTCCGCCGAATCGTTGTCCTCCAGCGCCTTTTCGGCAATCTGATACGCCTGATCCACCGCGGATAAATCCACGCCCTCGGCGCTGGCCCTGGCCGCGGCCTCCCCTTCCAGGACGGCCCTCGTCTCGTAATGATCCCGTATGGTCTTTTCATTGATCCCCTGAACTACAGCCCCCTTGTTAGGGCGCAGCTTAATCAGCCCGTCTCTGGCCAGAATCTGAAATGCCTCCCGCACCGGTGTCGTCGAGACGCCCACCAGCTCGGCGATTCCTTCCAGCGTGATCTCCTGCCCTTCCTGCAGCTCCCTGGAAAGAATGGCTTTTCTCAGGATAGACGCTACCTGCTCCCGGGCCGGAAGCAGCTTTACCTTACCCAAATTATTCATACGTTTCCTCCTTACTGATCAGCAGGCAGTCCGCCATACGGCCGTAGTAACAGTTCATAGCGGCCCTCAACGCCCCCTCGTCCCCGCTCGCAAGCGCGGCTCCCACATCAGTCAGCAGTTCCGCGGCTGCATTTCCCCGTTTTACTCTCTCGACCGCATAGGAAACGTAGCTGTCTAAAAGGCGCAGAAACAGCTGATGAATATAGGAATTCTTGAGGCTGGCCAGTGCATACTTATGCCAGGCCATCTCGGCCCCGGCGGCCTTCCGTTCTCCGCTTACCGCCGTCTCTGCCAGTTCCGACAGCCGGAGAAGGAGCTCGTCCCTCTTTTCCTCCGGTATCATCAGCAGAATCTCCGTCTCCATGGCGGCGGCCATGCGAAAGGTGTCCCTCACCTGCTTCTCTTCCATGGCCGCCACCTGCATATGGCGGTTGGGGAGGCGCACAATCAGGCCTTCCTGCGCCAGAGACTGAAGCGCTTCCCTGACCGGCATGCGCGACACCCCCAGCTGTTCCGCAATCATTTCCTGCGTCAGTTCCTCGCCCGGCCTCATATTGCCGGCAAGAATCTCGCTGCGTATGGCGGAAACGATATAATCTTTTGTCTGTACTGCACTCACTGTCTCCATGTTATCACTCCTGTTCTTCCGGTATCGCATATCAGCCGTTCAGTTTCTCTTTATAATACCCCTCCGCGCAGTACAAAGCGCCTGCCGGATTGTGGGCCAGCACGCGGTCCTTCACCACCAGCGTGGTGACAAATGCGTCCGAATACCTGTACAGGAAGGAATCATGCCCCACACAGAGGCCCAATGCGATGTTAAACTCCGTCTTCTGCTCGTTCAGCAGGCTGGCCTGAAAAACCGGGTTACACATCGGCTCAAATTCGCCCGGATGGACCTTCCGTTCCTCGGCGATTCCGATGCGCCTCTTATCTGTCCCTCCAGCCTTGCAGATCACGGATACCACCGTAAACCCATGCCTCGTCAGGATATCCGACACGATCTCCGCCTCCTTCCGAAGGCCTCTGCAGAACGCCAGGCCAAGCTTCCGGTATCCCATGCGTCTGCAAAATTCTATGGTTTCCCTTACTCTCACCCACTGGCCGTATCCCAGGCTCTCTATCTCCGATGAAGTCACGTAAAAATTGTGATTTTCCGGTTTTTCATACTCGGACAGCGCTTCCTTCAAGAGCGGTTCATTTCTCATGGGACAGTTTTTAGGAAGCGCCTTCTTCTCTCCTGCACTGCAGGCATAAACTTTACATTTGGCACACATGTACATTGATCTTACCCAGCTTTCTTTTTATATTTAATATTGTATCCAATTATTGTTCCGATGTCAAAGGCAAAATCCCTTAATTTTCAATGGTTTCCCGCCTTACGCACTTTCTTCCGGTATCAAACTGTGCTATGATAAAAGAAATATACTTTGGGCTTAAACCGGGAGGTAATTGTTTTGGGTAAAAAGACACTGGCTGAGATAGAGTCACTGGCCCGCAAAATACTGACTACGTATTTTTGCGACTCTGACATGGAATTCATGATTTCGACATTTGCCGATGACATCGTATGGCTTGGCAGCGGAGAACAGCAGAAGGCGGAAGGAAAAGAAGCAGTAGCCGCAGTTTTCCGCAGCGGTAAGGATGGGATGATCGCCTGCGACATGTGCGAAGAACAGTATCATTCCATCGATTTAGGAGGCGGCTCCTACTTATGCGAGGCAGTCAGCCGTCTGATCAGCAAGCCCGAATCCGAGACCTGCCTAAATATCCAGCAGAGGGCTACCTTTATTTTCCGTGAAAAGGGGGACGGCCTGGAAACGGTACATATTCATAACTCTGTCCCCTTTTCGGAGATTCAGGACGCCGAACTCTTTCCGGTGGAATCGGGCCGCCAGGCCTTCGAGCGTTTGAAATCCGCGCTGGACACGAAAAAGCAGGAATACGAACATCAGACCCGATTTCTGGAACAGCTCTACCATACGCTTCCCTGTGGTATTCTCCAGTTTTCCACCGATCCCTCCCGTACCATCATCTCGGTCAATCCCATGGTATGGCGATTTTACGGATACGCCTCGGAGTCGGAGTACCGCGAGGCGGTCAGGAACCCGCTCCAAAAGGTTGACACACAGGACCAGGAGTGGATCTCCGCGCTTCTCGACCGCCTCACCCTGAACGGAGAGTCCGCCTCCTACCGCCGTCACTGCATCAAGAGGGACGGGGAGGAAGCCTGGATCAATGTGGTAATGGGACGAATCATCAACAGCAACGGGGTGGAGGTCATCCAGGCGGTGTTTACCGATATCACCGAACAGATGCGTCTGGAGCAGGCCCAGGAGCAGGAGCGGATTCTGGAAAACCGTTCGCTGCGCACTGCGATCTGCACCGCCTATCCCCTGATCGTGAGTGTCAATCTGACTCAGGACACGTACCACTGCTTTGTAAATGACCAGCTGGAGTATCAGTTTCCTCAGGAAGGCCGCTATACGGAGCTGCAGGACAGCAGCATCCCGGGAATCTACAGCACCTACCAGGAGGATTTCACCAACGCCTTCGGCCGTGATGCCCTTCTTCGCCGCTTTGCATCCGGAGAACAGGAAGTCTATATGGAACTGCAGGGGCGGGCAGCGGACGGCAAATACCACTGGCTTTCTATCCATGCGATTGCCGTGGAGAATCCGTTCAGCGACGATGTTCTGACGATCTGTCTGATCAAGTTCCTCGATGAACTGCGGCAGGAACAGGCCCGTCAGGAGCAGCTGCTCCGGGATGCCCTCGCGTCAGCCCAGGCGGCCAGCCGTGCCAAATCGGACTTCCTCTCCCGCATGAGCCACGACATCCGGACACCGATGAACGCCATCATCGGCATGAGTACCATCGGCCAGATCAAGCTGAACGATACGAGGACAGTAAAAGACTGTTTTCAGAAGATTGACACCTCGTCCAAGTATCTCCTCTCCCTGATCAACGACATTCTGGATATGTCCAGGATTGAGACGGATAAGATGGAGATCGCTCATGACCTCTTCGATTTCACGGCATTTGTGGAGGAGATCAACCAGATTATCTATCCGCAGACACTGGAACGGGAGATTGGCTATGAGATGCGTCACCTGGAACCTCTGGAAAGCCATTATATCGGGGATTCGCTGCGCATGAAGCAGATTCTCATGAATCTCCTGTCAAACGCGCTGAAATTCACGCAGCCGGGCGGCTCGATCTGCGTCGACATTGCGGAAGAAAAGAGAACCAACGGTTACGCCTATATCCAGTTTACCATTGAGGACAACGGGATCGGTATGTCGGAAGACTTTATGAAGCGCCTCTTCCAGCCTTTTGAGCAGGAAGCCCCCGGCAACGCCCGCAACAACGTGGGAAGCGGCCTGGGCCTCTCCATCGTCTACAGCCTCGTGCAGCTGATGGGCGGAACCATCTCCGTTACGAGCCGCAAGCAGGAAGGAAGCCAGTTCACAGTCACCATTCCCTTCCAGCTGGTAACCGACGATGAGGAGAAGGAATGGGAACGGAAACGTCGGAATCTCTTAAAGGGCTTCCAGGTGCTGGTGGTGGACGACGACCCTTCCGTTGGCAGGCAGACCTCCATGATTCTCGACGATATCGGGGCGAAAACGCGGTGGGTGGACGCCGGCATCCGGGCTGTTCAGGAAGTGGAAAACGCCATCGGGGAGAACTGGATGTTTGATATCGCCATGATCGACTGGAAGATGCCCGGTATGGACGGCATCGAAACCGCCCGACGAATCCGCCGCCTGGTTGGCCCTGACACCATGCTTATCATGATCACGGCCTACGACTGGCGCGGCATCGAGGAGGAGGCCCGCGAGGCCGGAATCGACTACTTCATCGCCAAGCCGTTGTTCCGTTCGGTCATTTACGATACCTTTTCGAAGCTGGACAAAAAAGACTCCGCGGAACCGGCCGCAGCCGAAAAGCGGACTCAGGAATCCGCTCTGAAGGGCGCCCGCATCCTCCTGGTGGAGGACAACGAGCTCAATCAGGAGATCGCAAAAACGCTCCTGGAGATGAACGGCGCCACAGTGGATGTCGCCGGGAACGGGGAGGTGGCCATCCGCTGCTTCCGCGATCAGAAACCCGGAACGTATCAGGCCATTCTGATGGATATCCGCATGCCTGTCATGGATGGGCTGGATGCCACCAGGGGAATCCGGGCCCTGAACCGTGAGGACTCCGCCTCGGTTCCCATCCTGGCCATGACCGCCAACGCCTTTGAGGAAGACAGGAAGAAGGCGTTCGAGGCCTCCATGAACGGCTATCTGGTAAAACCGCTGGATATAACTATGCTGATCAGTGAATTGGAAAAAGCGATAGGGAAATAAACGAGAAAGGGAAGTGAGACGCCGTATCCGGCATATCACTTCCCTTTTCCATTCTATTCCATCGCCGCCTTCTATTCCATCGCGGCGATTTATTTCCCCGCCGCAACTATCGCATCAATGACATCCACATACTCCGCACAGTACTTGCCGTACATGGACGTGACGGCCTCCTGGAATCTGGCCTTTTCTTCCGGAGGCAGTTCCACCACCTGGCAGCCTGCCGCCCGCACCTTTTCCTCAGAGGTCCGCTCCCGCTCCTCCCACAGCTTCCTCTCATAACGGGAGGATTCCTGGGCGCATTCGCGTATGATATCCCGGTCCTCCTTCGTCAGCTTCTCCCATGTGGCCTGGGACACCAGCTGTAGCTCCGGAACACGGTTGTGTTCGTCGATCGTATAATATTTGGCAACCTCATAGTGAGCCGTGGACTCATAGGATGGCCAGTTATTCTCCGCCCCGTCGATAATCCCGGTCTGAAGGGCGGAATAGACCTTGTCGTAGGCCATGGGCACCGCGGTGGCCCCCAGCGCCTCCATCATTCCCACCATCAGCTCCGACTCCTGGACACGGATTTTCATGCCCTTCATGTCCTCCAGCTTCGTGATCGGCCTTGTCGAGCTATAGAAATTACGTGCTCCCGCGTCGTACCAGGACAGGGCCACCAGATCGGAGCCGTCGAAGGAATTTAGGAAATCGTCGCCGATCTCCCCATCCAGGACCTTCCACATGTGTTCTCTTCCCGTATAGAGATACGGCATCTGAAGCACATTCAGCCTGGGAACAAATTCTGCCAGCGGCGATAAGGACACACGGGCAAAATCGACACCGCCGAACTGCATCTGTTCGATCACCGTCTTCTCATCGCCCAGTACGCCTTGTGCGTTGACCGAGATCACGATTCTCCCGCCGGTCTTCTCTTCCACCAGCTCGGCGAATTTGTAGGCCCCCTGTGTTGTGGGGTAGTCTTCTGCCTGATTCTCCGCATACGTAAACACAAATTCCGGATCTACGGCCTTTGTCTGGTCTTCCTTCCGGCCGCCGCACGCAGCCAGGATAACCATTGCAAAGACAAACAGAGCCGCCGTCTTTATTTTCACAGCACAGTCCCTCCTTTCCGCCATGTTCCCTCTATACAGCACTTTTCGATGTTACATAGTTATAAAACGCATCCCGGTCTTTTCCAAGCACCCGGTTCGTAAGCACGTAACCGTGAGTGGTATCGGAAAACAGGATAATCATTGTAGGTTTCTTAGAAATCTTTTTAACCGCGGTCCATGGAATCACTGAGTTCTCGTCACCCACCCGGATACGGATTCCCGCGTCTCCAAACTCCAACTCCGTATCCCGGCTGATCCCTGCTGCCTGTTTCTCAGCCTTTCTCCAGACGGCAAGCGGCTGGATGACCGTAAAAAGACAGCATACAAGGAGCAGAAGAAACCGCCATACTCCGCTGACTGTATTCCATTTATTGATAGTCAGGGCGATCACCGCCGCTGTAAAGATCAGGTTGCACATCCCGACCACTGAACCGTACGTATAATACATGGAAAGCTGCCACAGTTCGCCCGCGGTATTCCTGTAGGTATACTTATATTTCATCACTCACACCTCCGAACCGCCAAACGCTGTTATTTCGCCAATACCGTGGGCAGCCACATACTGAAGGCCGGAACAAACGTAATCAGCATCAGCGTAATGATCATACACAGGTAAAATGGCAGCGTCGCCTTGACAACCCGCTCCATCGGCGTCTTAGATACCGCGGATCCGATAAACAGCACCGCGCCTACAGGAGGTGTTAAAAGCCCGATACCACAGTTCAGAATTACCATAATACCAAACTGGATCGGATCGATACCAATCGACGTGGCGATCGGGAGAAGAATCGGCGTTGCGATCAGGATGATCGGCGCCATATCCATAATACATCCAAGTACAAGAAGAATCAAGTTTAACAGCAGAGCCAGCAGAATCGGATTATCGGTGAGGCCGATGATCGCCCCCGCCGCCAGAACCGGAACGTGGAGGCGTGTCAGACAGTTGCCGAAGATGTTGGAGGTGGCAATCAGGATCAGAACGATGGACAGTGTATCGACGCAGTCGCCGAGAACTCTCCAGACGCCCTTCCAGTCCAGCCCCCTGTAGATAAATACACTGACAACCAGGCTGTAAATAACCGCGACCGCCGCGGACTCCGTCGCCGTAAACGCACCGCCGACAACGCCGAATACCACGATCAGAACCGCCGCCAGTGCCCAGAAGGACACGCCCAGCTGCTTAAGCAGGTTGATAATGCTGAATTTCTCGCCCTTCGGATAGTTGCGTCTGACCGATATAATATACGATCCCACCATTAAGGATACCGCCAGCAGCGCACCGGGAATATATCCGGCCAGGAACAGGCTTCCTACGGAAATGCCGCCCGGGTGGCATAGATGACCATATTATGGCTGGGAGGAACGAGAAGTCCCTCACAGGATGAGGTGATGGTAACGGCCGTTGAAAAATCGTCGTCATACCCCTGGTCAACCATCATCGGAATCAGAATCGTGCCGAGGGACGCGGTGTCCGCAGCCGCGGAGCCGGAGATTCCTCCGAAGAAATAGGAGGCGACGATATTTACCATTGCCATGCCGCCGCGCATCCATCCGACGCAGGCGTTGGCCAGCGCGATCAGCTTCTCCGAAATACCGCCGGAGCCCATCAGACAGCCCATGGTGATAAAGAACGGAACCGCCATGAGGCTGAAGGAACTGATTCCCTTTACCATCTGCTGGCAGATGGTCGTCAGCGGAAGGCCCTGAGAAAGCAGACAGAACACGGAGGAAAGCGCCACCGCATAGGCAATCGGAAAGCGCAGAAAAACCATGACAAAAAAGCTGACAAGTAAAACGACAATTGCTAATGTTTCTCCACTCATGACTGGTCCGCCTCCTTTACGAAAAAGCTCTTGATGTGATTGTATACGGCCTCCAGTTCAAAGATCAGCATGGCCACCCCCGCTAAAGGAACCGGAAAATACATCCAGAATCTGGAGATCTTCGGCATACTCACATAGGAACCCTTGGAGCCGATTCCCCTGGCATACTTCCAACCGACAAAAATCATGATCAGCGCCAGGGCCAGAACGGCCGCGTCAGAGAGTAAATCTAAAAATTTTACGACATTTTTCGGCAGATACGAGTCGAAAGCCGTCATGCGGATGTGGGCGCCTCTCCGGATTGCGAGGGCAGCCGAAAGCACCGCCATATAAGACATACAGGTTAAAACCACCTCTTCACTCCACGCCGGATCCGGAATAAACGGAACGTACCTCCCGATTACAGACATGGTGGTAATAAGGATATCCACGACCAGAAGCAGCTTGCATAAGAACATGACAGACTGATAGGTGGCATCGTAGGCAGGTTTAATCTTATCAATTTTATTAAAAATACCCGGCATCTTGATCCCCTTTCCAATACGGCCGCATGCACACTTCCGCGCACATGCCCCGTAACGAACGGGGCACAGAGGCGTAACAAGAATCTTCCTCTGTGCCCGTTTCCATTGCAGCAACAATTTATGAGTTTATTTCATATCGAGAATCTTCTGATACAGTTCTTTGTTGTCTGCTGTAGAGGAATCGATGATATCCTTACAGGCTTCCTGCCATGGGGTGATATCCGGCACTTCAATGACATTGATGCCTTCTGCCTTCAGCTCATCCAGGACCTTGTTCTCTGCCTCTTCGGAGATCTTTCTGTTGAAATCAGATGCGTATTTTCCTGCTTCCATCAGGATGTTCTGCTGCTCTTCTGTCAGCTTATCCCATGCTTCGTCTGTGATGATAACCTGAACCGCGCCAAGGGTGTGGCCGTCAAGGATTAAGTTCGGCGCAACTTCCTGGAACGCATTGGACTTGTAGTTTGCAATCGGCTGTTCCGCACCGTCTACGACGCCAGTCTGAAGAGCGGAATACAGTTCGTTAAAGGAAACAACGGTTGGATTTGCGCCCAGGCCCTGAACCATACCGTTCATAATCGGGTCGTTGGATACTCGTAACTTCATGCCCTTTAAGTCTTCCAGGCCGCTGATCTCTTTTACCGTAAAGAAATGGCGGAAGCCTTCCTCGCCGTAGAATAAGCCCCTTACTCCCAGATTGTTGTCATGCGGTTCCATGAGGAATTCCGGCGCCAGATCACTGTTGGCGAAATTCCAGAAATGGTCGCGGTTTACAAATGTATACGGAATAGACAGAAGTACGGATTTTTCCACACCGTAGCTTGTTAAAGCGAACGCGGAGATACGGGACATGTCGATGGTTCCGCCGCCGCCCAGCATGGTGTCGAGGACATCGTTTTCAGAACCGAGAACACCGCTGGCCTGAATGTCGATGGCGATCTTCCCGCCGGAAAGCTCTTCTACCTTCTCCTTGAACGCGGTTGCCATCTGTCCGACGATGGTGTCTAACGGGTTTACCTCGGCATAAACAAGTGTTACTTCCGGCGTGTCGGAAGCCTCTGCCACCGCGGAGGTCTCCTCTGCTGCCTTCGTCTCCTCAGCCGCCGCTGCCGTAGTGGTCTCAGGTGCCGGCGCCGCCGTTGTCGTCTCCGGTGTCTTTAACCCACAGCCCGCCAGGGAACCCGCTACCATTGCCGCGCATAATACTGTGCTCAAAAATCTTTTCTTCATGTCACAATTCCTCCTCTTAACACTCTTTTTACATTTCAGTGTGTTTCTTAACGTTTTCTTTACGTTAAGTTCATTATAAGAGGATTTCTTTTCCCTGAAAACGGTAAATAATTGTGAATCATAGTATTATTTTAACCTATATTTTGTTTTTCTTTATGCACTTCGTACAAACGTCTTCTTAACACGTTTTTTACACTCTTTGAAAAATAACCATACGGTATTCCGTGGGGCTCTGACCTGTAATCCGTTTGAAAACCTTTGCGAAGTAATTGGAATCCGCATATCCGACCGCTTTCCCAATCTCTTTTACATTCACCGTCGGCTCCTCCAGCATCTTCTTCGCCTCCGCCACACGGAATTCGGTTAAGTAGGATGTAAAATTTTTATGGAAGCACTGTTTGAACAGCTTGCAGAAATAGGCCTCCGAATAATTCATCATCCTGGCCATGTCCTGCATGGATATGTCAAACATGTAATTCTCATGGATATATTTGTCGATGATTTCTGCCACTCTGGACAGGCGGATACTGCTGAAATCCTCTCCCTCATCCCTGGAAGCAACCGCGCCGCCTCCGCTACGTCCGGCCATATTGGAAGCTTCCGCGCCGCCTCCGGCCGTCACGGAGGCAGATCTGCCGTCTGATCCGGTACCGGAATACGTCCCTGCAGCCATCTGCTCTTTTACGGCTTTCTCTCCCATCCGCGCCTCGGTCAGCCGCATGGCCTCCTCCAGGACGAGCATCAGCTCCTGCTCGTCATACGGCTTTAACAGGTAGTCCAGCGCCCTGACCGTAATAGCGCTTCTGGCATAGGCAAACTCATCAAAAGCGGTCAGGAAAATAATACAGCAGTCCCCATCCTGCTCCCGGATCTTCTGCGCGGCCTCGATTCCGTTGATTCCCGGCATCTCGATGTCTAAGATGGCGATCTGAATCTTCTCCTCTTCATAGACCCGCAGGGCTTCCCGCCCGTTTTCGGCCTGGAAAATCGTGCACTGGTCCCCCAGATTCTCCGTAAGCGTCTTATAGAGAACCTTTCTCTCAATCATTTCATCATCTGCGATTAATACACGGTACATACTCATATTTCCTCCTGCGGTATTGTCATCTGAATGACGGTTCCCCGCCCCTTTTTGCTGTAAATTCTCAGGCCGCCGTTCTGGTACATGGTCTGAATCCGCTGGTAGATATTGCCCAGGCCGATTCCCACCTTTGCCGTGTGGCTGTTCTTCAGCGCGGTCACCAGTTCCTCCAGCGTCTCCTCGTCCATTCCCAGGCCGGTGTCGGCCACTGAGATTATCACGCTGTTTCCGTCCTTCCACACCTTTAAAAAGACCCTTCCGCCCTGCTCTTTCCGTGACAGGCCGTGGATAATGGCATTTTCCACCACCGGCTGCAGCGTGAAGGCCGGGACCATCACCCGCCTGGCATCCACATCGATCCGGCACTCATACCCGATCCGGCTGCCGAAACGCATCTGCTGAAGATACATGTAATCCTCCACCACCTTCAGTTCCTGCTCCAGCGGCACAATCTGCTCCGATGTCTTTAAATTATACCGGAACAGGTTGCTCATGCTGGCGATCATCCGCTCCGTGGTCTTCGCCTCCTCCAGCTTTGCCGTGCATGCAATCATATTTAATGTATTGAACAGGAAATGGGGATTGATCTGGCTCTTCAGCACCTCCAGCCGCGTGGCATCCAGTCGTTTCTCCATCTCCATCTTCTCCAGCTCCTCCTTGTGGAGAAGCTCGGCCATCTCGTTGTTCTCCTTCAGGGTATTGATATACCCCTCCGTGGCGTGCTTCATCTTGTTGAAAGCGCTGACCAGTTCCCCCATCTCATCTTTATTTTCAACGGTTATGTCCTTGCCGCTGAAATCATTTCTGGCGATCTTCCTGGAGGTGTGGGCCAGCTTGACCAGCGGATCGATCAGGGCGCTGGACAGCAGCTTTGTCATGCATAAAGCCACCACCATCATGACGGCGGAGAACAGAAGGATCAGATACGGCAGCTGGTAGAACACCGGAACCTTTTCCTGGTAGGTCGCATTCCCCTCTTTCAGGGTTACCTGCACCAGTCTTCTGGCGTAGGTCTGAATGTAAGACTGCATATCATAAATCTCGTACAGACGGGGAATAAAGTCCTCAGAGCCGGAATCCATCTCCAGCAGCTGATCGCGGGCCGTGCAGTACCCCTCATAACCGTTCTTCACATTCCAGGTCCTGGCATACCGTTCCTCGCCGATCCGCTCATAGTCGAAGGGCAGGGAGCGGAGGCACCGCACCGACCTGACGCAGGCCAGGACGTACTCGTCCCTGTTTTCCTGTGTACGGTCTCTCACATACACTTCAAACGCCTTTATTTCCAGCTCCATCGCCTCCTGGAAATCGTGACACCGTGAATTATCGTCGAGAATGACATTGAAACTGCCCAGAGAGAAATCCATAATACGAATATTAAAGGCCACGGAAAGCCCCATGACCAGAATTACCATGACGGCGAAAGAGCCGATCTTCCGCTTCAGAGAGATTGTCAACCAGATTTCTTTTATATTTTGAAACATAGCACTTCCTTCCCCATGTTCTCACATTCTTTTTGAAACTCCTCCAGTTCCCGGGGGCGGCCGCAGCACAGAATCCGCCCGTCTGTCTCATCCAGATGGGTCACCTCAATCCGCGCACACAGGCGCTTCTTAAGCCGTGCGGGTAAATTCCCCAGATCCATTTCCAGCGGGGCAAAGAACCCGCTCACGTCAGGATGCTTTGCAAACCGCAGCTCTCCCTGCCAGGGATTAGGCAGATTGGTTAAGTCCTGCATGAAGGGATTGATCTCCTCTTTTCGGCATTCATGATCCAGCCGCCCTCCGCCGTGCCTCGTCACGTAGGACCGTGTCACATAGCGGACGTCCAGCGATGCAGGCTCGATTCTTGCCGATGCCAGAAGGCGGCTCACATTGAACAGTCCCGTGTGGGACGGCGTCAAATGAGGATAGTACTCCGTATTGTCCTCGTCCAGCAAAAGCCCCTGGGCGCCTTCGCAGATCACCGTATCGAACGGCTCCAGGACCTGGCTGGGATCTGCCGTGATGACGTAGCGGTTAAAATTTTCCCGCATCAGATCTGACGCGTTCCAGAGCACATTGTCATCACGCAGAAGCCGGAACCACTCATGATCCCACAGCCTGTCCCGGTCAAAGGGCGCTTCCGGGCCGCCTTCCAGCTCCCTGCATATTTCCTCCAGTCGTCCGGGTACGTAACAGTCCCGGATCCTTTTCAGCATCCCGGCAATCTCCTCCGTGCTTTTTCCCTCCAGATCACCGAGACGGAAGGTCACTGCGCCGCCCATAACTGACCTGGCGCGGCGGACCGTTTCATAGATCCCCATGCCGCAGGAGCCGTGGCGCGCCTCCCTCCGAAGCTCCTCCGCCAGACTGTTCAGCAGCACGTCAAAGACGGTCACACAGACGCAGTCCGGGCTGGCATAGACGGCCACCGCGTCATGTCCGGCCCCATTGTCACCGCGCATCCGTTCAAATGCAACTGCCTCCTCCCCCAGCTTTACCAGATCGGGGAGAAATGTCTCACTCCAGTAAAACGGCGTCTCTCTGAAGCAGCCGCTCCCCAGCTGGTGGAATACAAACCGGAAATTTTTCCCTTCCACCGTGTGGCCCGCCTGCGCGCCGCCGTTATGGCGCACTACAACAGCCTTTTTTCCCTGTTCCAGGGCCTCAGCACAGAGGAGGTCCACGCATTTTCCCTTTCCCTCGTCACCAAAATTCTTGCCGATAACCGCTTTTATTTCTTTCCCGTAATCACCCATGTCAAAATGTCAGGAAGCCCTCTCCCTCTTCTTTTCTGATTCCTTTTATAATCTCCGCAACCACGTCCGCGGCCTTTCCGCTCCACTGCGCGGTAATTGCCTTTGTCTCCATGCCTCTGGCCGCCTGCATCAGGCTGACAAAGACCTCCGGAAGCACATCCAGATCGTTCGGATCCAGCTCTACGGCACGGGATCCGATCAGCTGCTTCCAGTCTTCCCCGCTGTTCTGTGCCTTGCAGGCTCCGGCCTTCATCACGATATGGAAGATCTCATATCTGCGGGAGGCCTTTTCATAGAGGGCCTCGGCGCTGTAATCCCGGAAAGCCAGATCCCCGAACACGCGCTTGATCTCCGCTTTCGTCAGAATCTTATGGCACCGCTCGTCGCCTATGGTAAATAAAAATCCCTTTTCTCCGCGTTTGTCATAGCAGTCAATCTTCGTATGCTTATCCGCAAAATACCAGGAAAGCAGGTAAGACTCCCCGCCGTTGCCGCCGCCCCGTCCCTCGAACCAGACATCCAAGAGCTGTTCCGCAATCCGGATATCCGCCTCGAACTGGGTCACCTGGAGAGGCGCATCATCCGTCTTGGAGTCCCCGATGGCCTGGAACATAATATGCGGGTTCGTAACAGGCTCCTTCTCATATATTTCCAGCATGGTGCGGTTTAAGGCGCCCTTGGCGATCTCCTCCGATAAGTATCCCATGGAGCCCGTCACATCCAGCCCGAAAATGATTGCGGTGGACGCCGGATTGTCCATGGAATCACAAGATTCCCGGTATTTCACCCCGTTGGGGTCCAGGTTCGGTCTCATCTGTCTGGAACGGTAGATATCGTTCACCGTGGAATTCTGGTTGATGTTTCTTGCTGATCTTAAATTATTCCAATCCTTACTCTGGTAACTTCCGTGTCCCATACTGTTTCCTCCTGCATATGTGATAGATCTTTTATTCCGGTATACTGCCATGATAATACGCAGTACTAGCTGTAGATTTCCTCATCCGTGACGGGAAGGGGAATGAATTTCCGTTCCCCGTACGAGGCCTCCAGCACTCTGTCCCACTCGGCGAAATCGCTTCCGGCACTGCCTGCTGCCGGCTCCAGCAAGAACTCCCGGAACGGTTCCGGCAGAGTCAGAAGGCCCTCCACCGCCTCCCTTGTCTCGCATCCCAGCAGCTTTGCCGCCGCAAGACGCAGCGATTCCAAGTCCGTGGAGAAATGGCATCGCTTGTTCTCCAGGTATTTCCTGTAGATGCATTTTCTTGCGTCCGCGGAGATTCCGCTCATCGTTCCGTTCTGATATCCGGCGAACCACCATCCGCCGTATAAGTAGATCTGATGGGTGGCTGGCTCCACAAATAAATTGTCCAGCGTCAGGCCATTTAAAACGATTCCGCTATAGGAAAGGAGGCAGCACAAATTCTCCAGCCGGCTGATCACCCAGGCCGTATGGCGGTCCAGCAGAATGCCTAACAGCCGTAATGGATAGACGCCCGGCTTCTTTTCTATGGCCACCATGCGGCCTCCGTCTTCCAGACGGCAGTGGGTCACCACCTGCGGAATATAATTTTTCAGTTCCTGCTCCATCTCCCGGTTCGGATACTTCACCTCCGAAACCATCTTGATATAACGGTCCGCATAGGCTTCATACTGTTTATCAAACGTGTAAATCACATTCTTCTTCGCCACATACACGGTACAGAAATCGGCCTTCATCTTCCAGAGGCAGCGTATAGCAATAATCTCTCCATCCTCCCTGACCAGCTCCTCGTCCGTGGCCTCCACCCAGAAGCCTTCCTCCGTCTTTCCCGCGTCCGTGTCTTTATTCAAAAGAGCCGCAAACATGGTCTGAAACTGCTCGAACAGTTTTCTGTCCTGATCGTATACTGTGGATTTCGTCCCACAGTAAGGACAGACAGCCAGGCTGCTGTCTTTATCAATTGTGAGCGTTCCGCCGCACATCTTACATTTTAACAGTGCCATCCACATCGTTCCTTTCCCGCCGGCAGCGGCTTTTATTTATTGGTATCCTGGCTCTCGGTCTCCTTCTCACGGATCCGGAACAGAATCATTTCTTTCATCAGATCCAGCGGCAGTTCCTTATTATGGGGGAACTGCACCGTATTCTTCTCATTTGTCTTATAACCGGACAGCGCCTCTTTCCAATGCTCCAGCGTGGCCGGGGTGGTGTAGAAGCCCAGATGCTTCTTATACGCGGCAAACTGTAAGAGATATCCGTTTAAGTAGTACGTTGGGGCGCCCCACGCCAGCTTCTCGCTGCATCCGGCGGCAGTCTCCAGGACAAGGGATCGGACCGCCTCCAGCCGCTCCCGCACCGGAGCCTCAAAACCGGCGATATAATCATCGACTTCCTGGCAGCGTTCCTGATTCTTCTGATCAGCCATGGCACGTGTCTCCTTCCGCCTTCTGCTTCTCTGTTTTCTCGATCAGCCGCCTGGTTCCCTCCTCCGTATAGGAAAGAAGCTGTCCGAACTTTCTGGCAGTCTCATAGCTTTGCTGTCTGGTGTAAGTGCCGTTTTCCATAAGCCGCTTCTGCTCTTCTTTCAGACCCAGATACGATTCCAGCACCTCGTCCGCGCTGTAAAACAGATAGTTATACGTCCCCCGGTTCAGCTCCTCAGGAAATAAGTCCGTCAGAAACGCTTCATCCTCCGGATAGAACCGTATCCCGTAAGAATCACAGATCCGTTTCACCTCCGGCAGAAATAAATCCCTTTCCTCCTTTGTGGCACAGGGGTGGCTCATGGCCAGCTTTTTTACTCCCGCCGCCACCATCTCGCAGAAACTGTCCATCGCGCCCAGATGATAGGAATACCGGTCGATCTCGCGGCGCGGCTCCTCTTCCTCCTGATAAAGCTCGTATTCTTCCCGGTCGAGCGACAGTGGAATTCCGGATTTGCTGGTCACGTTGACCCCTCCGTACCAGGTGCTGTCTACCGTAAAAATATCGCCCGGCTGGTATTCCAGGGAAAAATCGTTGTTTTTCTTTATGATTCTGATTTTCTGATTCTCCATATGATCGTCTCCCGTCTTTGCAATAGTCACTTTGCTTGTGTTATTAATCATTCTACCATTAAATGCTGTTTTTTTACAGATATTTCCTGATAAAACGCGGGTAGTTGTGTGAGGCGGATCACTTATATGCAAAATTCATATTTCCGGAAACCAAAAAGGAACCATAAAATCCTTTTTCCAGCCGGAAAGGCCAATGAAATCAGCATTTCTGCCATGTGAGAAACCGTCCTGCAAAGGGTAAAATGGTGCCCAAATGGTGCCTAAGCAAACAAACCTAGTTATGAGCTGTAGCATGAAGTAATAAAACAAAATGAGCTGTTTGACATTTCCATGCGGTCATATTAAAATGAAAAAAGATTATGGGTTTGTACGCATTAGGCGGATAAGGCGCATTACCTGTGTTAATGAGAGGAAATTTAATGAATAAGAAAAATGAAATATTGTTACTGCTGACCGATAGATGGTGCGATTGGGAGGCGAGCTACGCGATAGCTGTTGCCAACGTGTTTTCAGATTATGTTGTAAAAACGATAGCTCTTGATACTAGTCCTAAAGTTTCTATGGGCAACCTGTGTGTAAACATTGATTACAGCATAGATGATTATTTGAATTTTTCCAATACTGCAATTATTATTTTACCTGGTGGTCTTTCTTGGGAAGAAAATGACTACGATAAAATTGCGGAGTTTATCAGAAGAATTTCAAATGCCGGCGTTCCTGTAGCCGCTATTTGCGGTGCAACAACATTTTTATGCAGGCATGGTTTTCTGAATGATATAAAGCATACAGGTGACAGCTTGGAACTGTTTCAAAGTCAATGCGGGTATTGTGGACAGGCACTCTATGTTCCTGCTCAGGTAGTGGTGGATGGTGGTTTTATTACTGCAAATGAAACGGCGGCGGTTGAATTTGCTTATGAAATTTTCAAAATACTAAAAGTGGATAGCGACGTTGAAATGGCAAAGTGGTATGATAATTTCAAATATGGCGCGATAAGGCAGGTAGGTTTGCCGTCTTATGACACCTGAAATAGCTATGAAACAGGAGGTTGATTTTATATTAAATATAGTGGGTAAGTTGTTTTGTGATATCGATTATTTTGCTGAATATGCCTCAAAAGTAGCTATAGAAAATTATAAAGACAGCATACGCAGCAATCGTGTATATTCCCGCGATGCCAGAGAAGAAGGGGCCTATTTTTGTGCAATTCCAAAATATTTGTGCAATTCCCTGGAAATGGCAGTTTCTGCCCTTTTTATCTATTCATTATATGATCATGAAGAATGGCCGAAAACAGAAAAACCGTGGAAGAATAATTTTAATACTGGTGAATGGAAGCAACACTTAAAAAACGATTGGATACCAGAATACTTTTCGTTTCGAGGTACTTCAAGTATCAAATATATACAGGCGGATACCATAGAAGGATTCGATATTAAGAATAAAATACTTGATCTTGCAGTTGCGTCACGTATTCTTTCTATCATTCGATACGGTGATATTCATGCCTGGAACGCTTTCGATTATCTGATTGAAACGGAAGATGACTATATACTTTTTGAATCATGGACAACAGCGTAATACGTAAAACGAGAATTTTACGTATTACGCCTCGAATTACCTCAATTCTGCTCTGGATCGAGCAGTTTTTATTGCAGCGTTATATAACATCGTTATAATACGGCAAAAAAGGAACCAGTCAATACAGCTAACTGATTCCTTTTCTCGGCAACCAAATTTCCTTAGCGCGGAGTGCCCATCCCCGATAAAACGGGGCACGCTGTCCTCTGGAGTTATGTTGTTTTACAGGACAAGCTTTCCTGGGAACAAAAAAACTTCGCCCCCATCCGGGCGCACTCGCTTCCGGAAGGCAGGGGCAGAGCCTCCAGACAGAGGTATCCGCTGTAATCCAGTTTCTCCAGCGTTCGATACAGCTCTGCCATATTCAAATGCCCCATACCCGGAGCCAGCCGGTTGGAATCCACAAAATGGATATGTTTTGTATAGGGAGCACACCGCCGGAAGCATTCCGCCAGATCCACGTCCTCAATGTTCATATGAAATGTATCCAGCATCAAATACAGCGGAAGCCCGCTCTTTTCAATAAAATCAAGGGCTTCCATACTGGAATTTAAATGATCCGATTCATAACGGTTGATCGGCTCCAGTATCAGCGGAACCTCCAGCGGCAAAGAGATCTTAAGCAGTTCCTCAAAGCTTCCGGCCAGACGTTTAAAAAACTCCTCCCGGCCAGCACCTGCTCCGGCTCTGCCGCGCACCAGTCCAAGGGAGACCATGCCGGAGGCTTCCGAGGCAAAACGGATCATATCACCGATCCGTTCCACCGCATACTTACGCATCTCAGGATCTTTGTCCCCCAGAGATAACCCCTGTTTGGCCAGCAGCGCCGGCATGACCGCTCCAACCCCAAGACCGTGCTTCCTTAATTTCCCCAGTGCCGCCCGGTTTTCCGGGAGAAACGGATCGTCCACAAATAAATCCACACCGGTATAGCCAAATGCTCTTATCTCCGCCAGCGTTTTTTCATCAGTTCCATAGTAGAGTGCAGGCATTCCCTTCCAGCCTGCAAACAGAGAGAGTGCTGCCGATTTTTTCATAAGCTCCTCCTCACCGTTTCTGATAAAAATAAGCTTCTGGCCCGAATTTTCTCATATAGTGTTTCTCCGCCATATATTCCGGAAGAACCGGAGCCTTTCCGCCATTAATATCTGCGGACAGCTTCGCCATTCTGGCCAGTTCCTCCAGAATTACACTGTGTTCCACCGCCTCCTCAGGGCTCCTTCCCCAGGTAAATGGACCGTGTCCCGGAGCCAGCACCGCGCACATAGAAGCCGGATCAATGGCCTCAAACCGTTCCACGATCACACGGCCCAAATTCCGCTCATAGTCATGCTCCACTTCTTCCCTGGACAGCTGCCGGACACACGGAATCGGCCCGTAAAAATGGTCTGCATGAGTCGTTCCCATCACGGGGATATCCACGCCGGCCTGGGCCCAGGCCGTGGCCCATGTGGAGTGGGTATGGGCGATCCCGCCCGCGTTCGGGAACTTTTTATATAGTTCCAGATGGATATCTAAATCCACGGAAGGAAGCAGGCTTCCTTCCACCAGATTTCCGTCCAGATCCGTCACCGCCATATCGTCTGCCGTCAGAAGGTCATACTCAATTCCCTTCGGCTTGATAACCACCAGTCCGTTCCCGCGGTCAATCGCACTGACATTTCCCCACGTATAGATCACGAGCCCTCTCCGTACCAGTTCCAGATTACAGTCATACACCTGTTTTTTCAGTTCAGCTAAGTTCATACCCACCTCACACTATAAAAATGATTTAAACGGGATATTCGGTTCATCAGCCATGGCATCGCCGAATCCCCGCGGATACATATAGCGGGTACGGTCCCTGTCCTGGGGATACGTGTACTTTCCACCCACCTGCCATATGTAGGGATGGAACTCATACCCGAGACGTTCCTTTTTAAAGTTGTACAGCAGCTCGATTTCAGCCGGATCGGCCAGCATATTACACCAGATATCGTAGTGGAACGGAATCAGAACCTTTGTCCGTAAGTTCTCAGCCATTCTCAGGCAGTCGGCAGAAGTCATCTTATCCGTACAGCCCGGCGGATTCTCACCGAAGCTTGCCAGCGCCACATCGATGTCATAATCATTTCCGTGCTTCCGGTAATAATTGGAGAAATGGGAGTCTCCACTGTGGTAAATCGTTCCTCCCGGCGTTTTGATCACGTAGTTTACGGCTCTGACATCCATGTCATCAGGCATTCTGCCTCTGATATCGCCCAGCGGCGGGTCTGTAATCAAGGCTGTCCGGTCAAAGGAGTCCACAGCTGTGATTTCCAGGTCCTTGATCTTTATGGTATCTCCCGGCTTCACTACACGGATCCGCTCCTCCGGCACACCCCAGCTCCGCCAGATATTCGCGCTGTATTCCGGTCCGATGAAGGGCACATCCTTTGTATTCCTGCATACGGCCGCGGCTACATACTGATCAATATGGTCTCTGTGAAAATGTGTGGAGAGTACCGCGTCAATCTCGTGAATCTCAAAAGGATTCATAACCATCGGCACTACTCTGGTATTGGGCTGTATCTCACGGCTTCCGGTAATCCGCGTCATCTGGAAATCCCTTCCCTGTCCGTACGGATAAGGCCAGTTCCTGGTCTTTTTCCCTGTATTCAGCCACAAATCAATACAGATATTGGCACCTCCCGGCGTCTTTACCCACAGTCCGGTGCATCCCAGCCACCACATACAAAAATGATTGTCCGGCACAACGGTCTGTTCAATCTCTTCATTTAACCAGGTTCCCCATTCCGGGAAAACGTCTTTTGCCCACGTCTCCCATGTTATATCTTTAATATCCGGCATATTATGTCAACCTCCTTTATTTTTCTGCTGTTACTGTATATAATACGGCCTGTCCTCTCTCCCGGTCTGCGCTTAAAATTTCCGCCCCATTCTCATTGGGGCAGACACAGATCTGGCTCGGTCCGCCGTTTCCGATCGTAAGCCTGGCAGGATTTCTGCTGTCTTCTGTGAAATCAAACAGAGTAAGCTCCATCCCCTCTCTTCTGTGGCCGGTGATAAGGCATCTCTTTCCCGCGATTTCTCCGCACCAGAGCGCATGTCCGAATGTGACAGGCGTACTCCATACGGTCTGAAAGCCGCCTTCTGTCCATTTATTTACAGTCACCAGATTTCCATGAAATCCTTCTATGATCACAAGCTCATCCTGACCATCACCATCCAGGTCGCAGCACGCCACATCGCTGGCCTCCCTGCTTAAAAGCTTCTCGGTTTCCCATTTATCTTCTTTTCCAGCCGGCGGATATAATGCAAATACACCCTCCGAAGCCGCGATCAGTACTGCCTCCCTCCCACGAAATGAGGTCTGGCAGAATCCGTGATTCTTTGTCAGCCCCGTCAGAACAGGCTCCAGAGACACCGGCTCTGCCCTGTGATTCCCTGCTGTCTCCGCATAGGCTCCTGCATAGACTGCCCCCGGTTTGCTCCAGTCATCTTTATTCTCTTTCCCGCCGCATAAAGTGGCCGCCAGCAGGACCCTTCCCCACGAAAGATTCAGAAGCTCAAACCGGTGGAGATAGGGAATCTTCTGCACTGGTTCTGTCACATATCCATTTTCTTCCTTATGAGATCTTACAATTACCGATTCCGCCGCGTCAAATACCGGCCAGAAGCCCTGCGTCGCCAGAAGCTCCCCTTCCTTCCCGGTGGGACACAGTGTCATCGTGCCTCCCGGAAAACTCCATCGTTCGCTTACCCTGCCGTCCTCCAGATCGATTTGGACACATCGGCCCTCCCGGCCCTCCGAAGCCGCATAACACGTCTTAAAATGGCCCTGATCCACCACTCCGGCGATTGCATAGAGTTTGTCAAATTCAGCCAAAACCCTTTTTGTCACAGAAAACATACGACTTCCTCCCTGTTCTTTTATTTCATCAATCCCTTTACCCGCTCCACAACAGCCGCCGGGGTCAAATGGTAATACTCCAGCAGTTCCTCCGGTGATCCCGACTGGCCGAAGGTATCTTCCATTCCAACGAATCCCATCGGCACCGGGCAATGCTGTGCAAGCGTCACTGCGACTGCGGACCCCAGTCCGCCGCGTATTACGCCCTCCTCAATGACCACCGCCCTGCCGGTTCTGGATGCCGATTCCACAAGCAGTGCTTCATCAAGCGGTTTTATCGTCGGCAAGTGCAGCACTTCCGCCTCAATTCCCCCGGCTGCCAAATCGTCTGCTGCCTGCATGGCTGCTGCAAGTAAGGAACCAGTCACCACCAGAGTCACATCACGCCCTTTTCTCATGACAATGCCTTTACCGATCCTGAATTCATAGGACGATCTGTCAAATAAAACCGGCTGCGGCTGTCTTCCAAACCGGATATAGACAGGTCCGTCATAGAGTGCCATCGCCTTTACCGCCGCCTCCATCTCAACCGCATCGCCCGGATACAGCACCACCATATTGGGAATTGCCGCCATGATGGCCAGATCCTCCACTGCCTGATGGGTGGCCCCATCCCAGCCCACTGCAATTCCTCCGTGACTGCCGCAGATTTTCACATTCAGTTTGGGATACGCCACCGAATTGCGTATCTGTTCAAAGGCCCTGCCCGCGGCAAATACCGCAAAGGTACACGCAAATGGTATTTTCCCCGCAGCCGCCAGCCCCGCGGCCGTGTCGATCAAGTCTCCTTCCGCGATGCCCACATTGAAAAAACGTTCCGGAAAGGCTTTCTGGAATACAGAGCTCATGGTAGCCTTTGATAAATCCGCATCCAGAACAACAATGTCACGATTTTCTGCTCCGCACGCCGCCAATGCTCTGCCAAAGGCTTCCCTCGTCGCAATCATTTCCCCCATATTAATTTCCCTCCAGTTCTGAGAGTGCGCGTGCGGCCTGTTCCGGCGTCGGCGCACCTCCATGCCAGGCGGCCTGATTCTCCATAAAGGAGACGCCCTTTCCCTTAATGGTATTTAAGATTATGCAGACCGGAGTTCCCCTGCTGCGTTTCGCCTCCTGAATTCCACCGAGAACCGCCTCCATGCTGTGCCCATCCACCGTGATCGTCCTCCAGCCAAACGCCTGGAATTTTGCCGCCAAATTCCGGTTTCCGATGACTTCCTCTATGGAGCCGTCTATCTGCAGATGATTGTAGTCTACAAATGCGATGACATGGTCCAGTCTATAATGGGATGCAGTCATGGCCGCTTCCCATACCTGCCCTTCCTCCGTCTCCCCATCTCCCATGAGACAGTAGGTGTAGAACTCTTTTTTATCCAGTCTTGCCCCCAGGGCGATTCCATTTGCAATGGAAAGTCCCTGTCCCAGCGATCCGGTGGACACATCGACACCCGGTGTCTTCTCCGCACAGGGATGCCCCTGAAGTATGGAACCAAGCGAACGGAGCGTGTCCATTTCCTTTACAGGGAAATACCCGCGCAGCGCCAATGCCGCGTACAGTGCCGGACAAGAATGTCCCTTGGACAGGACGAATCTGTCCCGCTCCTCCCAAAGAGGCTCCTCCGGCCTGATGTTCATCACTTCAAAATACAGAGCCGCCAATAAGTCCGCGCAGGATAACGCGCCACCCGGATGGCCGCTTCCCGCCCTGCTGACCGATGTAATAACCAGTTTTCTGATCTCTCCTGCCTTCTCCTCAAGCAGTCTGATATCGCTCATACTCATCCCCCTCTATCCTTTTACTGCTCCCGCCGTCATACCGGTTATGAGATTCTTCGAACACGCAAAGGTCACGATAAATGCCGGAATCGCTATAATGGTCGCCATTGCCATAATCTGTCCCCAATTGATTCCAAGGTCGCTGATCATCAGTGATACTGCGGCCGGAAGTGTCCTCGTGCTGCGGTTGCTTAAAATAATTGCCAGAAGGAATTCATTCCACGCCGTCCGGAACGTAAAGACGCTGGTCACGGAGATTCCCGGCTTAATAAGCGGAACCACAATCCCCCAAAGAATTCTCATATAGCTACATCCGTCAATCGCGGCCGCTTCCTCCAGTTCAAAGGGTATCTCTTTAATAAATATAGAAAGCATCCAGACATTTAACGGGATCGTCAGCCCTAAATATGCCAGGACCAGTCCACTAAGGCCTCCGGTCAGTCCGAATTTGGTCCACAGTACATACATCGGCACCGCGACCACTACCGGCGGCACCATACGAATCAGCACCGTACCCATGGAAAGGAGGCCGGCCCCCCGAAAGTTAAATCTGGCCAGCGCATATCCCGACATGATGCACACCAGAATACTGACTGCCGTGGTAACAAGGGAGATGACGAGGCTGTTATAAAGGTACCGCGTAAAATTCAGTTCTGTCAGCACCGCGTGATAGTTAAAAAGCGCGGGGGCCGGCAGGAATTCCGGCGGCATATCAAATGCCTGGCTGCTGGTCTTAAAAGATGTGATTACCATAATATAGACAGGAAACAGAACCACTATGGCAATCAGAAGAACTACCAGCAGACGCAGCATAGTCCATAATGCAGAACGTGTCTTCATAATCGCTCTCCTCCCGTTAATGCTTGTCATCTGCTTCTTTGCCGCCCTTTACGAACACCGTCAGCAGAATCAGCAAAATCATCAGAATAATTGCAGTTGCAGACGCAGACCCCAGGTCCTGATTTACAAATGCGTCCTTGTAAATAGACATCGGAAGCGTCATCGTCGATATCCCGGGTCCACCGCCCGTCATGATAAATATGACCACCATGCTTCTCATGGATTCAATCATACGGAGAGTCAGTACCAGGCGTATGATATTCTTCATACACGGAAGTTTTACATGGACAAGCGTCTGGAAATAAGAAGCCCCGTCAACCACTGCCGCCTCCATCAAATCACTGGGAACGCTCTGCAGGCCCGATAGGAGAATTAAAAATACAAAAGGAGTCCACTGCCAGATCTCCGTGATGATTACAGACAGCAATGCCGTTCCCTCACTGGACAGCCACGTTCCCGCCGGCACTCCAATAAGGCCAAGCAGATAGTTCAGCATCCCAAAGTTAGCATCGTAGATATACTTCCAGATAACGCCTACCACCACAGGAGAGATCATGACTGGAAGCATGAAAATACTGCGGAAGAAACGGATGCCCGGCAGGTTCTTCTCCAGAAGAAGCGCTATGACCATTCCCAGAAGGAGCTGCACAAAGATAACAGATACCACGAAGATCAGCGTAGTCTTCATACTTGACCAGAACTGCGGATTTTGAAAGAGTGTTTTGAAATTATGCAGCCCTACAAAGGCAGGGGCATTTTTTAAATCTACCAGAGACCACTGGAAAAATCCGAGAATTAACCCATACAGGATGGGAAATCCCATAAAAATGGTCATTAAAATCACGGTAGGCGCCGAAAAAATGTATGGAGCAAGTCTTTTCGATATGCCTTTTTTCATTGAATATCCTCCTATGCACCTAAATGCCCGGCCTCCGGAAAAGCACCGCATGTACGCCGGACCAGCCGGGCATTTCTGTCATTTAGCCTATTTTATATATCCGCCTTCAACCATAATCTTTCTCACTGGCTCTTTGATCTCTTCCATAGCAGCTTTCGCGTCCTTTGCGCCTGTCATCACCTGATTGATCGCAACACCGAGAAGCTGTGACTGAATCCTTGTGATTTCCGGAATACCCGGACGCCAGTCCGGATTCGCATGGCTTACCGCTTCTTTTACCACTACAAACGCAGGCTGCGCTTCTAATACGTCCGGGTCACTGAAGGTGGAGAGTCTGGAAGGCGTCACCGCCTTAAGCGCCAGTTTCTTGTCTGTATCCTTGCTTGTCAGCCACTGAAGGAAGAGGAAAGCTGCCTTCTTATTCTGGGAATTAGCCGGAATTCCCACGGCAAATCCACCAGCCTCCGTCTCAAGATAGCCATCATCCGCCTTGGGCTGGAGCGCAAATCCAACCGTATCGGCCACCTTCGACTTCTCCGGATCCTGACACATTCCGATAAGCTTATCCCGGTCAATAATCATGGAGGTCAGCCCCTGAAGAAATGCATTGTCAGAGGCTCCCAGGTCAAAGCTCTCAGCACCTGGCGGCGAGTAGACCAGCATTTCTTTCATGAAATCCAGAGTCGCCAGAGAACCTTCATTATCAAAAGCCGGCTCCCAGTTATCATCAAACATCTCTGCTCCCAGCGATTTCCCCAGTGTAAACCAGCTGTGGCAGGAATCCGCACCGCTGGAGGTACGCATGGACAGCCCATACATATTTGGTTCCTTCTCATGAATAATACGGGCCACTTCCATCACTTCCCCATAAGTCTCCGGGACCTTTATGTCATATTTTTCGAACAGATCCTTTCGATATGCCATAATCGATGTCTCCGTTCCAAACGGAAGTCCTACCAGTTTTGCATCCGGACCGTCTAAATAGTCCTTAACACCGTCCACTTTTCCGGCCAGTTCAAAAAAGGCAGGAGCGAAATCCTCAATATCGTATTCAGGATATGTAATAGAGGGATCTTCAAAATAGGGATCGAGCACTTCCAGTCCACCGGCACGGTTGTATTCCGACTTCCAGGAAACAATATAAGCCACTATGTCAAAATCGGACTCCGGTTTGCTGAATTCAAGAAGCTGTTTATCATGCAGATTGTTATTAGCCAGCACATCCAACTCTACATTTATTCCCGTCAATTCCGTAAATTCCGGTATGTACTCCTTAACGGAATTCCAGTGCACGTTGTTGGGGACACTGGCAACTATGGTGGTACCGTCAAACTGTTTCCAGTCAAAGCTGCTCTCCTCCCCGGCGACGGTAGTTTCTGCCGCCTGCTCCTTTTCCGTCTGGGGTATCTGCTTAGTCTCCGTATTCCCCCCCTGATTGCTGCATCCGGTGCTGCCTAACAGCAGCATTGCACAAAGACCCATTGCAAGATTGCGTTGATGCATTTTTCTCATGTTGCTTCCTCCTTTTTTATTTTAATAAATAGGTATTTCTTTTGCGTTTAAGCAATATTTTCCCTTAGTTTCAAGTTTTTCCATTATTTACCAGCATAATTTTCGTTAAAATCTCGTTAAAATATTAAAATTATCTCTCTTTATAGTTTTTATGATAACACATATTTTTGCACAAGTCATTAGCGAATTACGCAAACGTTTTTGTATTTTATTTTTGTTTTCGTTTTATTTTCTTTACTTTTTTTCGTTAATTTGCTCAATCATATTGCGTTTTTCCAGACATTTGTTATACTAAAAAAAGATAGTATGAAAGATACCGCTGCAGGGCGGAAGAATGGAGTGTGAGGAAATATGAAACTGAAAGACATTGCTCAGGAGGCCGGAGTATCCATATCTACGGTATCGCGTGTTCTCAATGACAAGCACACCAATGCCGCCAGCAAGGAAGTCCAGGAACGAATCTGGACGGTCGTCAGAAAATACGGATATGTCCCTAACGATTCAGCAAGAAATCTGCGCAAAAAAAATCAGGACGACGCCCCTCTTAAGAAAAATGGGAACATCGCCTGTCTATTTGCGCGTACAAGCGCCTTTACCGATATATTTTTTTCGTCACTGGCCCGCAGCATTGAGCAGGAGGTATTTAAACGGGGATACATCATAAAATACTCTTTCAGCGCCTTTGACATCGACAACACCAGTACGCTGAGTATGATCGAGGATAATCAGGTCGACGGAGTGGTAGTGCTCGGGCGCGGCGATAAGAAACTCTTTCAATTTTTAAAGAAACATTTTCGCTGTGTAGCCTATACCGGGCTGAATCCGGTAGATGCCAACTATGACCAGATTATCTGTGACGCCTACGGCGCGGGCTGCTGTGCCATGGAACATCTGCTGTCTCTGGGGCACACCAGCATTGGTTATATCGGAGACCGGGAAAATGAAAATTTATACCGTGCGTATGAGGACAGTCTGACCAAACACCATCTGCTGATATCAAAGAAGCTTGTAAACACAGTCAGGCATCTCTCCGGAGAGAGCGGGTACTTAGGCGCCCAGTCTCTCTTCGAAAAGAATCCCAATATGACAGCGCTCTTCTGCGGAAATGACATCACAGCTATCGGCGCCATGAAGGCAGCAAAGGAAGCGAAGATCCGGATTCCCGATGATCTGTCCCTGATCAGCATCGATGATATTGAGACCGTACAGTATTTATCGCCGATGCTCACAACCGTCCATGTGCCTGTGGATGAGATGGGGCAGATGGTCGCAAAAATCTTGATCGACAGGATTGAGGGAGAGCACACCATTCCCTTGAAGCTCTACCTGCCATTCTACCTGGCTGTCAGGGAAAGCTGCGACCGGCCTCCAGCGAAAAAAAGGTCTTAAGAATTGATATTTCCCCCAATATTCAGTATAATAGAAAAGCTGTGTATCCGTACGCCCTTTTCCAGGCTCCGGCCTTCGGCGTGTACACACGAGAAAAGAACATATTATTGGGGGAGATCTACTTATGAAAACGAACAACAAATGGGCCAGCAAGATGGGCTTTATCCTGGCTACCGCCGGCGCGGCCATCGGCCTTGGGAATCTCTGGAAGTTTCCGTATCTTATGGGGCGCAACGGCGGATTTCCGTTCCTGATCGCTTATCTGTTTTTTATCTGCATCCTGGGTGTTCCCGTTATGATTACGGAAATGTCCCTGGGAAGAAAGACCGGGAAGAATCCCGTTCTCGCGTATGATACGATTCATCCGCATGCCCGGATCGTCGGCTGCTTCGGCGTGCTTGCCGCCTTCGTCATCTTATCCTATTACGCCATTATCGGCGGCTGGATCATCAAATACTTTGCCAGCTATGCCACCACCTTTCAGCCGCCGGCCGATTTCGGTGCGTTTACGGCGAAGCCTGTGGAACCGCTGGTCTGGTTTTTCTTATTCATGCTGATTACCGGCCTGATCTGTTATTTCGGTGTCAGTGGAATCGAAAAGGCCAGTAAATTCATGATGCCTGCGCTGTTTATCATCCTGATAATTATTATTGTCCGCGGCGTTACTCTGCCAGGAGCCGGGGAAGGGCTTGCGTTTATCTTCTCTCCGCGTTTCGATGCATTTAACATTACGTCCGTCAGCGCGGCGCTGGGACAGGTTTTCTACTCATTAAGCCTCTGTATGGGAATCACCATCACCTACGGAAGCTATCTGGACAGAGATATCAGCATTCCTAAAAGCTGCATCAACATCGCAGCCCTGGATACCGTAATCGCGGTTCTCGCGGGAATCGCCATTTTCCCCGCTGTATTTGCCAGCGGATTGGAGCCGGCCTCCGGGCCCAGCCTGATCTTCGTCACACTTCCAAAAGTGTTTGATGCACTGAAGGGCGGATCTATTTTCGCAACCCTTTTCTTTTTACTGGTATTTTTTGCAGCCGTGACGAGTGCTGTCGCCCTCCTGGAGGTATGCGCCTCCTTCGTCATGGGAACCTGGCACTGGAGCAGAAAAAAAGCCGTGCTTCTCTTAACTACGGCGATTTTCCTTCTTGGAATTCCCAGTTCCCTGTCCTTTGGGCCGCTGGCGGATATCTCCATACTAAACTATAACATTTTCGATTTCGTCTGCATGCTGACGGACAATATCTTCCTGCCTCTGGGCGGCATCTTCATGTGCTACTACGTCGCATGGAAATGGAATCCGGAAAAGCTGGTTGAGGAAATCGAACACGGCGGAGTGCGGTTTAAGCTGGCTAAAGCCTGGATTTTTCTGATCAAGTTTATTACGCCGGTGATGGTGGCGATCGTTACTATCACGGGATTTATCACGATCTACCATACTGTTACGGGCAGATAATCCATACTCCCCCGCTGACTGAATATTTACAAAAATGCAGGAATATATTTAACCATATCTGTTGGGACAAAATATGGAGGTTATATATGTGCACTGCAATCGCTGTTCAGACACCGCAAAGAGAAGTTTATTTTGGCCGTACCATGGATTTTTCTTATCCATTGGATCCGGAACTGTATTTTATTCCGAAAGGATATGAGTGGAGGAATCTTCTGAATACGCACAAAATCCGGAACCAATATAGTTTTATGGGGATTGGACAGAATATTTCCAGGGTCTTCTTTGCGGACGGAGTGAATGAGATGGGATTTGCGGCCGCAGTTCTGTATTTCCCGGATTATGCCGCGTATGATCCCATCGCCGCCCCGGATTCGAAGGGAATCTCTGTGGCCGCCATCGAGCTTGTCGGATTTCTGCTGGGCCTGTGTGCTTCCGTGGATCATGCCGCCTCCCTGCTCCGGACCATCCGAATCGTGGGGGTAGAAGACTCCATTACGCACTCCATCGCCCCGCTCCACTGGATTTTGACGGATAAGAGCGGGAAATGTATGGTTGCGGAGAAGACAGCCTCCGGCCTTCATTTAATGGATAATCCCATGGGGGTGCTGTCTAACAGCCCCGACTTCCCATGGCACCTGACGAATCTGCGCAACTTTATGAACGTGACTTCTGTTCAGACTCCTGAAAAAGAGTGGGATTCTGTCAGCCTTACGCCGTTCGGACAGGGCGGCGGCACCTTTGGACTTCCGGGTGACTTCACGCCTCCTTCGAGATTTGTGAGGGCGGCCTGGATGAAGAGCCATACTCCGATTCCGGAAAACAAACAGGAAGCCGTCAATACCTGTTTTCATATCATGAACAGCGTTACCATTCCGAAGGGCGCCGTCATGACCTCCCGCGGCACACCTGATTATACACAGTATACTGCATTTATGAATCTTTCTACGCAGGAATACTTTTTTAGGACTTACGATAACAGCCGGGTTACGGCGGCGAGGCTCCCTGCGGCCACTGGCCGTGATTCCAGGGCTGTGTCTCTGGGACGCATAAATAAACCGTCGGTGTTCGACCGGCGGGAGATATAGTGGAGAGAGGTATCGGAGTTGGAGATGTCGAAGCGGGAGGTATCGGAGGCAGAGGTATCCATGGGGGCCGTATAATCGGTCGCTTCAGACTGCAGACAAACACAGTTTTTATAATTTTTTTGATAAATGTATAATATTTATAATGTATAAAACGAAAGGGCACCAGATAATAAAAGCTATCTGGTGTCCTTTATACTATTCATTAAACTGGAAATAAACAATATCTATCATAGAATATCTTGAAAATAATTTAGAAAGCTCTTCTTTTTTCTTATTTCTTCGGACTCTTTTTGTTTTTCTTCTTCATCGAGTTCTTGAACCACCTGTATATCACCTGTTCCCGAAAGAGCTTCAAGCAGCTTGCGGATCTCATTTTGGGCCAGGGAACCTGAACCCAAGGACAGACTCACCATTAAGATGAGAAATAATTTATATATCTTTTCTTTCATTCATTCCTCCAATTAAATCTCTTCTTTTCTTTACTCGCATAATAAGTATGTGGCTTATACTCACTATCTGTTTGCATACAAAAAGAAAGCCATTGTTTGACTTTAAAAATGGCTTACAACCACCAGCACACTTGCAATGCTTGGAAAAAGATTTGATTCAATCGTCCAGACGTACCTTTTGATTAAATAATGTCCATTCATCAGGCAATAATATAAACAAGGCCGAAAAGTAAAACAGAAGAACTATAATAAGAAAAAGATGCGGGCCGAATCCTTTTGGAACAGCTGCTGTTATCATTTCCGTATGAGAATTATTTTTGTTCAAAAATGATGCTTTAAAATGGGTAGTATCGTCATCATTTTCATTGGTAACGATATTTTCAGAAATTGCCATCGACTCAATTACAGTTGGCTTATCTAATAATTTATAAAGATTATAATTACTACAAAAGAGCACATTCATAGTTAAGCCCATAACAAAAAGAAGCATAATGAAAAAGATTAAACTACGAAACAAATGATTTTTCTTATTATTTATTCCCATTATAACTCCCTTCTGAGCTTCCTCTACGTTCCATGTGGTCAGCTGCATTGATTTTAATTCTATATATGGAGACGTCAGATAATTCCCATTTATCTTAATTATACAATAGTTCAGACCAGAAATACAGCGGTGCATATTTATTTTTGAAAATACACTGCTATTCAATCAAATGAATTTTGTCTACAGTCTGGGGCAGCCGTATAACCGGTCGCTTTTTATGTATCCAATAAACTCCTCACATGCCATTCTTGACAATTCCGATATTTGTGGTAGACTAATATCTGGCTTTCAATAGTTTGTATACAAACATTTTATATGCAAACTATTTTATCTGAATAAATCATATGGAGGTCTTATGGATAAAAGTCTTCACTATTTACTGATGGCAACCCACTCACTATTTCAAAAAAAGGTATTCAGCGGGCTCAGCGATTTGGGGCCCGGGCAGCCGAAGATTCTGGACTATCTCGGGCTTCATGACGGAAGTGTGCAGCGCCGGATCGCTCAGGGCTGTCAGATCGATCCGGCCACGCTAACCGGTCTTCTTACCCGTATGGAGGAAAAGCAGCTGATTGAACGCCGGACTGAAGGCGGTGACCGCCGCTCCTTTCACGTCTATTTAACACCGCTTGGCTGGAAAAAGCAGCGGGAGGTAATGGAAGTTTTTCAAAAATGTGAAGAAGAAATCTGCGGCGGGCTGAGCGTTCCCCAGACGGAAATGCTCAAAGAAACACTGACGGCCCTATGCCGCAATATGACTGATTTGGAGGTACTGCAATGACCCGCAGAGAATGGTGCAAACGATATCTGTTTTTTCTCGCCGGACTTTTTATTAACTCGTTCGGCGTCAGTTTTATAACCAAGGCCGCTTTAGGGACTTCGCCAATATCCAGTGTCCCCTATACGTTAAGTCTTGGCTTTTCCCCTACCCTGGGTATGTTTACCCTGTATATGAGTATTGTGCTGATCCTGATTCAGATGATTCTGCTGCGCAAAGATTTTCCCCGCCAGTATCTGCTGCAGATTCCCGTATCCTTTCTGTTTTCCTGGTTCATTGACATGACCATGGAACTGTTGGGATTCCTTTCACCTGCGGCTTACCCGGCCAAGGTTATATGCCTGCTGCTGGGTTGTGCCATTCTGGGGTTCGGAGTATTTATGGAAATGGCCGCAGGCGTGGTCATGCTTCCTGGCGAATGCTTCGTCAATGCCATTTCCAGGACATTCCATACTGATTTCGGCAGAACCAAGGTGGCTTTCGATACCTCGATCACCGTTGCCGCCGCCATCATTGGCATCGTCCTTTACAGGGAACTGGCCGGTGTGAGGGAAGGGACCATTGTGGCCGCTGTCCTTGTGGGGATGATCGCCCGCCGTCTAAACTGTACCATCGGGCCAAGAGTCAATCTCCTGCTGGTGCGGTAACACGATCGGTCTCCCCCGCTCCTATTCCGCCTTCTCAGGCAGCAATATCCTCAGCTCAAACCAATGGTTCTTCACCGAGGCCGTCACCGATCCCCCATATTTTCTGGCCGTGCTCTGAATGCTCTTCAAGCCATACCCGTGAAACCGTGTGTCCTTCTTCGTCGTGACCGGCATTCCGTCCTTGAGCACCGGCTCTTTTTCACAGTAATTTTCCACGCGGATTCGGACAAACCCTTTCTGTTTCACCACCGATAAATGAATCAGCCTCTTCTCGCTCTCTTCCTCCGGAATCTGTCTGACGCTCTCGATGGCATTATCCAGCGCATTGCCAAACAGGCTGCTGATATCGATGGTATCCATGAAATGCAGCGCCCTGCCATCGGCCACGCAGGTAAGGCTGATATTCTGCCCCTGGCAGTAGATGCTTTTACTTGTAAGAATCGCATCCAGCACCTCATTTCCCGTCTTATTCTGAGTTTCATAGATCTTGATCTCCCGCTCCATTCTGTCCAGGCAGTCCGTCTTCTCCTCGGAGCGCACTTCGCTTCGCAGCACCGCGATCTGGTGCTTTAAATCGTGGTATTTCTGATTCACCATATCGATGCTTTCCTGGGAGATCTGATAGTTCGCATACTGCATCTGCAGCATTTTCTGCAGCGCGTCTACCTCAAATTTCATCTGAAGCTCCTTCACCTGGAGATGGTATGCGTAGAGGACGGCCACCCCACCTAAATCCACAAACGTCCGAATAATATAAATTTCCGACAGGAAACGGCTGCTGAACGGCGTGTTGTCATAGACATAGCTTAAATTGCTCATCAGATAGATTCCTGCGCTGAGAATGATTGCGGAAAAACACTCCCTGCGTGTAATCCGTATCTCCACCTCATCCGAGGACTGCTTCGTATCCAGGAACCAGAACACGGCAAATACCACGGCATAGACCACGGCAATCAGAAGGAGGCTGGTAAGATAGGAACGCTTCAAATGCAGCCCCGCCACCGAATAGAAGTAAATCTGCCAGCCCAGGGAGGCCGTAAACTCCCCGCAGATAAATGCCCGCGCACAGTAATATCCGGCTACTGTCGGCGTAAAATCCACACACGTATAGATTTGGAGGAACAGTATAAAAATGCATAAGGCCATGATCGGCAGGAAGAAAATTCTGTCCGGATTTGCCGTCACCGTCATGAGAACCGTGATGGCGATCAGGAAGCAAAGCTGAACGCCCCACCAGCCCCGGCTCTTTATGCGCTTCTTATTCTGCATCACAATCAGCAGGGCCGACAGCCAGTATGCGATTGCGTAATAGTATCCCGGCGTATCCGCCAGGTTCATCGTATTCATCTTATTTTCCCACCTCGTTCATGTAATCGTTGAGCACATCCAGAAACGCTTTCTTTCTGGAACGGCTGACCAGCACGGGGACTCCGCCCACAGTCGCTATGCCGTTCTGGAAATTCTCCACATGTTCCAGATTGACGAGATAACAGCGGTTGCACCGGAAAAATGTATTGCTGTGGACCGCATCCTCGACCTCGTTCATCGTGCCCTTCGAACGAAACTTCCCCGCCGCCGTATAATAGATCAGATCGTGATCCTGCACTTCCACGTAATAGATCTGGGAAATATCGATCTTCTGCATTCCCCCTTTTACCGCAATTGTCAGATACTTCCTGTCCCTCTTCTTCATGCGCACCAGCGCCCTGTCGATCCGCTGGGAAAATGCGAAATAGGACACCGGTTTTAAGACGTAATCCAGCGCGTCCACCAGGTAGCCCTTGATCGCATACTGGGGCATATTGGTGATAAAAATAATGACGACTTCGCTGTCATGCTCGCGAATCTTTTCCGCCGCCGTCATTCCGTCCATAAACCGCATCTCAATATCCATCAGAATGATATCGTACTCCGCTTTATAATCAGTCGCAATGTCTTCCCCATCCTCAAATACCGTAATCTTTATTTTCTCCCCACTGTCCGCTTCATAGTGACGCAGATGCTCTGTCAGGCTTTCCGCATAATTCCGATCATCTTCTACTAACGCAACATGAATCATGGACTTTTCCCCTCTTTCTGCTACCCAATACTTTCCTATTAAATTATATACCACAAAAGAACCCCAGAGACAACCGTCTGGCTGTCTCCAAGATTCCTTCTCTCGGGGCTGTGAACTGCAACCTTCTCTTCCGTTTCTGTCCCTTACCGCTCCTTTACGACGCGGAAAAAAGATGCAATAATGTTAAATACAATGGCCAGCAGGCAGAATACCATGCCGATGACTGCACTCTTCATATCCGCCATAGTCTGTGCGTTGTTTTCAAACGTCATGATCGAGGCGATACCTGCCACGCGGCTCGAAATGAAGAGAACCAGTGCAGCCGTGAGCAGAACCCCGGCGATCACAGGCAGGAGATCCAGATAGATTTTCGATCCGGCCCTTTCGTATCCGATGATGTAAACCAGCTCCAGCACACAGGCCGCCGCCAGACACACCACCTGAGACAGACTGACTCCCAGATTTCCGAAATAATCCGTATTGCAGTTTATATAATAAAATACCAGCCCTGCAATGGCAAATACCGTTGTTATTGCCGCAAGGTAAAATCCCGCGGACTGCTTTTTCAGAAAATTCATGCTTCTCCCTCCTGGCTCTCTTTCCGTTTTACACTCCTTAAGTACATGGCTGCTCCGCCCAGTGTCAGCAGCGCGAACACAATCCATGCCGCCGTCAGTGCGTTGTCATACCAGGTCCTCACGCTTACAATGCGGGAAGATTCTGCAAGGCCGTCCATCGCGTTGGAATTGGCCAGCGCATAATTCTGCCAGAGCATTACATTCTTTAAATCCTGCATCATGGAAGCGTCTTTGCTGACCGCGTCCACGGTCCAGTACGGCCACTTCGCGGTGACTGCCGCAATGTCATTATCGCCGGTGTTGCAGGTCATCGTAACGCCGCAGTGAACCGCCTCCTTTAACACGCTGTAGTTGGCGTCCTGGATAAAGTCTTCCGACATCAGTCCCTGAAATCCCCATTCCTTATGAAGAATGTTCATGAGCAGTCCGTAATGCGCGTTGCCCGCCGTGCATCCAATCCGGTTAAAGGTTGTCATGACTCCCAGTGCGCCCGCATCCTCGATGCTGGCCTGGGTACCGCGGAGTTCATTTTCGCGCAGCTTCTGTTCCGTCATGAAAGCGCTGATACCCGACCGGTTGATCTCCGTGTCATTGGCTGCAAAATGCTTCGGAGCGATGATACATCCGTATTCCTTTCCTGCCGCGATGTAAGCCGCCGCCTGATAAGCAGTCAGCACCGCATCCTCCGAGTAGTACTCATGGTTTCTCGCATTGTAAGGCAGACGGTGCAGGTTGGTCCCCGCACCCCAGAAGATCGGTAAGTTGGACCAGATCGAATAATTTCCGATTACTCTGCCGTATTCCGCGGCCAGCTCTTTGCTGAAGGTCTGTGCAATCACGGTTTCGTTGCACATGGTTCCGAATTTATAGCTTAAATTCTTGTCGTCGCTGCTGACTGCGTAAGGATCTCCCGATTCGGCATCCGTATTTGCATACTGTCCGAGTGTGTAGGAATTAATTCCGTTTGGCCCGTCGTTCTGAACCGCCTCCGGGGACACGATGGATTCGATCGTCTTCGTGCTGGTGCCTCCGAATCCGGTACGGATCATGGCTTCTTCCAGCGTAATCTGGTCGATCAGCTGCTGCCATCTGGGATCGTTGATATCTTCCACTCCCTTTAAGGCTGCAAGCGTCAGGCCGTTGTCCGCGCCAAAGGTAACGGAGGATGGATCCCCCTGTTCCCGGATCTCCACCAGGTCATTTTTAAGGACCTCCAGCATTTCCTCTGTGGCAGTTAAATCCTTATAGGTTTTCGGCCACGTACCGGACCAGTCGCTTCTCGTTAAGTAAGTAACCGTACCGGGCATATAGTAATTTAAATCGGCGTCGCCAAGCTGGTTCTCGACCGCGGTTCCATTGGCACTGTATGCAAAGGTTGTGGAATCAAAGGAATCCAGCGTCCATGTTTTCACACAGTCTTGATTTCCGTCTTCCGTCATGCCGTCCGAGACGGTCTTTCCCTGCGCCGCAAGCACGTTGTTTACCGCCTCATGGGAGCCGTTGCCCAGCGTAAAATAGTAGGTTCCGTCGTCTAAGATAAAGCAGCCCTTCGTCCCCGCCTCATTGTCAATGGTGCTGTCCCAGCTGGTCATATCCTGCGCGTCCGCTGTGATCGTAACCGTCACGGATTCTCCGGGATTTAACAGCTCCGTCTTCGCGTAGTCGAGAAGCTGAACCGCGGATTTCTCTACCTGATTCTTCTGATCGTACTCCGTATAGGGCAGGGAAACGTAAAGCTGGACCACATCTTTTCCCGCAGCGCCGCCGGTATTGGTCACGGTAACCGCCGCCGTCACTGTTTTGGCCGCCAGATCCACTTCCAGGCTGTCCAGGGTCTGGCTGAAGGTCGTATAGGACAGGCCGTAGCCGAAGGGATAGGAGACTTCCGCATCATACTGCCAGGATGTGCCGTTTACACTTCCCACCGCATCGGAGGCATTTCCCTGTCCCAGAACGCAGTCCGCATACCTCGTTTCATAATATTTATATCCCGTATAGATGCCTTCCGCTTCCACCAGCGCGGAATTAATAGAATAAGCCGAATCCGCATTAGTGTATTCGAAATTCCCGTAATTCTGTGCGGCCGGAGAATTGCTGTTCTTTACCGCGTACGTATCGGTCAGATGGCCGGATGGATTGGCCGCTCCGCTTAAAATATCGGCCACACCGTAGAATCCGTATCCGCCCGGAAGTCCGATCTGTAAAATGGCATCCACACCCGTGTTGTTCTTGATCTCGTCGATTTCCATGGCGCTGGCATTGTTCAAAAGCACGATGACCTTTCCGCCGGCTGACTTTTTCGCATCCACCGCGGCCTGAATGATCTCCCGCTCCGTATCCGACAGGCCCAGCGGATCCGTCTGATTTAAGCTCTGCTCCGGATTAACGCCGTCTTCTCCAGGCATATAGTTGCCGTTTTCCGTAGCGGCGCGGGCCAGGGTCACCACCATGACGTTATAATCGGAAAGGCTGTCCTTCCATCCCGGAGCGGCGCTGTCCATGGCCTCCTCGTCGGCTTCCAGACTGGTAAAGGTTCCCGTCGTGGAAGGCGCTGTCGTCCGGTAATACGTGGTCTTTCCCCACGGGAGAATGGCTTCTGATTTGAAGCTTTCCTTCATCCCCTCATACATGGACTGTAAAACCGGATTGATTACAAAGCCCTTTGAGGCGAAGGCGGTCACCATATCGACCGTATCCGCGTCGGTTCCCGTATTTACGGACAGCGTGCTTCCGAAATCTCCGCCCTGTACCGGATAATAGCTGCTGAAGCCCAGCAGGGATACCTTCTTCGTCTCCGCCTCCGAGAGAGGGAGCGCGCCGTTATTCTTGAGAAGCACGGAGCCTTCCTCATTCATACGCTCTCCAAGATCCTCGATGGCGTCCAAAAGCTCTGTCGTACTCTTATAATCAGAAGCGTATGTATACAGTTCCTCTGCAGAAGCCCCCTCGGTGAGAATCTTCGAACTCTGTGTTCCAAGGAATTTATCAATATCCGTTCGAAATCCGCCGATCACCATGGCTGCGGATAAGGATACTGTCAGAAACGATGCGGTAAGCGTCGTTACCCCCCGCCAGATATGACTTTTTACTTTCATCTTCTACCTCCTCTTATTTAGTGCCCCTGCCTTTTTATCAGCAAGCTTTTTCTGATATTTTTCTTCTTCCCGCTCGTAGCTTAAGCCTTTCTTTCGGCAGTACGCCCTTAATTCCTCTTTGCGGGCCTCCTCTGCCGCACGCTCCGCTTCCTCCTGTTCCATGCGGAGACGCTCTTCCGGCTCAATCCATTGGCCGCCGGCGGCCAGAACCGCCTTCTTCTGGTGCTCCAGAATGATCTGCTGGTCCGCTTTCACATGCTTTTCAACCTTTAAGAAGCCCATCAATACAACGATGGCCGCGTAACAGATCAGCTCGATGGCCAGATAGCAGACTACCAGCATCGTCTGAACGCCTGCGTTCTGCACAGCCGCGGAAGCATCGTATCCGCTGGCCGTTAAAAGGGCATTGATGATGCCATTTCCAAGGCCGGTCATGCCTACCATGATGGCGCCGTATACCGACATGGTGAACCCGTCGCTCCGGAATCCATTTCTGGCCTCCAAGTGGTCCAGCACATCGGACAGCAGCGCCAGTGTCACATACATGGCCGGTATGGAACCGATCCCCTTTAAAATCACACCGACGCAGACAAGCATGAAATTATGGACATCTATAAAGCTCACAAGTCCGCCCACTACGGAGACGGCAAGTCCAATCGTTACGGCCCGCTGTTTTCCCAGTTTATTGGCAATCGGCCAGGCGATTACCATGCCCACTGCCGTCGGAATGCCTCCGATCAGCCCCAGGGTCCCCATGGCCGCGCCTGCTGCCGCTTCGCTCGTAATTCCATCAAACATCCAGCGGCAATAATAACTCATGGAGCCATTTTTTACGAGTCCGCCAAACTGAAACAGCAGGAAATACAGGATAATGATCCACCAGTACCGGTTCTTTACACACGCCTTCAGCTGCTTCATCATGGGAAGCTTCTCCTCCCGGATATCCAGCTTCAGGTTTTCCTCCGTGATCCGCTCCCGCGTAAAATAGTACTCCAGCATGATTCCCAGAAATGTGACGATACACAGGATCACCATCACCATGCGCCAGTTACTGTAGCTTGCCGCGGTGTCGATCACGCCGTCCTTCTCCACAAACAGGAAGCTCTGAAGCAGCATCGGCACCAGTATGCTCGCGCCGATTCCCACCGCCGCCACACCGGAGGCGTTGGAAAAGGTGGCCAGCATTCCGCGGTGGTTTAGATTTCTGGTGGACAGGGCCACCATGGAGCTGTGGGCCGTATAGAAAAATGGATACGCCACGGCGTAATACAGATTATAGGATAAGGCGATCCACACCATCTGCATGGCCGGGCTTGCCCCCTGAGGGGATAAGAATAAGAGGGCGATGGCAATGACCACCAGCGGAGCCGAGAGGAACAGATAGGGCCTCGCCTTCCCCTGCGGCGTCCTCGTATTATCGATCAGCCGCCCCACTACGAGATTACCGATAATAACGAAGATTACGGAGACCATCGGCAGAAATGCCGAGAAACGTCCGAACCGCCCCGTATCCGTCCAGCCAATCACATCGGAATAGTACCGGTTTAGATAGGAGCCAAACACGGCGTTAGATATAAACGCGCAGAACGGTCCAATCAAATATCCCAGCAGCATCTCCCTCGTCTTTACATTGGCTGACGTGATTTTTGTCCGCATCAGCGGATTTTCAAAAAAGTTGCCTGTCTTCATTTCTGTTTCCCTTCACTCATCGTATATTTTCCGCTTCCCAGCGTCCTCTTTGTGCCGCTCGGCATGGTCAGATAACAGACCGTTCCCACCGGCACCTCCACCGTGATGGTAAAGATCCCATTTTTCAGCTCCCATTCGCTGGAAACCGGCCCGTAAGCGGTTATCACACGGCCTTTGGCCCACGTAATGCCGCCTCCCATAAGCGGTTCTATCTGAAAGGACTTATAACCGCCTTCTAACGCTTCTATGCCGGCGATCCGGCGGTATAAGAAGTCTCCGACCGCACCGCTGGCGTAGTGATTGAAGGAAACCATGCCGCCGGTGCCGTCGTCGGCCCCCGTGTTGCAGGTTCCGTCTTCCCGCAGGGCATCCCACCGTTCCCAGATGGTCGTACCGCCCACCTTCATCTCGTACAGCCAGGATGGGCACGTATCGGTCAGAAGCATCCGGCAGGCGTCCTCGCCGTAACCGTTATCCGCCAGGGCAAACAGGACGAAAGGAGTTCCTGGAAATCCGGTGCCGATATGGTAGTCATTATCCCGGATCAGGCGGACCAGATGAGCCGCCGCCTTCTTTTTATCCTGAGCGGATAGCATCTGGTAGTAGAGTGGAAGCACGTAGGCGGTCTGAAATTCGGGTCTGACCGTGCCATCCTTCTCCATCAGAATCTCCCGGTACGCGGCAGAGGTCTCCGCACTCAGCTTTGCATAGTATGCGGCGTCCTCCTCTTCTCCCAGTAATCCGGCAATTTCCGAGACAATGCGGGAAGAGTTGGCAAGGCATGCCGTCGCCGTCCATTTGCCTCTCCCCATCCATGCCCACATGCCGATTCCCGGTGCGCACCAGTCTCCATAGTGGTGAAGCAGCTTCCAGATTCTCCGGTGTTTGCCAAAGGAAAACAGGCCGGCCCAGAATTTGCACGCGCCGATATACCGCTTCATGACGGGATACATGCGGCGCAGGAGATCCCTGTCTCCTCTCGCCCGGTACTCTGCCCAGGGAACCAGGATACAGGCGTCTCCCCAGTGGTCCACCGCCATGGGAATCATGATCTCCCACTGCATCGGTACCCTCACTAAAGGTACCGTCATGGGAATGCCTCCGCCCCTGCTCTGCTCGGATTTCACATCCCGCAGCCACTTTTCCAGGAAACGGCTCATATTGAAGTTATAGGCGGCTGTTGGCGAGAACAGGGCGATATCCCCCGTCCATCCCATGCGCTCGTCTCTCTGAGGACAGTCCGTGGGAATATCCACGAAATTGGACTTCGCCCCCCACTTTATGCTGCTCTGCAGCTGATTGACCAGATCATGGGAACAGCGGAAGTCCCCTGTCTCCTCAATATCGGAGTACAGCGCCGCCGCCGTCAGCTCCAGGTCCTTTTCTTCGATTCCCTCAACACCCACATACCGGAATCCCATATACGTCATCCGCGGCGAATACGTCTGCTCTCCGTCCACACAGCAGTAGACCGCTTCCTGTCTGGCCGTCCGCAGCGGTTCCGTATAGAGCTCGCCGCCCATCAGAATCTCGGCATGTTTCCAGACGATGCGCTGGCCCTTTCTGCCTCTCAGCCTCGCGCAGATCACTCCGGCAAAATTCTGTCCGAAGTCATAGATCAGCATGCCGCTCTTCGCTCTGGTAACCGAGACCGGCCGGAAGATCTCATGCGCCCGGACCGGCACGCCATACTGCGCCGTTATCTCGGGATGAATGCGGACTTCTTCCAGGGCGGCATTTCTCCATGAAATCTGATCGTAATCCACGGCCGCGTCATACACCTCGCCGTTATAGAATTCCGTCTCCCGGTATCTGCCGTCTTCCGTGACGCTCCACGTCTCATCCGTACCGATTACTTCCGTGCTTCCGTCCGTGTGCACGATACGCAGTTCACACAGCAGCGCCTGGCGTTTCGCATAAACCCGGTTTCTTCTCTTATAAGTAAAGGCGCCCACCGCCCAGCCGCCGCCGACAACCGCAATCAGCTCGTTGGTGTCTCTTAATGAGTCGGTGATATCATACGTCTGATACTGAAGCTGATGTCTGTAGGAAGTAAAGCCCGGTGCAAAATAGTCGTTTCCGACCTTCCCTCCGTTTAACTGCAGTTCATAGATTCCCAGTGCGGTCACATACAGCTTTGCGCTTTTCACCTCCCGAATCCCATCAATCTTCTTTCGGAAGGTCATGGTCTTCGGTGAGATCTTTGCTTCCTTAAAATGATAGGAGCCGTCGGTTATCCATTTCGCCGTCCATGGTGTATGCAGGCGGCCTGTTTCAAAATCCATGCGGGCCTCTGCCGTCTCCCCCGCGTCATCAGTCACATGGACCGTCACCGCATACCGGGTAAATGGCTCAAGCTCCGGCCCGCCATAGGGCACCGCTACCTGGTCTTCCGTCACGGTGCTCCATCCGTTCATCCGAATGACTGCGCTCTTCAGTGATACATTCTCCCGGTCACTCTCCAGGTAGTAGGAAAATCGCGGCCGGGGATTGTCCGTCACGCATTCTTTTGTCAGATTTTCTACTGTCAGTCTGCCTATTCTCAGCATTTTGTTCCTCCTGGTACTGCTTGACGTAAGTACGTGTTAAATAGTGCCTGAAATCTGTGTCAGGTATGTATCTGTGTCACGTGTATCTATTTCACGTGTATCTGTGTCACGTGTGTACCTGTGATGCGGCAGTGCCGCCTGACGCATTTAGGACAGGAGGCTCCGGAACCAGAATCCTGCATTCTCTCACGCCGTCGCTCACCACAGCCTCCACACGGCCTTCGCCATCAGCGCGGATCGCCGCCAGCGCTTCCCCGTAATACGTATCCGTCTCACGGTTTAAGTAGCCGTCCCGGTTAAACGGGCAGGCGCTGCCAAGCCCAAGAAGCGTTCCTTTTGATACCGTTATCCTGATTCTGCCGCGTTCCAGTGGCTTTACCGTGCCGTTTCTGTCTGAGTAGCTGAGCTTCACAAAGCAGATTTCTTTGGGAGCGCACGCTTTCTGCTCCGGTATGGCGTTTAAATACGTTTCATTTTCAGCGGTCTCCAGGGAATTTCTCGAAAGCTCATCACCATTTTCATCGTAGGCCACCGCGGTGATTTTCCCGCTGTAATATTTCGTCTCAAACTGTACCAGCCGGCCCGCCTTTACCCGGCGGCTTCCCACTTTTTTCCCATTGATAAACAGATCTACACGGGCGGCCCGGGCGTATACCTCCACGATAGCCGCATTGCCGTCGCATCCGTTCCAGGACCAGGACTGTCTGGCGTTGCTCATCTTCCAGGCAGAGGGCGTATGCCTGTCCTTCGTATGATTGACCGGACGCACTCCGATCACAGGTTTCTGTTCCAGTTCAAATGCCGCTTTTGTGTAAGCAGCCTCGGCAAGAGGATTTCCGATCAGATCCACACGGCCGCTGCCCGCCGTCATCCAGCCGACACAACCGTTATCCTTCGGCGCATAGTCTTCGTATTCCCAGGCGCCGATTCCGACCTCCCCCATGTAATCCATTCCGGCCCATACGAAATCACCGATAATCCGTGGATTCTTCTTTGCTGCTTCCCAGAAATCATAAGCGTCCGAGCAGAAGGTCTCGCTTCCCAGAATCAGGCGCTCCGGGTATTTTCTTAAATCATGGCGGTAACGGAATATCCCATAGTTATAGCCCGCGATATCCATCGCCGCAAATGCATCTCTCGTCTTCCTGTCGCATTCATAAAAGGCAGCCCCCAGCTTCATTGTCGTTCCGCCCAGAATGCCAGCCAGATTGTTGAAGAACTCACTTCCCACTGCTTTCTTCTTTTTTCCAGAGTTCTCTGCTTCTTTTTTGGCTTTTTTGTCGCTGTAGACGCCGAATCCGACCGAGCTTAAGAAGTTGAAAAATATGTTGATGCCGCAGGTAACCGGGCGCGTATCATCCAGACTGTGCAGATATTCGGTCATCATGGAGGTCAGTTTAATTCCCTTTTTCTGGGCCGTCTCGGACACTTCATTTCCAGTGGAGTACATGATCACCGACGGATGATTGTAGTCTTTCTCAACCATATCCTTTAAATCCTGCTTCCACCATTTCGCGAGATAGTTTACATAATCATACTCCGTTTTGTGGATATACCAGACGTCAACGTACTCATCGAGAACCAGCATTCCCAGCCGGTCACAGGCGTTCAGCAGCGCCTTGGAACAGGGATTGTGAGCGGAGCGAAGGGCGTTGTAGCCATTTTCCTTCATAATCCGTACTTTTCGTTCCTCCGCCTCCGGAAATGCGCAGGCCCCCAGGATACCATTGTCGTGATGGATACAGGCCCCACGGAGTATGACTCTTTTTCCATTTACCGTCAGCCCCTTTTCGGCGTTCCACTCCAGCGTTCGGATTCCAAATGCCACCTCGGCGGTATCCGCCTCATAGGTTACCCGGCACGTATACAGATTGGGATGGCCGCAGTCCCACAGAAGGGCATCAGGAATTTCCACACTCACACCGATCTTCCCCTCCGTATCGGCAGTTCCTCCCGTCACGACACGGCCTTCCCGCAGGATTTCAATCGTCAGGCGGCCCGCATCTGTGGTATCCACCAGCACCTCGACAACCGCCGGCCGGATACTCTTCGTCCGTACCTTCAAGCCGTTCATCAGAATGTGCCGTTTTTCAGCGAGATACAGGGACACCGGCCGATAGATTCCGGCTCCGGAGTACCATCTGCTGTTGGGCTGGTCCGCGTTGCGGGCAATGACCTCGATCCGGTTTGTCTCCCCGTATTTTAAATATGGATTTGCGTCTACGTAAAAATTAGTATAGCCATATGGGCGGAACGCCGCTTTCTGACCGTTAATCAATACCTCCGCATTGTGGTAGACCCCCTCAAATTCAAAGACCGCATCTTTGTCCTTGTAACCGGCCGGCACATGGAACTCCTTTTCATATAGATAATCGTGTCCCTCAAACCAGCATCCGTTGATACCGCTTGCGCTTTTTTCCGATCGGTTTTCAGCAAGCATGGCGTCATGAGGAAGTGTTACGGGACGGCCGGAAGGGCCGGGCTGGCCGGAATACCCTTTTTTATCGTCAGCTTCGCCGCTGAGATGCCTGTACGTCCAGTTTTCATTAAAATCAATCCGTTCCATTGTTCTTACCCCTCACAGCTTTTTGAATGATCCCATCATAACACTTCTTAGGGATAATGAACCGTCGGATACGCAAACGGTATGTTTTTTAACGTAATTTGGATTTGTTTTTGCTCATAATAACAGCCGGAGTGGGCGGGTGGGAATTCAAGGTGAAGATTTTTGTATATTATAGACAAATTCCAGTCTCGATTTTTAGCTATTTTTTTGTAGTTCTCTTTTGCATAATTTTTAAGTAAGTATTTATATAAGTATATAATCGAAAAAATAAGAGTTAAAAAGATCTGCAAATCAGACGCTTATTCGCTGATTTGCAGGGCTTTTTAACTCTTATCCAATCTGTCGTTTATATTTTCTTAGTAAAGCAAATAATTCTGTTTGCCTCTGTAAAGTTCATTGCTCTATGAAATTGTAAGCTGTCATCATTGTCTAATTCGCAGTCGCTGGCAAATTCTTTGCATCCCTTTGATTTCGCCCAGTTTTCACACTCAGCTAACAGCGCTCCTGCATACCCTTTATGGCGAAAGCCTTCTTTTACAAAAATACCTTCCAAATATCCAACCGGACTCGTTTCTGTACCTTCCACATAATCATGCCTTAATTGGCATTGGGCAAAGCCAACGGGAATATCATTTTCATATTTTAAAAAGAACTGGGCCTCTTCTTTCCTGTAAAGCTCTGAAAATTCATTATTTAACTCTTCGGCGGAATGATTGCTCCACATGATGGCAGCTAAATTTGCTATTGCAGCTATATCTTTTTCTTCTGCTCTTTTTATCATGGTTATCCCTCCAAACCCAATTTTATCAAGTGCACATTAGCTTTTAAACCGGATATGCTGCTGTACGCAAAATGCTTCGTTCATTTTCGATAGCTGCATCTGCGGCACGTTTTCAGCTTTATACGTATTTAGACGCTAAGAGGCGGGATATCTCAGAATTACCCGCCACAATGTTATTAACCATGCTGGTATCTGCCTGTGCTCCGCTGTAATCCAGAACGCTTCCGCCAGCCTCCCGCACCAAAAGCATACCTGCCGCAAAATCCCAGATCTTCAGGCCGATTTCAAAATAGCCTTCCAGCCTCCCGCAGGCTACATGTGCAAGATCGAGGGCCGCGGACCCGCTCCTTCTGATATCCTGGCAGTCCAGGAACAGGCGTTTAAACAGCTCAAAGTTTTCATCTGCCATTTCTTTGTGATAAGGCGAGGTGCCTATGGCAATCAGACTTTCCTCCATCTTTGTGGCACCGCTTACCGTAATCCGTTCCCCATTCAAATAGCTGCCGCCGCCCTTTTTCGCCTGAAATAGTTCCTTGCTGTAGGGATTGTAGATCATACCAAGCACCACCTCTCCCCCGCCCATCAAAGCCAGGGAAATGCAGCTGGTATGGTAATCGTGAATCAGATTGGTGGTTCCATCCACCGGATCGAGCACCCACACGAGACCAGATTGATCGATTTCCTGGTTTGCCTTTTCCTCACTCAGGAACTGAATATGAGGATAAGAGGCCTCTAAATGCTCCTGAATATACTGCTGTACCGCGTAATCCACTGCTGTTACGTAATCCGCAATTCCCTTTGTCTGAACCTGCCCGGCGGCCGTTCTATCCTGAAACAGGTTTCCTGCCTGCCGAAGAAGGTGCTCCAGCTCCTCAATATTGACATTTACAGCGTCCATTTTCAATATCCCCTTCTTTCTTTTCCACAGAACCGCCAGAAAGAGCCTGCATATCCGGCTCAGGCGGCATCCTGCTTATCTTTTGTTTCATCACAGTTTTCTGAAATTTATTTTTCTAAATAGTTACACTATATCAGATCACGGTTTAAATCTCAAGTCCGATATACCGCAGCAAACAAAGCGGCATAGCCAGTATAGCCTATGCCGCTTGATTTGCTGTTTTTATAAGAGGTATTATCTTCAGTCCGGTTATTAGATGAAATCAAAATCCTTTCCTGGAACACCGCATACCTGAAGAAAAGCCATGACACTCTCTTTCTCCTTCTCCATATCCACACCGGCGCGTCCCAGCCTGTCGCAAAGTCCCAGCAGCGCCGCCTCCCGGATGTCCACGGAACGCTTCATCTCCTCCAGCTGTGCGCGTGCTGTCCCTTTTGTCACAAACAGGATTTGCATATGGTATCGCACCAGCCCGCAGACGGCATCAATAAATGCCTCATCTTCTGTAAAGACCAGAAGGAACTCCCGCGCCAGTTCCGCCCCCTCCCTGTCATGATTGTAGGAGGTAATCTTTCCATTCCGGAATCTGGTAACGGATGGTTTTCCAATATCATGAAGAAGGGCAGCCCACATAAATACCTGCGGATTTTTACTTTGTTCCCGGTGCTTAGCCGCCTCGTCTACCACCATCATTGTATGGATCCATACGCTGCCTTCCGGATGGTATTTCGGTGACTGCTTTGTCTGTTTCATTCGTTTCAGAAGATCGAAGGGGAAATGATTAAATTCTTCCGTTTCCCCTATTTTCTCCAGGTACTCGGATGGACGGTCGTCCAGAAGGAAATGTGATTCTATTTTTCTGTATTGCTCTTCCCTGTATATCTCTTTTTCATTTCTGTCTTTTAAGCTCATAACCATTTCTCCGTCAACTGCTCCAGTTTCTCTACTGGAGGCAGACATCTGCTGCCGCTGCAGAGATAGAACAGCATACCGTCTTCCGGCACCAGATAATCTCTGGTATATGGCGCCAGCTTTGCCAGTTCCATTTCATTGTCCGCAGTCTTCACCACGACGGCCAGTCCCGGCACCGTTTCTGACAGATATGCCAGACGGTTAAGCAGTGTCTTCTGCTCTGTATCGCTGACAGCAGGTGAAATCGTACAAACCAGTTCCTTTGACGGATACAGAACATTCATCATTGTCAGCAGCGCATAGCTGTGCCCGTAGGGATATCCCTCCATGGCGCCGGCCAGATAATGCAACTGCTGATCCAGTATTTCCTGCCATTTTGACTCCCCGGTAATCTGTGCCAGCTGCTGGAGTCCCCGGGCAGCAGCCGAATTGCCGGAAGGCATCGCACCGTCATAAGTCTCCTTTGTCCTCACGATAAGCTGTTCCCCGTCTTTTGCCGTAAGATAGAATCCGCCCCGCTCCCGGTCAAAAAACTGCTCAATCATCGTTTCCGCCCAAGCAGACGCACGCGCGAGATACTCTTCCTGGAAGGTCACCCTGTAAAGCTCCAGCAATGCGAGAATATAGCAGGCATAATCGTCCAGCTTTCCCTCTCCCGCAGCATCGCCATCACGATAGCGCACCATCAGCCGACCGTTCCTCGCAAGGTTTTTACGGATAAATGCTTCCGCCCGCACAGCCAGGTCCACATACTCCGTCTCACCCAGCACAGCTCCGGCCTTCGCACACGCGCAGATCATCCAGCCATTCCAGGAAACCAGAATCTTATCGTCCTTGTGAAGCCGGGTCCGTTGGAGGCGGTATTCATATAGCTTTTGAAGGTCAGCTATTGTCAGTTCGTTTTCTGCCTGTTCCGCTTTTGTGTTTCCTGCGTTTACATCTTCCTCATACGCTTCATTTCCCAACAGATTCGGTATGCTTTTCCCTTCGAAATTTCCATGCTCCGTAATCCCATAACGGTCACAAAATGCCAGCCCTGCGTTTTCGCCCAAGACCCTGCATATTTCCTTTGGAGTGAAAACATAATACTTTCCTTCTACGCCGTCGCTGTCCGCATCCTGTCCGCAATAGAATCCGCCCTGTGCATCCGTCAGTTCCGCACCCACATATGCAAGAATCTTCCGCGCCACGCCTCCATATAACTCACGGCCGGTCAGGCCGAAGGCTTCCACATAAGCCAGCGCCAACAACGCATTATCATAAAGCATTTTTTCAAAGTGCGGCACCAGCCACCTTTCGTCCGTAGAATATCTGGAGAATCCGCCTCCAATATGGTCAAAAATTCCGCCCCGGTACATCTGCACCAGCGTTATTTCCGCCATAGTCAAAGCTTCCCGCTTCTTCTCCCTCGTTCCATATTCCATCAGAAACATCAGATTATGGGGTGTCGGAAATTTAGGTGCGCCGCCAAAGCCGCCATTCTTCTTATCAAAATTGCCTGCAAACTGCCGAAATGCCTGATGCACCAGGTCCATTCCTGGCTCCGCCGACACTGTCGCCCGTTCCTGTTCTTTCAGGTACGCTTCGATCCGTCCTGCACTGTCTAAGAGTTTTCCTCTGTTCGTTTTCCACTGCCCTGCCACCGCAGTCAGCAGTTCTTCCAGACCAACCCGGCCGTACCGTGCTTTAGGCGGTAAATACGTGCCCGAAAAAAACGGTCTGCACGCAGGTGTCATAATAATCGTGAGCGGCCATCCGCCCTGTCCATTCATGGCCTGGCAGACTGACATGTATACAGCATCCACATCCGGCCGTTCCTCCCGATCCACCTTTACACAGATATACTCCCTGTTTAAAAGCTCCGCAATTGTATTGTTTTCAAATGATTCCTGTTCCATCACATGGCACCAGTGACATGTACTTCCATGCAGACAAGTCAGCTGTACCCAATAGATAGGAAAACAGGCTTATCCTCAAGCACTGCTTTCTCAAACGCTTCCCCGCCCCAGGGATACCACTGCACGGGATTGTAAGCGTGCTGCAGCAGATAAGGCGATTTTTCATTGATTAACCTATTGGGTATATTTTTATGATTGTCCACAGGACCACCTCCTTTCTGTAAAAAGAGGATATATTTGCAGCTGCAAATACACCCCCTATGAATGATCTGAGATTGATTGTTACCCTGTTATTTTCTCCCTGACAGCCATAAATTATACGCTGTCAGTCCGGGCACTGTTCAGGCTCATACCGCAGTTCCTCTCTGATTCTCCCTGTATACCATCGTTACGCTTTATTTCCAGACTGGATAAAGGAAATCAGTGCCTCCACATCTTCAAAATCATCGTAATCTCCGTTAATGCCCTCCCTGTGGTACAGGACTCCATTCTTTTCATTGCGTTCCAGGCAGTCCAGCAGCGTTTCCACGCCGTATCGCTGAATAAATGTGCGGAATCCAAGCGGTTTTATTTTGCCCAGCAGCCCTTTGGAACAGGATTCGTCACAGACGTAACAGCCTTCAATTCCTTTTTCCATGGAACAGTTCCGATTCTCGCACCAGTCCCGGTCCGGACATTCACCGGAATTACAGCCTGCGCACGTTTCATTCCCCGAACACAGACAGCAGGCAAGCCCGCATCTCGCTATACCCATTTCACGTTTCATTTGTATTTCCTCCATACCTTTATTTCGACCCTATATACCTATAAACGTGTTCTCTGTATTTCTCGTACTCGCCGCCAAATGTATCTGCCATATATTTTTCTTCCTGCAAAATCTGCATGTGCAGCATCACCATTGCGAAAATCGAAAACACCAGTAACACCGGATTAAAAAACATGAGCAGCAAGCCGATATACACCAGATCGAATCCCAGAAATGCAGGATTGCGGCTCATACTGTAGATTCCAGTCGTCACAATCTCCGTTTTATCACCTTCCGGTATCCCGGCCCGCCAGCTGTCCCGCATCGTATAAACAGAAGCTGCAAAACACGCCGCTCCGGCAAATGCTGCCAACGCCCCCAAATATCTGATCAAATCCGGCATCCGGCTGGTTCCGGAGAGCAGGCTTATGATTTCCACAACAGGGACCGCATAAGTCGCCGCCTTCATGGTCATTTCCACCCGGAACAGACGTCCCTTTTTTCCGCCTTTAGCAATGTGATCGGTCTGGATGCCCTGCTTTCTCTGCGCTGCCATTTTTCCAAAATAAACCCCATAAAAGAGGAGCAGCGCCGTTAATCCCATCAGCTGAAATATCATGACTTTACCTGAACTCTCTGTGTATTTGTCTTTTCCCACTGTTCCTTTGTCATACAGGTGATATGTTCTGTACGGGTATCATTCATCAGTTCCCAGTGAATATTTTCATTGGTATGGTGATAAAGGAAGCCGCACTTTTCCTGAGAACGGCGTGATTTCTCATTTCCATCAAAATATCCGCACCACAGCTTTTCCATATGCAGTTCCTCGAAACTGTACCGAATCAGTTCGCGTGCCGCTTCCGGAATCAGCCCCTGGCCCCAATAAGGAACTCCGATCCAGTATCCGATTTCCGCTTCTGTATCGGGAATATTGAGATTGCTGTCTTTGCCAGCCATCAATCCAATACTTCCCACCGGGAGCATGGTCTCCTTTAAGACAACCGCATACGTTCCCTCTTTCGACAGGACATTCTTAATGATCTCCCGGCTGTTCTCCACGCTTGTATGTACCGGCCATCCTGCGATGGGGCCTACTCTGTCATCCTTTGCATAGTTGTATAAGTACTCCGCGTCCGCCTCAGCCCATGGTCTGAGAATCAAGCGGTCTGTTTCCAATCTGTCTGTCACAAGAATACCTCCTGTTATTGGTTTTGAATCGTCTTAAGCTCTATTATAAGGCGTTTTTGCTTATAATCAATGTATATTTTTGTTTCTTCTATACTGCCTGGATTGCTGTTGTAAAGAGATTCCTTCAATTTCATCAAAGCATGCTTTTATGAATTGTTTAATGAATAAAAAGCAGATATGATCCATTCCCCTTGGATGATATCTGCTTTAATATTCTTTATATCTATAAGTGAGCAAACTTGAAATTTCACCAAATTATAAAAGATAATTCAAAAATAAAACATCAACACTTTTGTGTATACTGTTTTTGTCAGCAAAACAATAATCTTTAAGGGATGATGTCTTATATATACAGCACTCTTACTTTGGAGGCGTCACACGCATTCTGGTCCATGATAATTTGATATGGTAACACAGTAATAAGAATTTAAAAAATAAAAAGCCTAAGATGGCAGATAACATATTTAGCATAATATCATCAACATCAAAATACCCTAGTAATAATAAAAATTGTAAACTTTCGACAATAATTATAATAACAAATGAACGTAAGCTGACTTTCCAAAAACTTCTATACTTACGAAATGTAAGTGGCATTAAAAAGCCCAATGGTATGTAACTTACAATATTTCCAATAATGTTCATGAATGCATAATTAGAATGAATTTCCTTTATATAAGGTGCAATACTTCTGAAAGGTACAAGGTTTACATTCCAATAGCCAAGTGATCTATTGTAGTGAATCTGTTTTATTCGATCAATTAAATTATAAATGTTTCCATTAAATTTTATAATCACAAAAAGTAATAAAAAAAGTAAATATGCATGCCATAATTTAATGAATAATTTGTTAAAATTTTCTTTAGTTATTATAATATTAAATTGCATTATGTCCTCTATTTATTCTATTAGAAAGGCAACGTTTTTAAATTTCTGCTACTATAATTTCATATATTAGATGTAAATCGCAACAGAGATAATGAGCTTATCATCTGTTGCGACTATTATACATAATTAATTCCCTTTTTTAATTATCCCTTTTATTTCATATGTTTGACTGTTTGTAGGAACAGAAAATTTTACATAATATTTTTGTGTTTTACTCAATCCTGTAAATGTTTTAAAGCCTGTAGAGCCATAATCTACCTTAAATGAATCTACAGAACTACCATTATCTTTATATAATGTCACAGTGAGTTCTGACCTTGGATAACTATTTGTAGTATCAAGAACATTATAATCTGTTACTGAAACGAACATGGAAGTAACACCAGAAAATTTTGAATTGGTATACACTTGATATCCAATTTTTTCTACATGATAAGAGTAGTCATTGATGTCGAGATCGACAAAACTATTACCAGTAGGTGGTTTAGCACCTCTTGAAAAACTGTTTTCTGTCAAAATTTCATGAATAACCGATTTTTCTCCATCACTTGATTCCGATACACTTTGAATTTGGTATTTAGGTATTTCACTAGCCCAAACCGATAAAGGAAATGAAGCCAATGTTCCCAAAATGAGTGTTGAAGCAATTACTTTTTTAAAAATATTCCTCATAAATAAATCTCCAATCTTTGTATTTTATTATATATACAGGTAAAATTTTCTTTGCGATAAATATACTCTAGTTTGCAAAAAACCTCCTTTCTTTCTACTTTGTAATTATTGTTCTCTACAATGAAAAAGCACTTTTTCTATAAAGGTTGATCAGACCTCCATTACAATTCTTTATACTAACGAATCGTTATTCTAAATACTCGTTAAGGTTAATATACATCATTTGCACATACTTGTCAATTACTAATCTATTGACAAACGATTCGTATTCTTGTAGAATTGTTTTATCCAGGAAAAAAGTGTTACCGTTATGCTGTTAGTAAATAAATAGTATATAAATCTTAGAAGGAGGAATAAGAATGCAACAAGATATAGACCTTAATATGACTTCACTTGAAAGAGAAATATATGAGATTATTTTAGATTCTGATAAACCTTTGACTGCCTCAGATATAATTCTACTATGTCCAAATCACAAATGGTTTGACCGTTCTTTGCATCCAGTTTTAAATCATCTAGTGAAAAAAAATCTGATTACTATATCAGGATATGTAAAGATTGCAAGGTCAAAAGCGCGTTTGTATGAAGCAACTATGACACGTGCACAATTTATACAGGCTTGTCATCGTAAGCATTTTGAGTCTATTCAGGATGGCAGTTTAGATAACATTTTTTCTGCATTATCAGGCTACAAAGAAAAGCGCGATCAGTTACTTGTAGATGAAGTAGAACTGTGGCTAGAAAAGCAAAAAAAGCTTAATGAGAAATGACGGAGGACATATGTATGACCATAACAATCTATTCCGTCATATCTTCATTTTTATGGGGGAGTATTTTTTTTCTTGTATTAATGTGTGTGCGACGGTATTTGTTACGGCATCATGCTTATTATATTTTAATATTTTGTTCCCTTTTCGCTATTTTTCGATTTATATTTATATTTGATATTAATTCTTATTATAAATTATCTGAAATATTAGGAAATTTGTTTTACCAAATTGGTAAGGGAGTAACATTCCTATTAAAAAAATTTATAAATAATTCTGTTATACAATTTAATTATGAAAACAACTGGAATATACTGACACAAATATTTGGGTTATTTCATCTCTTTTTTTATATTTGGATTATAGGTATCGTTTCATTAATCTTTAAAAGTTTAGTACAAACTATTAAATTTATGAAAACGTATAAAGAAATACCACAGTCCAAGAATCCAACATTTTTAAAAATTTTAAAATGTGTAAAATCCGACATGAATTTTAGATTAGATGTGCGAATAATTGAAAGTGAATATGTTAAAGTACCATTTTTGTGTGGTTTCTTTCACCCCACTATATACTTAAATACATGTTTTCACAATGAAAATGAAATTTATTCTGTTATATACCATGAACTAACACATTTTGCTAAACATGATAATTGGCTTAAATTTTTTCTTTACTGCATTAATATTTTTTTTTGGTGGAATCCAATGATAAGAAATATATCAGAAAACATTTATGATGCTTGTGAATATCGTTGCGACCAGATTGTCACCAAAAATATGAGTAGTATACAAAAAATAGATTATGCCAGTATTATTAACAGAATGACTGGTAGGAATGCATCAACTCCGATTGGAGTCACATTAGTAACAAAGCTAAATTCTGATTGTGTTTATCACAGGTTAAATACATTTTTGTATCCATGTAAAATAAGACCAGCGATTCGAGTTATCATCACCTCGGCGACGGGGCTCATGATAGTGCTCTCATTGCTTTCTATTTTACTTATATCACAAGCAAATGACTTTTTCACACCAGCAGATGCAAGTATAACTTCAGCAAATAGTTACTTAATACAGAACGAAACAGGCTCATACGACCTTTACTGCATGGGTGAATTAATTGACACTAACTTAACAGATCTAACTGGCCTATCCGGCTTGCCTATTAAATAGAACAAAGACTTGGAGGATTCAAAAATTGATTAAGAAATTATTTTTTTTAATATTTTTAAATATATCGGTATTAACTATGTATACTAATACCAATGCTTCAGAACTAAATTCCGTAAAGATTTCTACACTAACAAGCGAAGATGCAAGTTCTAATACTAAGTCAATAGAATGTAGAGAACATGAGTGGGAGTATTGTACTCGTACTACTGGGAGTATTGTTTATTATAATTATAGATGTTTTTATTGTGGTGCATATCGTTACTCACCTTGGAAGCGGAAATAACATTCTTTGTTACTGAGAAAGTAAGGCATCAGCAGACAACACACAGGAAGAAATGATAAAAAGAAATGTGCAGCTGGAGGCTTATGCGCCGTTTTGTAAAAAACGAAACTTTTAGTATGTAACAAATAGACGAAATAGTATGTTTTCTAATTTTGTTTTTTGAATCAGAAGAATAGTATAACCAATCTGCCGCTCAAATTATTTTAAGGTGGCTGATGCGAAGGACAAGGGAGGCACACAGTTTCTGTGCGATCTCCCTTGTCTTTTTTGTATGTATCAGTTTTTATACACCGTCTTTCTATACCCTATTTGAAGCTTCTTCTGCCCTTATGACTCCATAATTTCATATCCGTCATCTTCCGTTTTCTGAAACAGCGGCAGTTTCTGCAAAAAGATAATATCATCCCGCTCCGCCGCATTTCCCTCTGCGAGCACTGCTGCCTTTTTGGTGACGATTCCCCCGGCACTCTCCACCAGTGCCTCCAGCGCGTAAAGCGATTCTCCGGTGGAAATGACGTCATCCACAATACACACCTTTTTTCCCTTGAGACTCTCTGCATCATGGCCGTCCAGGTACAAGTGCTGCTCTCCTGAAGTCGTAATAGAGTGTACCGACACCGACACGACTCCGCTCATATAGGATTTGATGCTTTTCCTTGCAACGATAAATTCTTTTTTTCCAAGAATTCTGCTGATTTCATAGGTCAGCGCAATACCTTTGGCTTCCGCGGTTATAATGACATCCACATCCCCGATCTTCTCGGCAAGCTTAGGCGCGCAGGCCATAATAAGCTCCGTATCCCCCATAATGACAAAACTTGCAAATGCCAGATTATCCTCCAGATCGATAAAAGGCAGTTCCCGTTTTACACCAAATAGATTTAGTTCATAGTTTTTCATCAATGATTTCCTCCTTTACATGCCAAGAATTCTGGCTGCAATTCCGGCAAGCATTCCGAGAAACGGATTGGAGATTGCCGTGACAACGAGTGCACTTCCGCCCACTGCCGGATTAACCGCAAGCGCCGCAGGCGCATCCAGCACAAATGTCTTGAACAGGCCCAGCACAAACAGAAAGCCTGCAATGGACGAGGACGGAACGTAATTGCCGATTTTCGGAAGCAGGCCGCTTAAAAGAATCACGCCTACCACTACCATCATCGCAACTCCGGCCCATACCGGGTGGGGCGCATTTGCGGTAGCGGAAATAATTGACTCAACCGGTGCGCCGCCGAAGAAGGAGGAGCCGATGTCCGCAAGGGACGAGATCAGGGTTAAATGATCCACATTAAAAGTATCTGCCCCCGCCATGCTGGCAGTAATCGCCCCGAAGGAAATGTTGGACCCGATATTTAAGCATACCATACCGAGTGCTCCAAAAATAACTGTTCCGTTTATCGTAAATTTCTGCCGCTTAAATTTATCGTCGGCAATAACAATATTCTTCTTTTCTTTATTCAGAACCGCGGAAGCAATGCTGGAAGCGATAACCGAAATAACAATTGTATAAACCAGCGTATTGGCACTGGATCTGGTCAAAAGATAGGTGATAACAGCCGCAGCCAGCGACACTCCGCCGGCAATGTGATCTTCCTTCACCATGTTGACAGCCGCTTTCGTCAAGATCAGTCCCACGCCGGCCATCATTCCGTTCGCAATATCTGTCCCAATAAAATCCACAATTTTTGTGAGCATCCCACAAGCGCCGACCACCGCAAGAATAACTGCACCTATAAAGATCATGGTACACCGCTCCGAGCGGTTCCTGCCGCTGGTTCCCGCATAGGTTATGGTCTCCGCCTGAAATGAAATAGGCGCCACATTTCCCGTTATTACATTCCCTGCTGCTCCAATAAAAAACGCCATCGCCGTCGGGACAGCTGCAAATCCAAATGACAGCGCCAAAAGTCCCTGAGGAAGCGCGTTCAAAACAACACCAAATACGGCAAGTAAATCTGTCAGTAAAGCATTCATCGTAATCTTTAGTCCCCCTTATTTCAATTAATTAGTATTACTTATAAATATTATATCTTTTATAAGCATGTATTTTTAAAAACAATTTGCATTGTAGCATATTTTTTAATATAATAAAACTATCATTTTTACATATTTTA
>OBUZ01000118.1_pt1 | contig 74363 bp, 71 predicted proteins | sample 1494961 | NCBI WGS metagenome assembly OBUZ01 (sample SAMEA2579939, study PRJEB22360) | human gut metagenome | biome: human gut; feature: human-associated habitat; material: faeces | place: Denmark | collected 2008/2010
ATGGAATCGAGGTGTCTTTCTTTTATGCAAAATCACGAACTTGCTCATTTATAGGAAAAAGGAAGCATTCGCTTATAAGAAAGTGGATGATGTGAAACTTTCTGACGCAAAGATTTTTCTGATAAAACTACAAAGAGATGGTAGAGGATATAGTTCCATTCATTCCATCAGAGGTGTTTTAAGACCTGCTTTTCAAATGGCTGTGGATGATGACTTGATTCTAAAAAATCCATTTGGATTTGAATTAGGTACAGTACTTGTTAATGACAGTCAGAAAAGACAAGCTGTTTCTCCGGAAGATGAAACTAAATTTCTTGATTTTGTAAAGAATGATCCGCATTATAATCAGTATTATGATGCATTTTATATCTTATTCAAGACAGGTCTTAGAATATCTGAATTTTGTGGACTTACTGTAAAAGACTTGGACTTTAAAGAAGATATTATCAATGTGAATCATCAGTTGCAAAGAACTCGAGAAATGAAGTATATCATCGTATCTACAAAGACAACAAGTGGTACTCGTTTACTTCCTATGGAATCGGATGTAAAAGAGGCATTTCTTCGGATCCTGAAGAATAGAAGAAAACCAAAGCGTGAGCCAATGGTAGACGGATATGGAGGATTTCTGTTTCTGGACAAGAATGGAAGACCAATGGTTGCACTTCACTGGGAAAAGTACATGCAGCATGCAAGAGAAAAATATAATCGTGAACATTTGTTGCAGTTGCCGCCAATTACTCCTCATGTATGCAGGCATACTTATTGTACAAATATGGCCAATTCAGGGATGAATCCAAAGACACTGCAATATCTGATGGGGCATTCAGATGTATCTGTAACACTTAATATTTATACGCATACCGGCTATGATGATGCAAAGAAAGAACTTGCCAGATTAAAAGAAGCAAGGGATGAACTGGAAAAGAAAAAGTTTATAACCCAAAAACATGCACAAACAACTCATGTAAGCCTTATCTCATAAGGAATTTGGGACTTTAAAAATAACCCATTTGTACCACAAATGCCCGAAAAAACATGAGAAAATATAAGAATTTATAAGAAAAAGAACCTTTCAAGTAAAAAAAGCACAAAGGCTGAAAAGCCAGTATTTATAAGGCTTTGAGAGGATATGAGGAGATAAAATGGAGAAAATAAAGGTACTATTTATTTGCCACGGCAATATACTGGCAACTCTCTAAAAAGTCTTGATTTATCGGGGAAAGGGAAGCTTCACAGTTCTGTTTTAGACCAGGTTTAGACCATTTGAAATGTGTAGAAAATAACGAAAAAAACATGCAGATGGGGAGCCTTGTTGCAAAATATACTCATATAGAAAATTACACAACGGAGATAACTCATGAGAGGAAAAATCATCCGGTGATGTGTGGAAATGTATCCATACGTCACCGGATTTTTTACGTTTCGGGATTAGATTCCTGATCGCGTTTCATGGCTTCATCGATTGCTCTATTGATAAAGGCAGTAGCACTTTCACCCATCTTTTCTGCGTGGTCTTTTATGATGGCACGCTTCTCTGGGGTGACACGAACCTTAATTTCAACAAAACGATCATTATATTTTTTGTTCGCTCTTCGACGAGCTTCGGTTAAGCCCTTATAGGAACCATTTTTCTCTTCACTCATGACAGCCTCCAGCATGTGTATTGGCAGATATGCCTGTAAAAAGTATAGCACAGATTGATACATAAGACTATGTAAGATTTTCAAAAAATAACATTTGATTAAAAAAGGAGACAAGCTTATGAAAAATCAGAAAATTAGAAGCATGAAGGTTCACGAACAGAGCGGGTATAACTACAAGGCAACACCTACCATCATTCTTAAAGGGCAGTGGCTTAAGGAAATGGGATTTGAGATTGGTGATTACATCAGTGTCAGCTGTGAGGATGGGAAGCTGATTATTACTCCGGATGCAGAAAAGGCTACAATGACAAAGGCAGAAGCGGAATTCATGGAGAAGGAAATGAAGAAGCTCCAGAAGCGTTTTCAGGCAGAGAAAGAACAACTCCATGCTCAGTTTGTGGCTGAAAGAAGCACTGAATATAACGGAAGAGAGGTGCAGTAATTATGGGAAAGATTATTGTTATCGGTTCACAGAAAGGTGGCGTGGGTAAAACCACGACCACACTTAATCTGGCGTATTCCTTGAGGGAAATGGGCAAGAAGGTATTGACGGTGGATTTTGATAGTCAGGCAAATCTGACTACCTGCTATGGAATAGAGGATACCGGTGCTTTGGAGTATACCATTGGTCATCTGATGATGGCTCAAATTGAGGAAGAGTTACCAGAGAACTTTGAAGATTACATTCAAAGTAGAGAGGGCGTGGATTATATTCCATCATCTATTTATCTGTCTGTGGTGGATGCAAAGCTTAGAACAGAGATGGGAGCGGAGAGGATGCTGGCAGAGGTTTTGGAACCGCTTAGAAGTAGATATGATTACATACTGATTGATACCTGTCCAGCGTTAGGAATGCTTACCATCAATGCATTGGCAGCAGCGGATGAGGTGATTATTACGGTGAATCCTCAGCTTCTGGCAATGATGGGATTACAGGATTTTCTAAGAACTGTAGGAAAGATTAAGAAGCGAATTAATCCAAGACTGGAGATTGCAGGGATTCTTTTGACTATGTGTGAGAGCAGGACCACTCTTTGTAAGGTGCTGACAGAAGAAGTGACCGAAAGCTTTCAAGGGAAAATCAAAGTGTTCCAGACAAGGATACCGGCAACAGTCAAGGTAGGAGAGAGCATTTACTACAATATGCCGATTGCTCAGTATAGCAAAAAGGCATCTGCAGGAATTGCATATAGAAAATTTGCAAAGGAGATAATCGCGTATGAAGGCTAATTCAAAGAGAAAAGTATTTGGTGATGCAGTGGATCTGCTGATGGGAGATATAGAAGAAGTAACAATGCCAAGAGGTGTTGAGATGGTGCCGGTAAAGAGTATTCAGCCGTTCCATGACCATCCATTTCATCTGTATGAGGGAGAACGCTTAGAAGATATGATTGCAAGTGTGAAGGAGCACGGAGTGCTCAATCCGGTTATTGTACAGAAGCTTGATACCGGTTATGAAATGCTTTCCGGGCATAATCGCTGGAATGCTGCTAAGTTGGCAGGGATTAAGGAAATTCCGGCGATAGTAAAGACTGATTTATCGGAGGAAGAGGCTTATGTGTATGTAATCGAAACGAATCTGATGCAAAGGTCATTTTCAGATTTGGCAATATCGGAGAAGGCAGCAGTGCTGAAGGCAAGGTATGAAAAGGAAGCTTGTCAGGGAAAAAGAAATGATATTCTGGAAGAAATTGCGAGAATGGAAGGGAAAGAGGTTCCAGTTACCTATGGTCACGGTGACCAAAGGTTGAATACCAGAGATATGATTGGCAAAGAATATGAATTGTCCGGTAGCTCTGTGGGAAGATTGCTTAAGCTGAATGACCTCATCAAGCCATTTAAGGATATGGTAGATAGAGGTGCTCTTTATACAAAGGTGGCATTACAGTTGGCTTTCCTTCCTGAGAATGAGCAGGCGATGGTATATGAGATTATGAAGGAGAAGAAAACCAAAATCACCATTGAGATGGTTATGAAGCTTAGAAGTCATTCTGGTGCTCTGACAGAGGCAATGGTAAAACGATATCTAAGCAAAGAACCTATCAAAAAGAAATGCTACAAGGTTCCTGCCAGAATTGTGGAGAAATACTTTGAGGGAATGGATCCGAACCAGGTGGACTCAATTGTAGAACAGGCGTTGGAAGCCTGGTTCAGTAAGGAGGCTGCGAATGTTTGAACAGAAGAGCCTTAATAAGATTGATGGAGATTACTTCAATATCATAATTGCTGATAGTCAGGATGTGACGATACAGAGCAGGAATACCGGTCATTACTGGTACCTGCACTGTTCCGGAAATCCTACAGAGGAAGCTTTGGTCATATTCCATAAGCATCGCTTTAAGGATGGATATCATCAGCACGGACACGCAAGAAGTCTGAGACAGGCGATTAAGAGTATCGTGAGACACGATGATTATCAGTTGAATGTAAGAAAATGCGTATAACATAAAAGGCAGCGGTATCTTCGAAGTGAGGATACCGCTGTTTTCAGGTTAAGCAGGAAGCTTATTCACCGAAATAAAGTTTCTTTGCAAGAGCCTGGGCTGCTTTGATGTCAGCATATCCCTGGGATTTACCAAGACCTAATTCATCAAGAATCTGTCCTTTGGTGTAATCCTCGCAGATGAGATCGAGAATACGACCATACTTCGGATTGATTTCGTGGATCTTTTTTAAGAGATCCTGAATAATCATACGGAGCATAACGGTTTCTTCAAGATTCTCCGATGATGCAGGTTCAAAGCCTTTGCCATCTTCTGATACTGCTTCGTCCATAAACTGATCAAGAGAGAGAACATCATCTGACTTAAAAGATGCAAAGTGTTCTCTGACATCGGTATTGAACTGTTTAAGGGCGGCAGGCTTGTTCTCAATTTTTACGGGAGCAAATGCTACCAGAACCTTGTTAGGTCCGATATGCCAGGTCTCAAGGTTGTCCTGGCACATATTAAAGTGCTTCACCATTTCCCAGTCCACACGGATTGGTACGAGGCATTCTTCCGGCTGAAGTGGGAGATTGTTGTAACTGCGACGGTTGTCGTAGTTGTGGTTGGCGTTGGTTGACTGCTGTTTTTCATTGATTTGCATGATAAAAGCCCTCCTTCGGCTTGTGCCGAAAAGGAGAGCTCCACTACATGCATAAATAGACCATCAGATATGAGGTTGCCGTTTGGATTACTCCATTTCGGCTGTACCTCACTTCCGGTGGTCAGTACAGATAGATTGTTTTAGTCACATGGAACCGGAACACCCTGCGCAGATGGTTCCCATGTGCTAATGCCATAGTACACGGATTTTCTGAAAATCTCGAAACTCAACGAGTCGGGTGTAGGGCATAAAAAAAACCGCTAAAATGCGGCTTTCATAAGGTTTGGGATATGGTTTTGAATGAAATTGATGGGATAAAAGGGAATTATCCCGACTCGGTGAGTCGGAATAATTTAATAATCAAGAAAAAGCTGCACATCGTGGTGATGTACAGCTTTTTTTGAGAGATTAGTAGCGCTCTTTAGTACCGAGCGTTTTATATCCATAAGATTCAAGAAAATCATTTCTTTCTTCAATTGACTGCCCGGCAAATCCAGTGATGCAGAATTTTAGTGCTCTGTCTTCGTCGGATTCTCTAAGGGAACGTCCTGCAAGAGATAACATTTTTTCAGCGGTTTCGATATCAAGATCCAAACCACACGCGATTGCTACAATGGTTCTAACAGAAGGATCTGTTTTAATATTCTTTTCAGCTTTTCTGTACACTTCTTCTCCAAGACCTGTTAAATTGCAGAAGTGGACTTTGCTGAGCCCTTTGTAGTTGATGATATCAAAGATGTATTCCCAGCAAGTTTTCCCGTTTGTTGAGATATTATGGATTCCTTCGTTTATTTCAAAGCGAGAACGTTTTTTCTGTAATTCGTCAGAAAGTTTTGTAACAGATGTGTTCTGCTTCTTATCATAGGTTGATACTTCTTGTTCGTCATTAGCTCTATGAAGAATCTCCTCAGGAAGATGCCCTTTTGCTGCGGAATGTTTAATTCGTTTCCAAGTGAATGATATGGTACATTCTTCAAGATTATCCCAAGCATATTTGGTAAGAGTGTATTTGCCGGATTCGTCCTTTTGAATGTATTTTTTGTCATTGATGATGATATAACCATCAACGTATTTGAATTTTCCAGAATCGAGAAGTTCTCTAAAGCTTTCATTTGTACTGTACTCGTAAAAAACATCCTCACGGCTGATGTAAGCGTGATTCTCCTGTTCTTCAAGCTGCTGTAGAACTAACTGAGCTTCAGGGTATCCTGTCTCTTTCATGCGTATAAGTGCAGATTGCCTTGAAACACCATAAAACTTTGCTAGTTCATCTGCAATACAAGTGAGGACAGCGGCTTTTAACGTATTGTCATCATAGTTGTATTTCTGATAAAGTTCGTCGACCTTTATTTTAAAGGTCTGAATTGGCATAAGGATTCTTGGTGCCATATTATTGGCCTGCCATTCCATACGCTGTTCATTGGTCCATTCTTCGTATTCAGACGGATATGACATATTAGAAGGACATCTATGAGCAATGAATTTCTCGTTTCTCAGAATCTGCTTAATGGCTGCATACAATCTATGTCGGTGCCAATGGTAGACCTCGTGAGCAAGAGTATTGTTGGCACATCCTTTGTTACGTTCCCAGAAGGTGTAGGCATCGATGAGAATGGTTCCTCTATTTACATCCATTTCTGTTTCTGAACATTTGAAAATATCACGAACTAATACTTTACCTTTGGAGAAGCAGATTTGTCCGAATATACTGAAATCGTCAGTTATGCGATGCCCCTGAAGGACGGTAAGGTGTAGTTCTTCTGTAGCAATCTTTTCTATTGGAACAGGCATAGGCTCTAATAATGCCTGTGGACAGTATTTTTCAAGAAATGCTGTAGCTTCAGCATCTAAGTCTTTTTTATACAAAACCGGAACAATATTGTTGGATGCAGAAATGCCGGAAGCAACAGGTTTCTTTCCTTTTGTCCAAGTGTGCACATCTGTTATTTTCAGACGGTCCAGCTTGTCAGTGATAGTAGCTTCACATGATGCAATAATCCACTGAGAAGTTTCCCCGGTCAGCGTCCCTTTGTAGTCATCGTTCTGCTGTAATTCTATGGTACAACTGATGATGGCATCGAAATGAAGTGTGTCCTCATCAATACTTATGTTATTTGTGTATTCGAGCATCATGTCCAAAAGCATAGCGGAATCTGGATACTTGACACGGGATGTACTTAATCTAAGCGATGTAGGATGTACAGCAATATAATTATTAACGGCGGTCCATATGGGCTGGTAACATATCTTATAAATAAATTCTTCTAAATCATTTCTCTGTGTACTCACGGAATTAGCCCCCTTTGAACGATACATATACAAATTGAATTATATCACCAATGCGGAGAAAATTCAATTTACATTCAGAGAGTATTCGTGCATTTGTGAAGATTTTGGATTGTGATTTTTGAAAGATAGTGGTATAATCAAAAGTGACTCAGTGTAATATTTCGGAAGCAAAACTGGAAGGTAATTAGATTATGGAAATTAGTTACAAGAAATTATGGAAAGTGCTAATCGATAAAGACATGAAGAAAAAGGATTTGCAGGCTGCAGCAGGCATAAGTTGGGCATCAGTTACCAAGTTGTCCAAAGGTGAATCTGTCAGTATGGAAGTGTTAATGAAGGTCTGCAAAACTTTGGAGTGCAATATAGGGGATATCATGGATTTGATCCCGGAAGAAAAAGAGGAAAATTAAGAGAGACAATGGCGAGTTCAAAGAAAAACGATGTGATAAGTGTAGCGCCTCCGCATAGTGTGAAAAAGTTTGAACTGATTTCTGAGTATGTGAAGGCATGGATACAAATTTTGATGCTTAATCCTAAATGTAAGGGAATTGTTTATATAGACTGTATGTCAAACAGCGGCGTCTATAAAAACGATGATGGCGAAGAAATAAAAGGTACGCCTCTATTGGTGTCAGAGATAATAGCGGATGCTATGCAGACATATACAGACAAGAAAGCGTACATTTATTTCAACGATGTGCGTGAAGACAAAATTGATCTGTTGAAGACGAGACTCCCAAAACAGACGAGTAATTTCCAGATATATACGGAAGTTATGGATGCAAATGAGCTTTTGAGAACAATCGGAAATCAGTTTGCGACCATGTTCAAAGATATGCATTTTTTGCTGGTGTATGATCCCTATGATGCGCATATAGAATGGGATGCGATGATGCCGTTCCTAAAGAACTGGGGAGAAATTATTATCAATCATATGGTTTCAGATACCATCAGAGCTGCAAAGACGGCAAAAAAGCCAGAAGTAATTGAAAAATATGAGGAAACATATCAAATGTCAATAGATGAACTGATTAATATTGGCAGCGATAGGAATGTATATGAAAAACAGATTGAAAAAATAATTTTGGAGAATAGTGGGAGAGGTGAAGGACGATATTACATTGCGGCATTCCCATTCTTCATAAGAAGTAATACTGTTGCTTATAATCTTATTCATTGTACAGGACATTACAAAGGTTTTGAACTGTTTAAGACGACTGCATGGAAAACATTTGGTGATAAATCATCTATGAAGAACACTCATAATAATGAAAATCAGATGCAGTTGAGCTTTAATGAAAAAGGTGAGATTGTATATTCTGTTCCATCGGATGAGTCTTGTTACAACTTGAGAGATGCAGCTTTGTATGTGCAACGACATTTTGCAGGGAAAAAAGATGTTCCCAATGATGAAGTATGGATTTATTTGGGAGAACATCCGGTATTTCCTACAAGAGATTACAAAAATAAGATTAAGGATGTGTTGAAAAAGGACTTCGGAATGAAAGCATCCAGAAGTTCAATGACATTTTCAGATAGGAGCTATTAAACATGCCAAAAGTAGAAGGCTATATACAAAGAAAATCCATGCTTTATAAGACAGGGGTAGAGTATGGAGATTATACGATAAACTTCGTCCAGGGATGTTCTCATGGATGCAAGTATCCCTGTTATGCCTTCTCACTAAAGAAAAGGTTCGGACAGGTAAAAAAATATGAAGATTGGCTGAAACCATATTTGGTCTCCAATACATTGGAATTGCTGGATAAGGAAATACCAAGATTTAAAGACAAAATTGAATCCGTTCAGCTTTGTTTTACTACGGATCCTTTTATGTATGGGTATCCGGAAGTTGAGCGGATGGCAATTGATTCGATAAAGAAATTGAACGCGGCAGGAATTAAGTGTACGACGTTGACAAAGGGAATATTGCCACAGGAACTGGCACAGTGTTCGTCAGATAATGAGTACGGAATCACATTAATATCTTTAGATGAAGATTATCGGGAGATGATGGAACCGGGAGCTGCTCCTTATGCAGAACGATTAGCTGCTCTTAAAGGGCTTCATGATCAGGGCTGTAAGACATGGGTAAGTGTAGAACCGTACCCGACGCCAAATCTTATACAGCAGGACCTGATGGAACTGTTAGAATCAATCGGATTTGTTGATAAGATTATCTTTGGAAGAACAAATTATAACAAAAAGATAAGTGAGTACAAAGAGCACAAGAAGTTCTATAACGAGTGTGCAAAGACGGTTATGAGGTTTTGTGATGAGAGAGGGCTTGCTTGTCACATAAAAGAAAAGACCATTACCGAGGAATGAGTTCGTATTTAGGGACAGCCAATTTGGTAGGATGATAAGGTTCCATCATAGACAAATTTGGTGAATCACAGGAGGAAACAAGATGGCAGCGATACATGATCTGCTTGCACAGATACAAGATGAGGCTCTTCGAGAGCGAATTGAAAAAGAAATTGACAAATTATCGAAGACTAAAAAATTTGGATTGGTATTTGAAGAACATATGCCGGAGTGTACACCCCTGTATGATGTTCCTGTAAAAAGGGGAGCTACAGTTGCAAAGCGTGATGGCGCAATTAATGATATTTATGTAGTCCAGTCAATGAAAGGTGAGAATGCTATATGCATGAAAAAATCATCGGATTCCATAGAGGAAATTTCAGTGAGTGATTTGGTTTCCGTAGCTGAGTTTGGTGATCCGATATATCCATATCTTAAACCTTTGGATGTGCTTTGCAATGCACCAGATAATGATCTTTGGCATTCTGTGATAGAAGCGGATAATTATCATGCTCTGCAACTTTTGGAGTATTTATATGCAGGAAAAATTGATTGTATTTATATAGATCCGCCATACAACACAGGGGCAAAAGACTGGAAGTATAACAATGATTATGTGGATTCTTCTGATTCATATCGACATAGTAAATGGTTATCGTTTATGGAAAAGAGGTTAAAACTTGCAAAAAAGTTGCTTAATCCTAAAGACTCCGTGCTTATCGTAACGATTGATGAAAAAGAGTATTTACACCTTGGATGCTTATTAGAAGAAGTATTTTCTGATGCGAAGATGCAGATGATTAGCAGCGCAATTAATGGAAAAGGTGTTGCAAGAGATAGTGAATTTGCAAGAGTTAATGAGTATATTTTTGTCGTTCGTATTGGAGAAGCAAGTGTCACACCGTTATCTTTACCAGAAGAATGGATGGGTAATGTAAAAACATCTACAACAAATCGAGTAAGGTGGGGAAGTTTAATGAGAAGTGGGTCAGGGGCCTTGAGAACTGATTCACCTGGCTGTTTTTATCCAATTTACATATCCAAGGACAAAAAACATTTTTGTGGTGCTGGAGATGTAGTTCCGCCTGGAGTAGATAGAAATACTGTTCCTATTCCGAAAGATGTAATAGCTTTATTCCCAATTCACGATGATGGGGTTGAAGGAAGATGGCAGTACTCAAGAGATAAATATTTAGAAATCCAGGAAAAAGGATATGTCAGAATAAGTACTCAAACTGCGAAAGGAAAAGAGGCTACATTACGTTATATTTCTGAAGGATGGCAAAAAAAAGTTGAGTCTGGAGTTATTAAAGTTATTGGAAAAGCTGAGGATGGATCAGTTTTATTAGACGACAGTGATTATGAGAAAGAGTTTGTTCCTGGAAACCAGTGGTGGATACCATCTCATGATGCAACTGAATTTGGAAGTAAGTTGTTGACTGGAATTATTGGTAAAAGATTTTCGTTTCCTAAATCAGTATATGCTGTACAAGATGTGTTGCGATTTTTTGTAAAGAGTAAAAAGAATGCATTAATCTTAGATTTTTTTGCAGGTTCAGGAACAACACTCCATGCAGTAAATCTGTTAAATGCAGAAGATGGTGGAAATAGACGTTGCATTTTAGTAACAAATAATGAGGTTTCAGCTGAAGAGGCTACAGAATTAGAAAAGAAGGGGATTAAACCTGGAGATCCAGAATGGGATCAATTGGGGATTGCTCGGTATGTTACCTGGCCAAGAACGGTATGTTCCATCAAAGGGTGTGATATAAAAGGAAAGCCACTAAAGGGGAAATATATTAATACTGATATTGATATGGCTAATGGATTTACCTCGAATGCAATGTTTTTCAAATTGGGCTTTTTAGATAAAACAGCTGTGGCTCTTGGAAGACAGCTATCTGAACTATTGCCTGTATTATGGCTAAAGGCAGGTTCGCATGGACAGTGCCCAGTATTAGAAAATGATAAGGAGGCATTGGTTATACTTCCAGAAAATCATATGGCAATTCTTATAGATGAAAAGCGTTATATTGAATTCGTAAATCAGATAGATGCATACTCTCAAATTGAGACTATATATTTTGTTACAGATTCGGAGGCTGGATACCGGGAGATGATTTCGAGATATCCTGACAAGAAGACTTACCAATTATATAGAGACTATTTAGATAACTTCAGAATAAATACAGGGAGGTAATTTATGAAAGTTGAGTTATTTCCATTTCAAAAAAGAGTATTAGCGGATTTAAGGCTAAAAGTTGGAGAAGCGATTGGTGGTTTTCAGAGAACCCATTCAAATCAAGTTGTTTCTTTTACTGCTCCAACAGGCGCAGGGAAAACAATAATAATGGCATCACTTATCGAAGATATTTTTTGCGGTACAGTTGATTACCCTGAACAGCCTAATGCGATATTTATTTGGTTGTCAGATTCACCACAATTAAATGAACAATCTAAATTAAAAATTGATTTGAAGGCGGATAAAATAAAGTTGGGTCAATGTGTAACAATAAATGAAGAATCATTCAACCAGGAAATTTTGGATGATGGTTATATTTATTTCTTAAATACACAAAAACTTGGAAAAAGTTCTAATCTTACCAAACGAAGTGATGCCAGACAATATACTATTTGGGAGACCTTAGCAAATACAGCCAGAGATAAGAGTGATCGTCTGTATGTCATTATTGATGAAGCACACAGAGGAATGCAGGGACGTGACGCTGGAAGAGCAACAACAATCATGCAGAAATTTCTTAAGGGAAGTCCTGAAGATGGAGTGGCTCCAATGCCGGTTGTAATAGGTATGTCTGCCACATCTGCAAGATTTAATGCACTTGTGCAGGGAACTACATCTACTACTCAGTACAGTGTTGTTACAACGGATGAAGTACGTGCATCTGGCTTGCTTAAGGACAGAATTGTTATTTCGTATCCAGAAGAAAACAATGGTAATAAGGATATGGCAGTTCTTCAGGCGGCTGCAGACGAATGGAAGGATAAGTGGGAGCATTGGTATCAGTATTGTTATGAACAGCACTATGCTTATGTAAATCCAATTCTTGTTATTCAGGTTCAGAACAGCACAGGTTCAAATGTGTCTGCGACGGATTTGGATGATTGCGTTCGGAAGGTCGAGGAACGATGTGGTATTAAGTTTCAGGAAGGCGAAGTGGTTCATACATTTGGGCAGACTACTTCTGTTTTGACAATCAATGGGTTGAACGTTCCGTATGTTGAACCATCAGCTATTGCTGAGGATAAGAGAATTAGAGTTGTATTTTTTAAAGAAAGTTTATCAACTGGTTGGGATTGTCCTCGTGCAGAGACTATGATGTCATTCCGTCATGCAACAGACGCAACTTACATTGCTCAGCTTCTGGGAAGAATGATTAGAACTCCTATGCAGATGCATATTCAGGTTGATGATACCTTGAATGATGTACATCTTTATTTGCCATACTTTAATGAGAATACAGTTAAGGATGTTGTAAATGAGCTGCAGAATGCTGAAGGTGGAGAGCTCCCGGCTGATATTTACGGAGAATCCTTGGAATCAAGAGTGATGGAAACTCTTACTGTCAGACCAAGAACTACTTCTGGAACCAGAACCCGTAGTGAGCACACCACACCTGGACAGATATCACTTTTCGATATGACTGGCAACGGATCAGAAATGTCTATGGCTAATACGGTGCACGAGCAACCAGCACCATATGGAACTTCGTCAAATGCTACTAATATTAGTTCTGCATTGGTTGGTGCTCAAAATCAGACACCGGTAACAAGTGTTAATCAGGTAACACAAAGTCAGCCTGCAAATAATGTATCAATACCTTCAAATGTCCAGACACAGAATCAACAATCTACAAATACTGCAACATCAGCAGTTATGCCTCCACAGGTTTCACGGGATGAGCCGGAGGAAACATTTGATCGTGAGGCTGTTATGAAAGCGATTAACGATTCTGGTCTTCTTTCATATGATGTTAGAACAGTAAGAATCAATAATTACTTAAATTCTTTGTATAGCTTAGCAAGACTTCTTACACAGTCAGGAAAATATGCAGATGCGACAGATGATGTAATTGAAGAAATTGTAAAAATGATAAGAGAGTATGTCACCGGACTGAGATGTGACGGAAAGTATGATGAGATGGCTCATCATATTATGGAATTTGAAATGAAGTCTCAGGTATTTGATGCATTTGGTGAGACTGTTAAGGAGGACAATATCCTTTACCATTTCATGTCTACGACAGATACAGATATTGATAGACAGTTTAGAAGAGCTGAAAACAAGCTTGGAAATGAAGGTGTTGGTAATAAGTACGGTAGATATTTCTATAATCCGGATGATCCGAACGAGTTCAAAATTGATGTAATTCTCTATGCTGCAGATGATAATTGCATAGCAAGACTCATGTCATATGCAGAGCGAATGTTCCATAAGATGAATGATGATTATCGTAGAAAGATTGTTGGCTTGGAAGAAAGATTCATCAAGCAGTATAACACAATTGTATCTGATGGAGATATCGTTTCTAAGCATAACTTTAGATTACCTGAAACTATTACGCAGCCAAGAGAAATCAATGGCAGAAATTATACAGATCATTTATTTGTAGATGATTCTGGGACTGCGAAGATTAACCTTAACAACTGGGAAGAAGGCGTTTTGGAAGAGGAGCAGTCACAGACAGATTTCGTTTGTTGGCTTAGAAATCCTCCTAGAAAGCCTTGGTCTCTTTGCATTCCGTATGAGATGGGAGGAGAACAGAAACCGGCTTATCCAGATTTTATCATTGTGCGTAAAGATTCAGATATGGAATATGTGATTGATATTTTAGAACCACATGATCCTACTCGTATAGATAACCTTGGAAAAGCAAAGGGGTTTGCAGAATATGCAAGACAGAATCCGGGCGTAGGAAGAATACAGCTTATCAGAATGGGGAAGGATGGAGCTGGTAAGAAGCGTTTCAAGAGACTTGATATGGCAAGGAGCTTGGTTCGTGATAAGGTATCACGTGCTATGACTAATGATGAATTGGATCACATCTTTGAAACAGATGGATTCTTTATGTAAGTACTAAAAGATTGGAGACTTCATGATGGAGAATAACCAGATTGTAAGCAGGATGAATACTTATCTTCATACATCAGCAAAACTTCTAGAAGAATGGCTTGGGAATCTGCTTCCCAAGACCTCTGATGATTGGTGGGAAGAGTGCGTAATTGAAAAATTGAGTTATATTCAAAGAGAAACAGCAAAAAGTAGAGGTTTTACCAAGCTGGAAGATTTTGATTTGGCTGCTCTTCTGCGCATTGCCGACAAGTCCTGGTATGCAATGAGAAATGTAGCATATCTTCCGACAAGGGAGAGAGAATGCATTCGAGATATGATGCGTGTTCGAAATAACTGGGCTCATTGTAGTGCTGTGCTTCCGGGCAAGGATACAATTATTGCTGATTTAACTACATTGCATCAGTTCTTTGAGCAGATGGAATGTGATGACAAACTAATTAGCGAAGTTGACGTCATGATTGAGGAAGTGAAGTCTCCATCAACAGTTGATTTTTCTACTATTTCAAATACAGAAGAAGCTGCTTCTGTGGAACAGGAAGAAGCAGGGGATGAGAACGATATTGCAGAAAAGAGCCTGGTATATTTAATTGGCGATCCTTCTGTGAAAGGTATCGTAATGTCTATCACAGATCTTGGTGATACGAAAAAGTATGATGTATTTGTAGATGGTAGTTTTAAGACATACTATTCCGGTCAGATAGCACCAGTTGTTGAAAAGGTAAATTATAACTGGGTGGATATTAACACGTTTAGAAGCTATTTGACTGCATATCAGATTAACAATCCTTCCGGCAGAGATTTGTATTCACTGAATTCTGCCAGAATTGATTTTGTTCCATATCAGTTCAGACCAGCATTGAAGTTGATTCATGCAGATGAGCCTCGAATTCTGATTGCTGACAGTGTTGGTGTCGGAAAAACTATTGAAGCAGGACTGATTATTAAAGAGTTACAGGCTCGTAATGAGCTGGAAAATATTATGATTATCTGCCCTAAGCCGCTTGTAACAGAGCGCAAATGGGAGACAGAAATGAAACGATTTGATGAAGATTTTGTTCCTTTGACCGGACCGGAACTTCGTCAGGTTATCTCTGATACGGATAGAGATGGTGAATGGCCAGTTCGATACAGCAAAATGATTGTGCCATATTCCATTCTGGATAGCCGTACATATGAAGGTGATACAAGCAAAAAGAGTAAATTCTTTGGGTTAAAAGATTTGGATCCAGCACCACACTTCGACCTTGTTATTATCGATGAAGCACATCACATTCGCAATGGTAGTATGGAGAAAGAGAAAGCATTTGAGTATAAATGTGTGAAGTATTTCTGTGACCATGCGGATGCTGTTATTATGCTTACAGCAACACCACTTCAGACTAGCGATGATGATCTTTTCACATTGCTAAATGTCCTGCGTCCGGATGTAGTTATAGATAAGCAGACATTTAATCTTATGTCCAGGCCGAATGCACATATTTCTCAAGTATCTTCTTTGATTCGTCGTGCAGGCGAAAACTGGCAGCAGGAGGCCTTAGAAGAATTAAAGGGTGTTCTTGAGACTCAGTGGGGTGAGAATGTTGTTGCAGCCAATCCTACGTATTCTTCAATGGTTCAGACTTTACAGCAGGATAAGATTACCAGGGAGGAACGCGTAAAACTGATTACAGATGCAGAGAGCTTGCACAGCTTTAATTCTATGCTGAATAGGACAAGGCGTAAGGATATTCAGGACTTCTGCATCAGAAGACCATACACACTGGCAGTTGAATTTACACCGGAACAGCAGGCTCTTCACGATGAACTTTTAAGATTTGAACAGAATGCGCTTTTACAGCTTCATGGTGATGCGAGATCAATTCCGTTTATGATGTCAACAATCAAGAGACAGGCAGCAAGCTGTATATTTGGTCTGGCACCACATATCAGAGACTTGATTAAGCGAAGATTTGTGCAAATTGAAGATGATCCTGACAATGAGATGCCTGGATTTGAATTTGCAGGTGAATCAGCAGGAGCATTGGAATCATTAGCTCAGAATCTTCTTAGGATGGCAGACAATCTTCCAACTGAAGATCCGAAGTTCGACCAGATGATGACAGCCATAATGGAGAAGCAGAAACAGGATAATAATAAAATCATTCTGTTTAGTACATTTAGATTTACTCTCAGATATCTGAAAGAAAAATTGAAAGCAGCCGGTTTACGTGTAGAACAGGTAGATGGTGGCGTAAAAGATTCTATGCGTCAGGATTATAGAGCCAGATTCGAACTTCCGAAAGAGGATCCGGATGCTATAGATATTCTTCTTTTTACAGAAGTAGGATCCGAAGGTTTGGATTACCAGTTCTGTGACATGATGATTAACTATGATCTGCCCTGGAATCCGATGAGAATAGAGCAGAGAATTGGTCGTATCGACAGACGTGGACAGCAGAGTGAGGCTGTCAGCATTTACAATGTTATAACGAATGGAACTGTTGATGCAGATATTTATTACAGATGTTTAATGCGAATTGGAATCTTTGAAAGTAGTATCGGTGAATGCGAAGAAATCCTTGGAGATATAGCTACTCAGATTGATCAGATTGCAGTTGATTCTTCTCTTACTGAAGAGGAAAGAAGAATTAAACTGGAACAGATGGCTGATAATGAGGTGCGAAAGATTCAGGAAATGGATCGCTTAGAGGAAGAAGAAAAGGAATTCTTTGGATTCGATTTATCAGAATATACAACTACTCAGGAAATACATAATGCTGAGAATCCTTGGCTTAATCAGAAGGGATTACAGATTATGATTGAGCAGTATTTGAATGCCAGACTTGGACAAGGTACATATATTCTTGGTGAAGGCGATGTGAAGCAGCTTCGTTTGTCAGCAAATGCAAGATTAGCATTGAGAGAAGATTTCAGAAAGCTTCCTGCCGGAAGAAATGCAGTTCGTCAGACATGGGATATTTATCTTAAGGGTAAGGCTCCGTTACATACAATTACCTTTGATTCTGATGCGGCTGAGAAGAATAGAGATGCTTTCTTTATTACAGCAATGCATCCGTTGGCAAGACAGGCGGCAGAGTATTATGAGTCAAATGAAAAGGCGTATATCAGATTGCAGTATGCAAATGATGATCTTCCGGTAGGCGCATATCACTTCTCTGTATATGCATGGAGTTATAGAGGAATGAATCCTCACTTCAGACTTGTTGTGGTCTGCGATGATGATGTTATTGCAGCTGAACTACCGGATATTTTACAGGAGGCTCAGAGCGGTGCTCCTGCAATTAAGATGCAGCCTTCTGATTGGGATGGGCTTGAAAGAAAACAGGTTAAGCTTTGGATGGAAGAAAGGAATGCTGCAGTTGTCGAGGCTGAGAATACTTCTACATTCAAGATTGAAAGTTTAACTAATAATTTTAGAAATAGACAACGATCACTGGAACAGAAGATTCTTGATACGACCAGTGAAAGTATCCGAAGGATGTATAACAGTGAGCTGGAATCTGCTATGGAAAGCTACGAAGCTAAGGTAGACAGTATTCGTCAAAAAGTGGCTCAGACAGATATACACACAACATTGATTGCAAATGGAATATTAGAGGTAATCTAATGTAAAGTACGAATCTCGAATTTGGGAGGAAGATAAGATGGCGAAGATGGCGATTGCTGATCAGGTATTACAGCGCCAGGATAAAGATGGGATGCTCCGTCGTGCTTTGGAGAGAATCATCCAGCTGTATACCGATAAATCTCATTTTGTATATGAATTACTTCAGAATGCGGAGGATTGTGGTGCGTCAAAAATCAAGTTCTTTCAGTATGAAGATAGATTAGAAGTGCTGCATGATGGTAGACCTTTTTCACTTAATAATCTTCAAGGATTATGTGATATTGGTAAATCAGATAAAATAAATGACCTAAATCAGATTGGAGAGTTTGGTGTAGGTTTTAAATCTGTGTTTGGAATATGTGAAATCGTTAAATTATTCAGTCATCCAAGAGATGTTGATTATGCAATGCTTGAAGAACTGTATAAGCAGAAGGGGATTACAGATATAGATGTAAGAACTGAGCATCCGGCTTTCTCTATCCAGATTCTTGATTTTACCAAACCAGTAGATATTGAAGACCAGGAAGTAGACGCGGGATATGCAACAAAGTTTATTTTCCCGTATAGTGTTGGTTTTTCATTCTCAGGTTTTGAAGATATCAAAAAGCTTAATGAAGTGCTGTCCAAGAGACTTCAAAATCTTGGAATTACAACACTTCTGTTTATGAAGAATCTGCAATCTATAGATTATGAAATTAAGCTTCCTAATCTGAAAAAATCAGGCTCATATTTACTGGATAAAACTGTAATCAACGACCATTGCTCATTGGTATCTGCTATTGGCGAGACAGACAGCAAGAAGGACAAAGAAGAAGTAATATCTTATCTTGTATTTACCAGACCGGTAAAGGGAATACAGGCTGGCAGAACTATTGATATTGCTTTTACTTTGAATGTTGGTGAAGATGGTAAATATGATTTCAAACCGTCAAAATATCCGTACATTTCTGTGTACTTCCCTACAGAAACAGAGAGTAAGCTTAAGTTTATCGTACAGGGACCTTATCGTACAACACCTAACAGAAGTAGTGTACCAGCAGATGATAAGGATAATATTGAACTTGCTAAGCAGACGGCAGCATTGCTTAGGGATAGCGTTATTGAACTTCGAGATGAAGGAAAACTTGATTTTAGTCTGTTGAATATTTTGCCGATTGATGAGGAAGTATTTTATAGCGCTCCTCTGTTTGAAGGGATGTTTGAAGCAACAACAGACATGATGCAGGAAGAAAATCTCCTACTTTGTAAAGATGGTAGTTATGCATCTTCAGAAAGCGTTAAGATTGCCAGAGGTTCTGATTTTGCAGAACTTTTTACTGATGAGCTGCTGACAGAGCTTATTGCTGATGGAACAGCTTATCACTGGCTTCCTACGTTTTTAACAGAGACAAATAAGACATACAAGACGTTATACGATTTTCTGACGGATACTCTTGATATAGAGGTTATTCGTCCAGAGAATTTGCGTAATAACTTTAATGAAAACAGAACATTCCTTACTCATAGAGATGACGAATGGTTAATTAAACTGTACAACATGTATGCGTCTGTTGCTGCCGCATTTTCAAAACAGCGTGGTGGCTCTAATATGCTTACGGCTGAGTTTGTAAAAACATCGACAGGAAGATTCGTTGCACCATATCGTAAGAGTGACGGTAGCACAAATGATTACAGCTTTATGTGGAGAGGTTATGAGAATGCTTCATACCTTCCAAATGTATTTCTTCCGTCAAAGAATATTGATGACACCGATGATATTGCATTTGTAGATGATTATATTTTTGAGCACTGTAAACATTTCTTCACTGAAATTCTTTCTCTGCAGAAGCCGAATGAATATGAATTCTTTATCAGAGATTTTAAGCGTCGATATGAGGGCGGTGCAAATATTTCTGATGATCAGCATATTACGGATGTTAAGAAGTTGATGAAATATCGGCAGAATCCTGATTACAAGGATGAAGTAGACAATCTCATTAAAAAATATATGTTGGTAAGATGCCATAAAGATGGAAAGACTGTCTTTGTGAATCCTCAGAGAGAGACAGTGTATTTCTCCGTGAATTCTGATGGTATGAGCATAGAACAGTATTTTAATCATGTAGCTACTTATGCTTACGTAGATGTGGATTTTTATGAGATAGATGAAATTTCAGTAGATCAGCTGAGACTGTTCGGTGTGCGAGAGAGCATCACAAAGAATGTGTCAAGAACTACTGGTGAATACTATACAGGCAATCCTGGCCGTCAGCCAGATTGGACAACGTATGGTGAGTTTCGATGGAAACTTACCTTGGAGAGTTTGCCAGAAGTTTTGGAATATATTTCAAGCCATCCAAAGTCTCCGGATTCAATGGCAAAATCAAGCTTTATATTCCGTTTCTTATTGAATAATGTTAATAAGCTGACTGGTACTGTTTATGTAGGTGGAAGTACGCCTAACCTGAACAATGCAGTTTCAGAAATTGTTACCAGAGTCCGCAAAGATGGTCCTAAGCACATGTATTATGGATCTAGCTGGAGCGGCAAATGGTTATATACAGAGTCTTTGGATTTAGTTTCTCAGTCAGAGATTACAAAGAGAGATTTGAATCCTCAGTTATATGGAGATGTTGTTCCAGATTGTGAACTTTACGAAATCTTAGGATTTAAGAAGAGCGACGCAGATCACTTGGAAGCTGCTGCAAAGGATTATGATAGATTGTCTGAGGAGCAGAAGAACCAGTATTTTGAAATTGAGCTTCAGAGAAGATTTGGTATTTCTGTAACTGATTTGGAAGAGAACTTCGGAAGCAGTGCGGGTAATAATGGCTCCAAGAAGCCAGTTGTTCCTGAAGATACATATGAGTTCCCTTCATCAAGAGTTAAAAACTGGGATTCTCTTCGTAAACATGCTGCAGAGGTTCTGTGTTTTGCTAGCCCGACTAAGTATGAATACCGGGTAAGAAAGATAAGAGTAAGTAAGCCGGTAAGTGAAGTTAGAGCTTACCTTACCAATATGTACAAGGTGGACAGAGCTTATAAATATGCTTGCCAGATGTGTCATGAGGCTTTCCCAAATGTTGAGATGTGTCAGATTGCGAATTCCCCGGAAGTAGAACTTGATCCGATGAATCTGTGTTTATGTCCAAACTGCGCTTCTGAATATAAAAAGATGAGAGCAGATGAATACGATTTGGAATACTTCTTGGAAGATATTGAGAATTTGTCTGATGCAGAAATAGGAAGTATGGATCCAGTCGAAGTTGCATTCGGTAATGAAACAATCTGGTTTACTCAAACACATATTGCTGAAATTAGAGAATTGCGTGCGCTTCAGGAAGCAGTAGACAAATACAAAGATAGTGCAGGCAGTGGCCAGAAAAAGCCTGTTGATAAGCCTGTCCAAGAGGATGATGATCCGGAGGCTGAAGTAGTAGTTTCTGGAACTGATATTTATAAGGATTATATTGGCAAGAGAGTATACCATAAAGGCAAGAGAGCCCATGCGGTTGTTAAGACTTGCGATGGAAAATACTTAGGATTAAAGTTTGAAAACAACCCTGGAAAAGTTTCTAATTTTGATTTGGAAATGTGTCTTAGCAAAGGGTGGATAGAAATTGTGTAGGAGGTAGTTATGGCCATACATATGAGTATTCGTCTTGCATGGCACAGCGATGGTTGGAATGGCCATATTTGTAAAAAACCATGTGAGAATGTTTATTGTGTTGGACAGCATTCATATCCCGGAACGTTAATTGCTGAAACGAGAGATTTGGATTTTGAAATGGCACATGCTGGAGAATCATGTGCTAAGCATCCATGTAAAATCGCTTGTGGACTGAGTGCAAATGCTTTCGGTAAAGAATTCATACAAGTTAAGGTGGATCCACCTTCATGGTGGGAAAAAGGTGATGCAGATTCAACTATTCTGACATTGCCTCCATATACAGCGTGTACATGGTGCTATGAGGCTATGTATAAGGCAGATGTTTTTTCTAATGTGAGAGGAAAAACATACGATTACAATAAACGTCAACGTAATGCAGAAGCATATTTTGCTCAGTTTGAAGAGGGAAAATCATTAGTGTTCTATTATGCCGGATATAGTAATCCGTTTTCTGAGAATGAAGAGGATAACTATGTGATTGTGGGAGCATCAAGAATAAAGAAGATTGATGATTTTCACTATTACGAGAATACAACAGACCAGATAAAAGCAGATTATGCGGGTGGTGTTGTATGGCAAAAACCAATTACGTCTAATTACCCGGATGAAGGTTTGGTGATTCCTTTTTGGAAATATACGAATAATGAAGATATCCTTAATAGGTTAGCGATTAAGCCTCTTCACAGATCACCATTTAAGTATGGAAGCCGTGAAGTCTCAAATGATGATGCCATTGAGATAATCCATCAGTTATTAAAATCAGTAGATGTACTTATTGAAATTGGCGATGATACTGAAAACTGGGAAGCACGAAAAGTATGGCTGAATGGAGTGCTGAATGAACTATGGAAAGCAAGAGGACCATATCCGGGATTTGCTTCGGCAATGATGAATATGGGGATTGAAAGCCTAGTTCAGCATTATGTGTCACTTACAAATGAAGGGGATATGAAACGATTCCGTGAAGAAGTAAGATTATTGCTTGATGGAGACGTAGATGAGGTATTTGGTCATAAAATCGATAATCTAAGGACTGTTCGCAGAGAGTTCCAGCTTAGGGAGGACGAAGAACAGGAATTGTTGTTAGGTGTTCTTCCGCGATTTGATCTTACTGAGGGTCAGATGGCTTATATATTAAGCGAAGAGAGAGAAGATGTATCGATTACAGCTTCTTTGAAAGAAATACTGGAAAATCCATATATTATTTTTGAACAGTACCAGGGAATGGATCCTGATGATTCTATTCCGTTCTATAAGATTGACAATGGTATTATTTCTTCGCCTGAGTACGGAATTAAAAACATCTTTGAGGTTGGAGATCCGGAACGACTCAGGGCATTCTGTGTAGATGAATTAAATAGAATAGCGGCGCATTCATTTGGTAAGGCTGAAACGATAGTTCAAGCTGTTAATCGTAGACTGGATAGAATGCCAGAATGGAAGCGTTATGTCTTTAAGGTTAAACTGTTTAAGATCGACAAGGATATTTTTGAAAAGGCGTTAACGTTAAAGGAAGATGAGGATAAGAATTTATACTTGTATTTGAAATGGGTATATGAGGACGAGCGACAGGTTGAATCTACATTTACTATGCTTGCAGAACGTCCGGATATTTCCTTGAAACTCGCCATTACTAAGGAACGATTTAAGAAGAATCTTAGGAATCCGGAATCTAAGCTAAATGATACTGCGTCTGAACAATATGAGGACATCCTTGATAAGCAGGCTGATATTTGTATTCAGATTTTCTCAAAGCCGATTTGTGTTCTTTCAGGAGCGGCAGGAACGGGAAAGACAACTGTAATTAAGGCTATTGTTGAAAATATTGAAAGAGTTCATGGACAGGCTGCAGGATTCCTTCTTATGGCACCGACTGGAAAAGCAGCAGAACGTATAAAGACTCAAACAGATAAGAATTCATCAACTATTCATTCTTTTTTAGCAAGCAATGGATGGCTTAATAAGAACTTCACTTTGAAAAGGGTTGGAGGAGGTAAGGGTCAGGATGTAAATACAATCATTATTGATGAATGTTCCATGATTGACCTGAATCTTTTTGCTACATTATTGAGAAGTATAAATTGGAATAGTGTTCAAAGGCTTATTTTAGTTGGCGATCCGAATCAGCTTCCACCTATAGGCAGGGGGAAAGTGTTTGCGGACACCATTGAATGGTTAAATTCAGAATATCCAGATAATGTTGGAGTGCTGACTGAGAATATAAGACAACTGGTTAACCGTGTTGAAGGTAATGGATGCGGAATTCTTGATTTGGCAGAACTGTTTATTCAGGAAAAGCAGTCTGATATGTCTGAAAGCTCATCATCGGATGAATTGAAACGAAAGAAGGAAGTTCTTTTCACCAAAATCATGGAAAATGGTAACGGTGATATTGATAAAGATTTGGCCGTTTATTTCTGGAAAGAACAAACTGATTTGGAAACATGTTTGCATGATGTAATTATTCAGGACATGAAAAAGATTACAGGCATGACAGTGTATGAGAGCCCAGATAAATTATGGCAGCAGGCAATTCGTAAAGAGGATGGCTCATCAAATCCGGATGCGATTCAAGTTATCTCTCCATATAGAGGCGAGTTTTATGGAACCGGAGCACTTAATACCTTAATGCAAAACGATTTTAATCCATATTGGAGTAGCAGATATAATCTTGATGGAATCAGTTACTTTGATAAGGTAATTCAATTTAGAAACAGACCAAAGTCAGATATGGCGTATGCATATAATCAGGAAACACGGACTACAGAACAGCACGAAGTGTTTAATGGTGAAATTGGTCTTGTATTAATGCATCCTTTTGATTCCAAGAATAAGCGTTATAAATATTTGAGCACGATTGAACGATTCCAGGTTGCTTTTTCAAACAGAAATCGTCAGAAGTTACGTTATAACTATGGGCGTGAATATGGCAAGAATGATAAAGGTTGGAATCTTCCGGAACAAAAGCCACAGGATAATCTTGAATTGGCATATGCAATCAGTGTGCATAAATCTCAGGGATCGGAATTTGATTATGTTTATATCGTAATTCCTAAACGTGACAGTCATCTATTATCGATGGAATTGTTATATACTGCAATAACACGTGCACAGAAAAAGGTCACCATCTTTTTACAGGAGGATATAGGAACACTGAGCTCGCTTGGACATATTGAAAAGTCTGCTGTGAGAAGAATTAATTCTTCTGTGTTTAAGTTTGTACCACTTCCGGAGGAACTGCTGTACATTCAAAATTGGTATGCTGACGAGAAGAAGCTTGCCACATTGTCGAAATACTTTGTACGTTCAAAGTCTGAAGTGATTATCGCAAACATGCTTGTTCAGGAAGAAGTTCCATTTGTTTATGAAGAGCCGTTGTTTGCACCAGATGGAACGATGTTCCTTCCTGATTTTACAGTAAAGTTTAGAGGAGAAACATATTATTGGGAGCATGTGGGAAGATTGGATTTACCGGATTATCGAGCACATTGGGAGATAAAAGAAAAGTGGTATGAGAAGCACTTCCCTGGTAAATTGTTGACTACATTTGAAGGAAAAGATCTATCTACAGATGCTATGGGAATTATAAAAGACCACAAATAAAGTTATATAGGAATATGAAAGCAGCGGCCTCTGGCGAACACCGGAGACCGCTATCTTTTTAATCTTTTTTGTAAAATGGCGTTTCATACCCATCGCCTCTAATCAGGATATCTGGCATCCAGTCTGGAGACCTACTCATGATATTGCAGATGGATTTGTAATCAACATCTTGGCTGCATTCGATGATGAGCTCATCATGGACATGACCGCAGATAAAGCAGTGGGAGAGGTTACGCATAGCAAAACAGAGAAGATCTCTGGAGACTGCCTGCACGATGTTCTCAACGAATTTTGGGCCGTAGCTTTCGATGCGTTCCCATTTCTTGGTAGAGCCGATGCCTTCATAGGTTACGGATTCACCGCCGAATCGATTTTCTCCGATGCGAGGTTTAACGTAGCTAAGAGTTCTACCGGAAGGAAGCTTGATGAAGAGCATTCCACTTCGACAGAGGAATTTGATTCCATTTACCTCTGTAGGAACCTTCATTTTGATAGCAGTCTTAACTGCATTATCTACATTCCACCAGAAGGCGGTAATATTTGGATTGGAGGCACGCCAGGAATCAACCAGTGGCTGAAGTTCATCCTCTGTTAATCCCATATCCAAAGCTCCCATAGATATCAGAGCACCGACGGAACCACCATATCCTAAGGCAAGCTCTGCGATTTTACCCTTCTGTCTGAGATGTGAATTGATACCGTGCTTTTCGACCGGTACACCAAACATTTGACTGGCAGATGCACAGTAGATGTCCTTACCTTCAGCGAATACTTTGGAACGCCAGGTTTCACCTGCAAGGTATGCCAGAACTCTGGCTTCGATTGCAGAGTAGTCAGATACCACGAATTTGTATCCCGGTCTTGCAATAAAGGCGGTACGAATCAGCTGGCTTAAAGTATCTGGGATATCATCGTAAAGCAGTTCCAAAGAATCATAATCACCGGTACGGACAAGTTCACGAGCATCAGCAAGGTCATTCATATGATTTTGCGGTAGGTTCTGTAACTGAATCAATCGTCCGGCCCATCTTCCTGAACGGTTTGCGCCGTAGAACTGAAACATACCGTGAGCCCTGCCATCCTTGCAGACGGCATTCTGCATTGCTTGATATTTCTTTACAGAGGACTTAGCAAGCTGAAGCCTGAGTTTAAGTGCAGCAGCCACATCACTGTCGGTATCTTTTATCATAGCTGCCACATCTTTTTTACCAAGGGACTCAGCCTCAATGCCGTTATCAGAGAGCCACTGCTTCATCTGAACTACTGAGTTTGGATTATCAAGGTTAGTAATATTCTGCATAGCAATCATAAGCTCTGCTTTGGACTTTTCATCAAATGCAATAGCATTTTCTACCACATCCATATCCAGCATAATTCCGCGGTCATTGATTTCCTGGTCAAGATGGTATTCTTCCCATACGAAGTCAGGAACCGGGAATTTAGATAATCTCTGTTTAATCGCCATTTCTACGTCAACATCACGTTTGTTATAGGTTTTGAAGGTTTCCCATTTATCAGGGGCATGCTCTGGAAGGTTTCTGGTTCTGCCGCCATTTACCTTAGTCGGCTTGCAAGGGCAGCAGAAGTATTTGATGAGATCTTTGCCTTCCTTCATTTTCTGATCTTGTAGTTTAAGGACTGCACCGACACCTTCAAGGGAGAGCGGTAAGCCCATATAGGCTGACCATATCATGGTACACTTCCATGAGGCTGGATCCAGATATTTGGAAGCAGGATCTTCCGGAATACTGTAGCCTTTGAAATGCGCAGGGTGATGTTTTCTAAGCCAGTTGGATAAACAGATTCTTTCAAAATTGGCATTGAAAGCCCATTTTGTAACGGTATAATCAGATAATGCTGCAAGGATATCATCGGGGATGGTATCACCACAGGCAAGGTCAAATACCTGTACATCACCACCATCAATTGATACACCGAACAGTAGTATCTCAAAATTTTCAGACTCAGCGTATTTATAGGCTCCACATTTGGAGATATCAACATCGCTGTAGGTCTCTAAATCAATTGACATTTCTTTTATCATAATCTCATTCCTTTACAAAAAGGGCAGCAGCACCGGGGAGTACTGCCGCCTTGATATTAGTTTCCTTTTGGGGTCTGCTCTTTTGGCTGGAACCATTTTGCTTTTGGGAAAAGCCAGTGAAGGAAACGTTTTGCAACACCCAGGAACCACTTCCAGATTGCAGCAAGTCCCATTAACCAGAAGCCAGCTAAGAAGCCTAAAAGGGATCCGCGGATAATAGCATCTAATATTTCGTTAATAGAATCCATGGTCATAATATTTTACCTACTTTCTTTGATTGTCACAGGCGGCAGCAGTATTACCACCGCCTGCTTGGTTGTCGTTGTTACGTTTGATTTATTCAAGGAAATCGTCTTCTTCATCAGAAGCGAAATCATCCTCAGCTCTGGACTTGCTGCCAAGAGGTTCACCGTCTCGAATCTTCTGGAGATTATTGAGACCGCAAGCAATTCCCTTGTTGCCGTTGCTGTTAAAAGCGTAGAGGTTGATGGAAGCTCTGCCGTAAACACCGGAATATACTTCGGATCTCTCAAGAATAGGCTGACGGTCTGCATCCACGATGCCAGGTGCAGAAGCGCTGTTCGCATTGATGAAATATGCATTTGCATATGCCGGATCGTCAGGTCTCTCTAAGTCACCATCACGAAGAGGTGTTTTAAGGATAGAGAGCGCAGGAACTGTCTTACCATTTCCCTTGAGCTTGCTTTGACCTTCCTCATAAGCGGCTTCGATAGCTGCATTGATCTTGTTAACGGTTACGGTGTCGGACTTGGGAATGATGAGGGAGACGCTGTACTTCGGTGCGCCTCCGTTGATGCTCTTGGCATCCCATACATTCGCATAGCTCCAACGTGTGTTTACTCCTGTGATTACCTTTGTAGGGTTCTGAATCTTTGCCATAATATTGGTCCTCCTTTATTTGTCTTGTGGTATAAGTCCACGGAATCATTTCGTGCTTTGCACTTTCATGATTCCTACGTAAATTCGCAATCCGCCTTATCAGGCTACTTGCTCATTTCCGTTGTCGTCTCTAATGCTTAAACAGATATGTCTGCGAGCAGCCAATCTGTTTTAAGCATTGAGACTGGACTTATACGCTAAAATCATCTATTGCTGTATTCATTGCCGGTCTTTTATCAGATTCCGGTACCAATGTTGATTTACCTGGTGGCTTATACACAAGCTCACCTAATAGCTCTTCGAATTTCTTCTTTCCGAGCAATGTGCTCATGGCAGTGATGCCAAGTAGCTTTTTCTCATACGGGTCGTAGCCCGCGTCTTTTACTTTGGATGCCACAGCGGCTTCATCAGTAAATTTTCTATTGGATCTTCCTTCTACGATTTTCCAACCGTCAAAGTGAACACCGGACTTAGCCTGCTGTAAGGCATATTCTTTGATGTCATTTCCCCAGGAAATCATTTCATCTACCTTTACTAAGATAGCGGCGATTTCTATGTCATCCAGGGTAGCTGGCATTTCAAAGTCATATTTTGCAAGCTCAAGATTGTATTCTGCACGCTTTCTGCAGGTGGCTTTTACCTTACAGAACCGACAGTGGTCACCGGCTTTGAATTCGCCTCCGCCTACATATGCAAGCTGTGCAGTAGGTGCCAGAATTTCATCAGCCCATTTCAGAAGCTCATCTCTGGAAATGGTGTAAGTACTGACGTTGTCACGTCTTGGTTGGAAGATGGTCATCTTAATCTGATTGATGTCATAGATATCACCGAAGGCTTCCAATGCACCTAAGGCATAGCACATCATCTGGCTGTTTCCACCGTGTTCCTCATCGCCGGCGCTTACCAGAACACCGAGACCGTGCTTGTAATCGATAATCTGTAATACTTCATCTGCAACGATGACACAGTCACCGGTTCCAAAGCCGTTTTCAACCCAGCGGGAGAAGTCCAGTCTCTGCTCAATCATGACCTGTGGATCCTTACAGAATTCCTTGGCTGCTTCGATTTGTTCCAAAACATAATTCCTGTATTCCTCTGCGCAGTTTTGCATTTCAGCATCGTAGAAGGTCAGGTTTTCTGTCGGATCAGTGACAGCTCTGCCAAGAGCTTTTTCCACAAGATAGGCGCACAGCTCATGACAATCGGTTCCCTGCTGTGCATATTCGGATGTTTGATCCGTAATATTGGCACAGAGCTTTGCACTTGGTGGGCAGGCTAACCATCTGTGGCTGGCAGAAGCGGAAAGGTATGCATGTTTAGGCATTTCCAATCACCTCTGCTTCCTTAAGAATGGCTGCATAGTCATCAGGATTTACCTGCTTTAACTGCTGTGCACCATATTTCTCAAGAAGCTCCTTGACTTCCTTCTTATATCCGGCAGCAGATTTGGAAGCGAGTACTGCACGAACATCTTCCTTGGTATAGGTAGGTTCCGGTGTTTCCTTTACTTTAGCCGGTTCAGAAGCCTTAGTAGCTTTCTTGGTTGACTTGGGTTCTTTTTTTTCGGGTGCTTCTTCGGTAGAAGAGAAGATGTCTTTGATTGCGTTAGCAGCTTTGATCATTCCTTCGCCGCAGGCAATCATTTCATCAAGCATCTGCGATAATTCACTCATTTTGCTCATCTTGTTTTCCTCCATTTTCTGTATTCTGTTGTCTTAGATTGGCTGCCAGTCGTTTGGCTACAACACTGATTGCGATGAGAGTATCAATGAGCTCTTCCTCAATCTGTGGTGTGGCCTGCTGGCTTTTATCAATCGTTTCTGTCTGCATCTGCAGTACCTCACTTTCCGAATGGCTTTCGTGCCTTTCTATCTTCCTAAGCGCATCTGGAAATTGTTTTTCCGGTCGGGAGCATAATTTTTTTGAAAAAGTTTTGAAAAGAGCCAGGGCATTTTTTGCTTATATAAGGAAGCGATGCTGCTCTGGCCATTGCTTTGTAAATATTTTTTTAATTCGACCGGAAAAGTGTAGGTCAAACCCGCTTAGGAAGTTAGGAGGATTATGTTCCTTACTTTTTTAGAAACGAGGTTTGAGATATGCAGGTAACGATTTTTACAGCAAACTGCATTGGTCAAGCCGCAAACTGTAGCTATCCCAATAAGGTGACAGTAGTCACGCCGGAGCAGCTTCGGGAGGCGGTGAAGGCAGATCATGTTTGCGCAGAGTACAAAGGGAACTATCGAGGTATTGGTAATTTCATTCGTTCAGATGTGATTGTCATGGATATTGATAATGACCATTCAGAGGAATCGGCAGAGTGGATTACAGCTGAGAAGCTGGAGGGAATATTCCCTGATATGGAATATATGCTTGCTTCCAGTAGACATCATCTGCTTCCAAAGGAGGGGAAGTCAGCCAGACCGAGATATCACATCTATTTTCCTATTTCAGAGATTACTGATGCAGAGGTGTACGGGAATCTGAAGAAGGCGTTACAAAAGGAGTATCCCTTCTTTGATGGAAATGCATTGGATGCAGCAAGATTTATCTTCGGTGCTGATTGTGAAGAAGTATTGGTACATGATGGCTGGATGACTATTGATGAAGAAATTGATGTCAGACAGTTTGCTGAGGAAGAAGATTTTGATGCAGAAGATTTGGAGAGTACATCTGGTGGGCAGATTCTGGAAGGCAGCAGAAACAATACGATGAGCCGTTTTGCCGGGCGTGTGCTGAAACGCTATGGAATTACTGAAAAGGCATATGAGGCATTTCTAGAACATGCTAAAAAGTGTGATCCGCCGCTACCGGAGTCGGAGCTTAAGACTATCTGGAACAGTGCAGTGAAGTTCTTTAAGAAAAGTATTGTGAATCAGGAGGGTTATGTACCGCCTGATGAATATAACGTAGATTTTGAAAGTGCTTCATTGAAGCCTGAAGATTATTCGGATATTGGACAGGCAAAGGTGTTGGTTCGAGAGTATGGGAATGAATTGAAATATACCAGTGCTACAGACTTTTTAAGATTCGATGGGGAATGTTGGCGAGAGGATAAGCAGATGGCGATTGGTGCTGTTGAGGAATTCTTGGATCTGCAGCTTCAGGATGCTATGGATGAAGTGGCAAGAGTGGAGAAGGCTTTGGAGGATGCAGGTGTACCGAAGGAATCTATCCAGGCTGGTCCGAAGGAGCTTTTGAAAGAGGTTGATGGAAAGCTTATTCCTTTGGTTTATATGCTGATGGGAGCCCAAACCTATTTGAAATTTGTGCAGAAGAGACGTGATTACAAATATATCGTGTCTGCGGCAAATACGGCGAAGCCGATGATCGCTATTTCTGTGTCGGATTTGGACAAGAACGAAAACCTGATTAACACACCTTATGCAACCTATGACCTTAGAAAAGGAATTGCAGGGGAACAGCCTCATAATCCGGAGGATTTGATTACAAAGATTACTGCCTGTTCACCTGGAGAAGTGGGGAAAAAGATTTGGATGGATGCTTTGAATCTGTTCTTTTGTAAGGATCAGAAGCTGATTGATTATGTGCAGGAGACTGTTGGTATGGCTGCAATCGGCAAGGTGTATCAGGAGCATATGATTATTGCTTATGGCGGCGGTGCCAATGGTAAGAGTACCTTCTGGAATACCATTTTTAGAGTGCTTGGCAATTATGCAGGAAAGCTTTCTGCTGAGGCATTGACCATGAACTGTAAGCGAAATGTGAAGCCGGAGATGGCGGAGCTTAAGGGCAAGCGCCTCATTATTTCTTCGGAAATGGAAGAAGGAATGAGATTAAATACCGCTGTGGTAAAGCAGCTTTGTTCTACAGATGAGATTCAGGCGGAGAAGAAGTACAAGGATCCATTTTCCTTTGTTCCGTCACATACGTTGGTTCTCTATACGAACCATCTCCCGAAGGTGGGAGCCAATGATGACGGTATCTGGAGAAGGCTGGTGGTCATTCCCTTCAATGCAAAGATTACAGGTAAAAGTGACATCAAGAATTATGCGGATTATCTGTTTGAGCATGCAGGTCCTGCAATTATGAGCTGGATTATTGAAGGGGCGAAGAGAGCGATTGATAAGAATTTCCATACAACACTTCCGGATGTCGTAGAGGCTGCCATTCAGGCATATCGTGAGGACAATGACTGGCTGGGGCAGTTCTTGGAGGAATGCTGTGAGATTGATCCATCTTATAAGGAAAAATCGGGTGAACTGTATCAGGCTTACAGAGCGCATTGCATGCAGAACGGCGAATATATCCGCAGTACCACGGATTTCTATTCTTCGATGGACAAGGCTGGATATAACCGTATTCGCAAGAATACCGGAGTGCAGGTCGTGGGATTAAAGCTTAAGGAAGGACAGGATTTTTTGGAGTAAGAAAAAGCCATTTTGTGTAGGTCGTTAACCTCACTACATAAAAGTCCCTTTAGGGAGAATTTGATTAAAAATCTGCTTAAGAGAGTTTTACGGAACGAGGTACTCGACCTGCACACCTGTTAAGAATGATGGAGGCGAGCGATGCGTGAAAAATATATTGAACAGAAATTAGTGAGAGAGGTTAAAAAGCGTGGTGGCTTGTGTGAGAAGTGGAATTCCGGCTCATCGGGCTGGCCCGACCGACTTGTTTTATTACCTGATGGGAAATTTGGGTTGGTGGAAGTGAAGGCGCCGGGAAAGAAGCCAAGAGTTTTACAGGAGCACAGGCATGACCAGTTAAGGTCTCTTGGATATAAAGTATTCGTCCTGGATGATGCAGGACAGATTGGAGGGATTCTTGATGGAATACAAACCGCATGATTATCAGCAGTTTGCAATCAATTATATATTAGAACACTCGATAGCAGCCGTGATACTTGGGATGGGACTTGGTAAGACCAGTATTACGTTGACAGCTATTGAACAGCTTATTTATGACAGCTTTGAAGTAAGTAAGGTTTTGGTGGTGGCGCCACTTCGAGTTGCAAGAAATACCTGGAGTGATGAAATTCATAAATGGAATCATCTGAAACATCTGAGATATTCCATTGTTCTTGGTTCAGTAGCAGAGAGAAAAAAGGCTCTTGAAGCGGATGCGGATATTTACATTATTAACCGTGAAAATCTGCAGTGGTTGATTGAACAGAGCGGCGTGAATTTTTTCTGGGATATGGTAGTTCTGGATGAGCTATCCAGCTTTAAGAATTGGAACAGTAAGCGCTTTAAGGCATTTATGAAGGTTCGGCCAAATGTGAAAAGGGTAATCGGGCTCACTGGTACACCTTCCAGCAATGGACTGATGGATCTGTTTGCAGAATTCAAATGTCTGGATATGGGAGAAAGACTTGGAAGATTTATCAGCCAGTATCGTGTGAATTATTTTGTACCAGACAGGATGAATGGTCCGATTGTTTATTCTTATAAGCTAAGAAATGGAGCTGAGGAACAGATTTATGAGAAGATTTCCGATATCACGATTTCCATGAAAGCCTTGGATCATCTTCGGATGCCGGAGTTTATCAGTAATGAATATCCGGTTTATATGAATGATGAGGAAGCGAAGTTTTATGCGGATATGGAAGAGAATTTATTTGTTCCTTTGAAAAAGGGAGAGATTACAGCAGCAAATGCAGCAGCACTTTCCGGAAAGCTTCTTCAGATGGCAAATGGTGCTGTGTATTCAGATGATGGCGACGAGCTTGTAATCCATGACCAGAAGCTGGATGCCTTAGAAGATATGATTGAAGCGGCAAATGGCAGACCTGTTATGGTAGCGTACTGGTTCAAACATGATTTATCAAGGATTATGCGAAGGCTTACTGAGAAAAAGATTCCTTTTGAAAAACTGGATTCTGAGGAGAGCATCAGAAAATGGAATCGTGGGGAACTGCCTGTGGCATTAATACATCCAGCTTCTGCCGGGCATGGTTTGAATTTGCAATCAGGTGGAAATACCCTGATTTGGTTTGGACTTACCTGGAGCCTGGAATTATATCAGCAGACTGTAGCTAGATTATGGAGGCAGGGACAGACAGCGGAGACGGTTGTGGTTCAGCATATTATTACTGCAGGTACGATAGATGAAGATGTCATGAAGGCTTTAGCTAATAAGGATATGACACAGAATAGATTGATTGCTGCAGTAAAAGCGAGGGTAACACATGGCAGGTAAGAACCAATTTGAAGCCCCATATGAAAGACTTGCGAATGCGATTATTCTAAGTGCGGTTGCTGATTACAGAGCCGCACTTAAAAAGGTAAAGCGCAATCCAAAGAGCAAGACAGCAATAGATGAAGCATTACAGATAGAGAAGTTTTTCAGAAGTTCTTGGTATCAACAGCTGACTTCCGTTGATGGAGAGTTTCTGATCCGTAAGCTTCAGAACGAAATAAGACAATCAGAGTAAATCCGAGGGAAATAACTTTTCGGAGGTGGCTTATGACAGCTAAGGAATATTTGAAGCAGGCATATCTTTTGGATAAGCAGATACAGGTTGAGGTAAAGGAACTGGAACAGCTTCGTGAGATGAGAGGTAGAATTCAGGGATGTTCTTATGGAGAAAAGATTGGTACCAATCCGAATAGAAATCTGGAAGCGCCGTTTATAAAGACCATTGAAAAGATATGGGATTATGAGCAGAGGATTGATGCACAGATAAACAGATTGGTAGACCTACGTTCAGAAATCAATGCGGCGATTGAAAGTATGGAGAACCCAGAGGAAAGACTTCTTTTGAAATATCGTTATCTGAAAAACGAGAGTTGGGAAGATATTTCCTACGAGCTTAATGTGTCATACAGAACTGTGCATCGTATTCATGCATCGTCACTAAATAATTTTGTTGTACCGGAATAAGGTTGGCACACTTTGTCCCAACATGGCATAAGCATATATGTTAATATGATAGTGTCGAAAGTAGGACAAAACGAAGAGCCTTGATGGAGCAATCCTTCAGGGCTCAAATTGTGGGAGGTGCATATGCCACGAAGACCGAACATACCATGTAAACATCCTGGCTGTGCGGCACTCATTCCGCACGGTCAGATGTATTGTGAGGAACATAAGCCTTTACATACAAAGGACAGAGCTCATGCGGCAGAGCGTGGTTATGGTGCTAAGTGGCAGCGTGAGAGAAGGAAGTTCTTAGAGAGCAATCCATTCTGTGTGAAGTGTTATGAGGAAGGTCATATAACTATGGCTACCGTCGTGGATCATATCGTTCCGCATCGTGGAGACCAGAAACTCTTCTGGGATAGGTCGAATTGGCAGCCTTTATGTGAGCATCATCATAATGTAAAGACGATGACCGAGGATAGATTTAAGGAATATCGGTTCTGATGGAGCAAGGGTAGGGGGGATTTGAATCTTCGCAGGCCTTAGACTACAAGACCGGCGCCCCCTCTTCTGTGCAAAATCGCGAAATGGAAGAGGGGGGGTATCGTAGAATTGTAGTAACTGAAATAGAAACTAAATGAATAAAATAATATAAAATGGTAACTATAATATTGACTTTAATTCGTGTGTGACATATAATAAGCATGAGGTAGAATGACTTTTGTTGATTGGAGGAAGTTAATATGTTTGATGTGAATTCCATGATAGCTGCAAATATTGTAGCAATTCTTAAAAAACAGAATAGAAAACAAATAGATTTGGCAGGGGCATTGCAGACAAATAAACAGACAATAAGTAAGATGCTTAATGGTTCAAGAATGATTAATGCGATAGAACTGAAGCGTATCGCAGAGTTCTTGGGTGTTAAGATGGAAGAACTTACCAAGCTTCAGGGAGATTCTGTTGATACAGATATTGTTCATGCGTTCATGGGAAAAGTTGAATCAGAGGAAGCTAAAGAAGCACTTAATATTGCTGATAAGCTTTCAAACATGATTCTTTTCCATAGTCGAGTTAGAGATAATGGTATGGCTATGATGAAACCTTGGGAGGCATAATGGGAGATACTTTTTTTGAAAACTTGTTTTATAAGCAAGAGAAGCAATTTGAAAAAATAAATGATTTATCAAAGGCTTTTGCTGTAAATTACTGTGGAAATACCATTATTAGAGAATCTATTTTTGGCATAGTTTCAAATTATGCACGTAAGAGGGAACTGGCTCTTGAAGTGCTTCGTTATCCATTTAGGGATGATGAATTATGGGCGTTTACCTTTGTGAAGAAGGGTACGATTTTCTTGTGTGTGAATACAGAACTGCCAATGTGTAAGCAGATTTTTGCAACGGCACATGAGTTATATCATATTCATTGCTATGCAGAGGATATTAATACCAGCACTATTACATCAGGTTCTTTATTGGATTCAAAAACGGTTGATGAAGTAGCAGCTACGCAGGAAGATCTTGAAGCAAATGCTTTTGCAGGGTTGCTTTTGATGCCGGATGCCAGTGTGATAGAACAGTTTAAGATGTTTGGAATCTCAAAAGAGAATATGGGGATTGATGATGTGCTGATTCTTATGGATTTGTTTGCGCTTCCTTACAAAGCAGTTGTATTGCGCTTAGTAGAGAGCAGTGTGATTACAGAAGAGAAGGCCAGAAATCTTTATCAAGAAAAAAGTGAAAGCATTGCAATCAGAATTGAATTGACTGGCAAAGCAGAACAGTGGCAGCAGAATAGTGGAAGTTTACTCCGCTATGGAAGTTTGTTGGATAATCTGGCTTTTAACTCTGAACACGAATTACTTGTGGATAGTAGAGAGGAATCTGATAGGGCATACTTGGAAAAAATCGGAAAGGAATTTCGGAATCGAAAATAAGGTGAGTATATGGCAAATGAAAAATATGCCTTGCTGGATACTGACTTTATATCCAAGATGCATTTGATACGCAAGGATGATCATAATAAATTAATAGACAAAATTATGGCAATGCCAGGTTATTGCTTTTACTGTCATAAACAGATTCAAGTGGAAATCATGCGTCACAATATAGCTGGGGCACCAGAATGGTTTCAGTCGAAAATTGAATCAAAATCAATATGTATGTATGACGATGAAATGATACTGGATGAATTATCAGGAGTCTATGGTGAATGGGCTATCAGCGCATATGCAGGAATGCTTAAAACTGCGTGCGATGCATATAAAGATGGATATTTTGAAGAGAAGTTTGTTCTTGTGTCTCAAATGGACTGCCGCAGTATAAGTAGAGAAGATTTTTTGAAGCAACTGCAAGATGATTGTGACACTATCGGCGAGGGACAAAATCTCGGAGAATTGAAGTCATATGTCTTATTGCAAGTGCTGAATTTGAAGTTCGGTGAACAAATCTATGTCTTTTGTTCTGATGATAAAAATGCCAGAAATGGTGTAATCAGTATAGGCGGAGCTAGATGTATTAGTGTATTGTCATCGTTTGTAAGGCTGAAAAAAGAAATTAGCTTTACGAAAGAGGATGCTATGCCATACATCGATTCTTATATGAATACTTGTTTAGGAAAAGATCAAACAGCATTCAGGGTTCAAGATACTTCAAAAGAGAGGCGAATGTGCAGGATACCATGTGAGCAAGTATTTGAAGAGATATTTGATGGGAAAATAGATGAGTTAATAACTGGAAATTTAAAATACATATAGATATTCATCATGAGGATCGTGTAGAAATACATGGTCCTTTTATTTACACGAGTAGTAAGGAAAATGCCATGCTTGCATGAGCATTTGACGAGCACCGCGATAACCCAAGAAATTGATTTCTTGGGTGTGCAGAAAATTAAGGAAGGAGGGGATTCCAGTGGCAGGAAGAAAGCCAAAGCCTACAGCGGTTAAGAAGCTGGAGGGTAATCCAGGTAAAAGAAAATTGAATACGAAAGAGCCAGTTCCGGCAAAGGGAATGCCTGACTGTCCGGAGTGGCTGCTTCCAGAGGCGAAGAAAGAGTGGGAACGACTTGCGGATCTGATGAACCAGATGGGAGTTCTGACCGAGGTGGATATGGCGGCATTTGCTGCATACTGCCAGTCTTATGCCAGATGGAAGGAAGCGCAGGAGCATATAGATTCTGAGGGGGCGACCTTTGAAACGGATAAAGGATATCAGCAGCAGACACCTTGGGTTGGTATTGCAAATACCAATCAGAAACTGATGCTGCAGGCGGCATCCGAGTTTGGACTTACGCCTTCATCCAGGTCACGTATTGTGGCTGGTAGTGCAAAGGGTAAGGAGTTGGAAGATGAGATGGAGGCATTGCTTGGGGGTGATTCCTAATGGCAAAGGAACCAAGACCAAAGGGATATCCGAAGCTTAAGAATTATAAACCTTCCCAGTTCATGCTTCCGACTTCACATTATGATAAGAAGAAAGCAGACAGGGCAGTTACTTTTATTGAGAATCTTTGCCACACGAAAGGCAAATGGGCCGGAACACCATTCTGGCTGTTGCCGTGGCAGGAGCAATTGATAAGAGATATATTCGGGATTGTAAAACCTGATGGGAACAGGCAGTTCCGCACTGCATTTGTGGAGATATGTAAGAAGGTAGGAAAGAGTGAATTGGCTGCGGCTGTCGCTCTTTATTTATTATATGCAGACAATGAGCCAAGTGCGGAAGTGTACGGTGCAGCAGCTGACCGTCAGCAGGCATCTATTGTATTTGATGTGGCGAAACAGATGGTGGAGATGTCACCGGCTCTGATGAAAAGAAGCAAGCTGATGGGAGCCACTAAGCGTATTGTGAATTACGGCAATGCCGGCTACTATCAGGTGCTGTCAGCTGAAGTTGGTGGTAAGCATGGATTTTCGGTAAGTGGATTGGTATTTGATGAAATTCATACCCAACCAAACAGGCAGTTATACGATGTACTTACCAAGGGTTCATCGGACGCAAGACAGAATCCGCTTCACTTTATTATCACCACTGCAGGAAATGACAGACATTCGATAGCATTTGAATTGCATACTAAGGCAGTGGATATTCTGGAAGGCAGACGTGTGGACCCGACTTTTTATCCTGTAGTCTATGGACTTAAGGACGATGAGGATTGGGAAGATGAGGCAAACTGGTACAAGGTTAATCCTTCTCTTGGATATACCGTTGATATTGAAAGGTTGAGGGATGCATACAGGGAAGCAAAGCAGAATCCGGCTGATGAAATCACATTCAAATGGCTTCGATGCAATATGTGGGTCAGTTCGACCGTTGCATGGATTCCTGATGCGATTTATATGAGAGGCAATGAGCCGATTGATATGGACGCACTTGCTGGTAGAGATTGCTATGCGGGCCTGGACTTATCCAGTACCGGAGATATTACGGCACTGGTACTGATATTTCCACCAAGGGATGAAGAGGAAAAGTATGTACTTTTGCCATATTTTTGGATTCCGGAGGAAACCATTCCGAGAAGAGTGAAAGCCAATTCCGTACCATATGATATCTGGGAGAAACAGGGGTACATCATGTCTACCGAAGGAAATGTGATTCATTATGATTTCATCGAGAAGTTCATCATGGATTTATCCGAGAAGTATCACATTTTAGAGATTGCGGTGGATAGATGGAATGCGACTCAGATGATTCAAAATTTGGAGGGCGAAGGTTTTACCATTGTTCCTTTTGGTCAGGGATTTTCTTCAATGTCGGCTCCGACGAAAGAATTCTATCGCTTACTGATGGAGGGGAGAATTATTCACGGTGGGAATCCAGTGCTTAGATGGATGGCAGGTAACGTTGTTATTGACACAGATCCTGCTGGCAATATTAAAGTAACCAAAGCTAAATCTAAGGAGAAGATAGATGGCATTGTTGCCGCAATTATGGCGCTTGATAGATGTATACGTCAGGAAGGGCAGAGTGGCAGCGTTTACGATGAGAGAGGATTGTTGGTATTTTAAGGAGGCTGTATGGGATTTTTCAGTAATTTATTTCGGGGAAGGGATGCTCCTTCTAACAGCACAGCTGGAAGCGGATATGGATTTTTTATGGGGAGTACGGCTTCTGGGAAGAGAGTGAACGCACGGAGTGCCATGCAGATGACTGCTGTATATTCCTGTGTGAGGATTCTTTCTGAGGCGGTGGCGGGTCTGCCATTACAGTTTTACAGGTATAACGATAACGGAGGTAAGGAGAAGGCGGTGGATCATCCGCTTTATTTTCTGCTGCATGATGAGCCGAATCCAGAGATGACTTCTTTTGTGTTCCGGGAGACTCTGATGACGCACTTGCTTTTGTGGGGGAATGCGTACAGTCAGATCATCAGGAACGGAAAGGGTGAAATTGTGGCTCTTTATCCGCTGATGCCCGACCGGATGACGGTGGACAGGGATGAGCATGGCAGGCTTTATTATGAGTACCTGGTTTATGACGGGGATGATGTGGACGGAAGAACCGGGACAGATCCGAAAGCAAATGGAAAGATCGTGCGTCTGCATCCGGCGGATGTGCTGCATATTCCGGGGCTTGGGTTTGATGGGCTGGTCGGATATTCACCTATTGCCATGGCAAAGAATGCAATCGGGCTTGCCATTGCAGCGGAAGAGTATGGGAGTAAGTTCTACGCCAACGGTGCCGCTCCGTCAGGAGTTCTGGAGCATCCGGGGACTTTGAAGGATCCGGGCAGGGTGCGTGAGAGCTGGCAGTCCACTTTCGGGGGAAGCAGCAATGCCAATAAGGTTGCTGTCCTGGAAGAGGGAATGAAGTATACGCCGATTTCCATTGCACCGAATGAAGCACAGTTCCTGGAAACCAGGAAGTTTCAGATTAATGAGATTGCCAGGATTTTCAGGGTGCCGCCTCATATGGTCGGGGATCTGGATAAGTCCAGTTTCAGCAACATTGAGCAGCAGTCTTTGGAGTTTGTGAAGTATACACTGGATCCCTGGGTGAGCCGGTGGGAACAGGCAATGGTCAGGGCTCTGCTGTCTGCGGAGGAAAAGAAGAAGTATTTCTTTAAATTCAATGTGGATGGGCTGCTCAGGGGTGATTATCAGTCAAGGATGACCGGTTATGCCACGGCAAGACAGAATGGATGGATGAGTGCCAATGATATTCGGGAACTGGAAAATATGGACCGGATCCCGGAGGAGCTTGGCGGTGATCTGTATCTGATCAATGGAAATATGACAAAATTACAGGATGCCGGTATCTTTGCCGGATCTGGAAAGGGGAAGGATACTGGTGAAGAAGTTTTGGAACTGGAAAAAGAAAGTGATAAATCTGGAAAACGGACAGGAAGCTGAAGAAAGGATCCTGTTCATGAACGGAGTTATTGCTGAGGACAGCTGGTTTGACGATGATGTCACGCCGGCTCTTTTTAAGGATGAACTGAATGCAGGGACAGGGGACATTACCCTGTGGATCAACAGTCCGGGCGGGGACTGTGTTGCCGCAGCGCAGATTTTTAACATGCTGTCGGAGTATCCGGGAAAGGTTACGGTGAAGATTGACGGGCTTGCGGCATCTGCTGCGTCTGTCATTGCAATGGCCGGAACCGAGGTGTGGATGAGTCCGGTGAGCATGATGATGATCCATAATCCGGCCACGGTTGCGTGGGGCGATCATGCAGAGATGAAGAAGGCTATGGAACTTCTGGATGCGGTGAAGGAATCCATTATCAATGCTTATGTACGGAAAACGGGACAGAGCAGGGCGAAGCTGTCACATCTGATGGATGCGGAAACCTGGATGGATGCGAATAAGGCTGTGGAGCTTGGCTTTGCGGATGACATTCTGTTCCAGAAAGAGGAGCAGGGCAGTGAAGGCGAAAATGGAGATCCAGGTGCTGGCCGTACAGAAAACGGGACGTCTGATTCCGTAATGTTTTCCAGAAGGGCAGTGAATAATGCACTGATGAATAAGCTGGAGAGGCATTATGGAAAGAACGGGAAATCTGTGAAAGACCAGACAGCGATCACTAGGATGGCTGCCGATGGTAATGGAGTATCGGGGCAGTGTTACGGAAATTCTTCTGGTATGCAGGAAACTGGAATGAGTGGAAGTGCCGGTGCTGAGGGGGACGATCCCTGTAATGGCTGTTTCGGGGCGGCGGAGAATGCCTGCCAGAGGTGTGAAAAGAAGAAAGTGAATACGAATGTTACAGGGCGTTCTGCGGATGATCTGCATGAACGCTTAAATTTTATCAAAAAATATATCTGAGGAGGATACGGATTATGACGATTCAGGAATTAATGGAGAAGAGAGCTAAGGTTTGGGAAGCTGCAAAGAATTTTGTGGATACCCATGAGAATGAAAACTGGGTGCTGTCTGCGGAGGACAGTGCAACTTATGAGAGAATGGAAGCGGAGATTGAGGATCTGACAAAGGCGATTGACCGCCACCGCAAGGCAGAGGAAATGGAAAAGAACCTGAACCAGCCGGTAAACCAGCCGCTGACCGGGAAGCCTTATGCAGGCGGCCAGGGTGAGCCAAAGATAGGACGTGCTTCTGATGAATACCGCAGGGCAATGCTGAATGCACTGAGAAGCAACTTCCGCCAGGTTTCCAATACCCTTCAGGAGGGCGTGGATGCCGACGGCGGTTACCTGGTTCCGGAGGAGTATGACAGAAGACTGGTTGATGTTCTGAATGAAGAGAATATCATGCGCCGTCTTGCCACAAGGATTGTAACTTCCGGGGAGCACAAGATCAATATTGCAGCTACCAAGCCGGCGGCAAGCTGGATCGAGGAAGGCGGGGCGCTGACTTTCGGGGATGCGACTTTTGACCAGAAGATCCTGGATGCACATAAGCTTCATGTGGCGATCAAGGTAACGGAGGAACTGCTTTATGACAATGCCTTTAATCTGGAAAATTATATTATTGTCCAGTTTGGAAAGGCACTTGCCAATGCGGAAGAGGATGCCTTCCTGAACGGAAACGGAACAGGGAAACCGACCGGTATTTTTGACGGAACAGGCGGAGGGCATCTGCTGAATACACTGGCTGTGGCTTTGAAATCAGATGACATGCTGGATCTGGTGTATGGCCTGAAACGTCCGTACCGTAAAAATGCATCCTTTATCATGAATGATGCAACACTGCCTTCCCTTAGAAAGCTGAAGGACAATAACGGTGCTTATATCTGGCAGCCGGCTTACCAGGCAGGGGAATCGGACAGAATCCTGGGATATAAGGTGGAGACTTCTGCCTATGCACCGAAGGACGGTATCGCTTTTGGGGATTACAGCTATTACAACATTGGTGACCGTGGAAACAGATCCTTCAAGCAGCTGAATGAACTGTTTGCAGGCAACGGAATGATCGGTTTTGTTGCAAAGGAACGTGTGGACGGAAAACTGGTTCTTCCGGAAGCCGTGCAGATTATGAAACTGAAGGCAGACTGATTTTTTGAATAAGGGGACCGGCAGGAGAAGTACAGGCCTGCCGGTTCTGTTTTGAGGTGATGCAGTTGGCAGTGACAGTGGATGAGATGAAGAATTACCTGCGTGTGGATTTTGAGGATGATGATGCGCTGATCGGGGATCTGATCAGGCAGGGGAAACAGATCTGTATGGATGTGGCAAGGATTGCGGATGCGGATGAGTTTGAAAAACTGCAGGGTACGAAGATTGCTGTGCAGTATGCAGCGGCGTATCTGTACGAACACAGGGAGGAGGCGGATCATCATCAGCTGGTGATAGATCTGCGGAATCTTCTTTTCGGAGTGAGAGAGCCGGGGTTTTAAGAAATGCCGGTGAGACAGACAAGTCGTTAGGAATGACGGGGCAGGTGGGAACAAATGGACATTGCTTTGATGAATGAAAAGGTGATTTTTCAGAAGTGTTCTGTTGTGAAAGACGGGATCGGGAATCACAGGAATGAGTGGACAGAGGATTACTGCTGTTTTGCAACAATAGGCGGTGAAGGGCTTGCCAGTTCCAGGGAAGCGGAAACCGCAGGGACTGTGGTGGAAGATGCGGGAATGACTGTGACGGTGCGGTACTGTAAAAAGACTGCAGGCATCCGGTCTGTTACCCACAGGATCCTGTTTCGGGATCAGGTGTATGACATTGTGAATGTGGATCATCTGAATTATAAGAAGAAGTGTCTGAAATTCACATGCAGGAAGGTCCGGAGGTGAGACATGGCAGGAGATAGATGTACAGTCAGCCAGATGGCAGATGTGATCATGGAAGGACTGGAAGAGTATGCACAGCTTGCTGCGGATGATATGAAAAAAGCAGTGAAGAAGGCAGGGGCACAGGCAAGGAAGGATATCCAGGAGAATGCCCCTGTGAAGACCGGTGCCTACGCAAAGAGCTGGGCGGCGAAGACCACGAAGGAAACTGCCAATGCAATGGAAATCGTGGTGTATTCCAGGAACAGGTACCAGCTGGCCCATCTGCTGGAGTTCGGTCATGCGCTGAGAAAAGGCGGCAGGACAAGGGCGTTTCCTCATATTGCGCCTGCGGAGGAACGGGCTGCGCAGACTCTGGAACAGGAAGTGGAGAAGGCACTGAGGTGATGGCGGGAGGTGAAAGCATATGACACTGGAAGAACTAGCAGGGATGCTGGAAGAGACTGGTTTTCCTTTTGCCTATGACCATTTTGCGGAAGGGGAAAGCCCGGATCCGCCGTTTATCTGTTATCTGCTTCCCGGCAGTGATAATTTTTCGGCAGACGGACGGGTATATTTCCGGATCAGTGAAGTGAGGATAGAACTTTACACGGACCGGAAGGATTCCGGGGCAGAAGCCCTAGTGGAAACAGTTCTGGATGATGCCGGGATTTTTTATAATAAGTCGGAGGCCTGGATCCAGAGCGAAAAGCTGTATGAGGTGCTGTACAGTATGGAACTGTAATGATTTGTTAAATGATGGAGGGATAATATGTCTGATAAGAATAACAAGGTGAAGTATAACCTGAAAAATGCGCATTACGCATTACTGACGATCGGAGAGGACGGGGCGGTGTCCTATGCAGCGCCAGTGCCGCTTCCGGGATCCGTATCACTGTCCCTGGATGCCAACGGGGAACCGGAGAATTTTTATGCGGACGGTATTGCGTACTATGTGATCAACAACAATATGGGCTATGACGGGGATCTGGAACTTGCACTGATTCCGGAGAGTTTCCGAACGGATGTGCTGAGAGAGAAACTGGATTCCAAGGGAGTTCTGATTGAAAATTCGGATGCAGAGCTGGCACTGTTTGCCTTGCTTTTCGAGTTTGACGGGGATGTGCGCCATATCCGCCACGTGATGTATAACTGTTCGGCTTCCCGTCCGAAGATCGAGGGCAAGACCAACGAGGAGAAGAAGGAAGTGCAGACGGAAACACTGACCATTAAAGCTACGCCATTGTCGGATGGAAAGGTGAAGGCAAAGACAGGGAATACTACGGATGCAACTGTTTATGCAGACTGGTACAAGTCGGTGTATCTGCCGGCCGCGGATCAGGCTTCTTTGCAGGCATCTGATAGTGGGAAGTCTGTTGTGGATGCTGCTGGAAATGGAAAAGCACTGAGCTGAGGAGGATTCAGATATGAGCATGATGAAGAAGATTGAGATTGACGGGAAGGCAGTTGCTTTTAAGGCATCTGCCGCCATTCCGCGTATTTACAGGATTAAATTTCAGAGGGATATCTACAAGGATTTATCTGTGCTGGAAAAGAGTATCGGGGACGGGGATCCGGAAAAGTCCTCCCTGGATCTGTTTTCCCTTGAGATGTTTGAGAACATTGCATATGTGATGGCGAAGCATGCAGATCCGTCCATTCCGGATAATCCGGAGGACTGGCTGGATGAGTTCAACACATTCAGTATTTACCAGGTTCTGCCGAAGCTGATTGAGCTGTGGGGCATGAATATTAAGACGGATGTGGAGGCTAAAAAAAACTTCATGCAACAGACCGTGAAATGACAACTCCCCTGTTTCTTCTCCGGTGTGTGCAGCTGGGGATTTCCATCCGGGATCTGGATCTGCTGACCATTGGCATGGTGAATGATATGTTTGTGGAAAGCAGGAATGATGAGTATAAGGGATGGAGACAGGTTGCCACACAGGAGGATTTCGACAGGTTCTGATCTGATGAAATGTGATGACAGGATAAGCGAAAAAAGGTATAATGATTTCATGAAATCAGAAGCTGGAGGAAACATACATGAAAATCGTAATTATTAACGGAAGTGCCAGAAGGGGAAACACGCTGACGGCGATTGATGCATTTATAAAAGGGGCATCAGAAAAGAATGAGATTGAAATCATCCAATCAGACAGACTTCATATAGCACCTTGTAAGGGATGTGGGGCCTGTCAATGTTATAAAGGATGTATTGATCAGGATGATACAAATCCCACGATTGATAAAATTACCGCTGCAGATGTGATTCTTTTTGCTACTCCGGTATATTGGTGGGGAATGTCTGCGCAGTTGAAACTTATCATTGATAAGTGCTACTGCCGCGGTTTGCAGCTGAAAAATAAAAAAGTTGGAACAATCGTTGTGGGAGGATCCCCAGTGGACAGTATCCAGTATGAGTTAATTGACAAACAGTTCGACTGCATGGCGAAATATCTTTCATGGGATATGATTTTCCAAAAATCATATTATGCAACAGCCAGTGATGAACTTGCAAAAGACAAGGATTCTATAAAAGAACTTGAAAATATTGGAAAAAACTTATAAGGCATATTTAAAGTTCCAGGTTTCAGGAAAGAAAAAACTAAAAATAATGATGAAAGCATTTGTCAGGATGGCAGGTGCTTTTTTTGTGCCTTTTTTATGGAATTTAGGGGGTGAGCCGTATGGCAGGGAACAGAATTAAGGGGATCACTGTCGAGATTGGCGGCGACACCACGAAATTACAGACTGCCCTGAAAGGGGTTAATACAGAGATCAGGAATACGCAGAGTCAGCTGAGGGATGTGGAGAAGCTTCTGAAGCTGGATCCGGGGAATACGGAGCTGATCGCGCAGAAGCACAGACTGCTGGCACAGGCGGTCTCTGAGACCAGGGAGAAGCTGGAGACTTTGAAGACTGCGCAGCAGCAGGCGGATGAGGCACTGCGGAACGGAACGATTTCCCAGGATCAGTATGATGCCCTGCAGAGGGAGATCGTTGAGACGGAACAGAGACTGCGGAGTCTGGAAGAGCAGGCGAACCAGTCTGCGACTGCCCTGCAGAAAATCGGGGCAACAGGTGAAAAGCTGCAGACAGTTGGAAACAAGATTTCTTCTGTAGGACAGAAGCTGCTTCCAGTGACGGGAGTGGTGACAGGGCTTGGAACGGCGGCAGTGAAAACTGCCGCTGATTTTGACTCTGCGATGAGTAAGGTGGCGGCTGTGTCCGGGGCAACGGGATCGGATTTTGATAAGCTCAGGGACAAGGCCAGGGAGATGGGTGCCAAGACAAAGTTCTCTGCGACTGAGGCGGCGGATGCCATGAACTATATGGCAATGGCCGGATGGAAGACAGAGGATATGCTGTCCGGTATTGAGGGTGTTATGTACCTGGCTGCTGCATCTGGGGAAGACCTTGCAACGACCTCTGATATTGTGACGGATGCGCTGACAGCTTTTGGGCTTACTGCAGCGGATTCAGGACATTTTGCAGATGTGCTGGCGGCTGCTTCCAGTAATGCAAATACTAATGTGTCCATGATGGGCGAGACATTCAAGTATTGTGCGCCGGTTGCCGGGGCGCTGGGATTCTCGGTTGAGGATACAGCGGAAGCCATCGGTCTGATGGGAAATGCCGGTATCAAGGCTTCCCAGGCCGGTACTTCCATGCGTTCCATTATGACCAACCTGACTGGGGATGTGAAGCTGTCGGGTGCGGCAATCGGGGACGTGACCATTGCTACCACAAATGCGGATGGTTCCATGAGGAGCCTGTCTGCGATCCTGGCTGACTGCAGGATGGCTTTTGGCGGAATGACTGAGGCAGAGAAGGCGAATAACGCGGAGACTCTGGTTGGAAAGAATGCAATGTCCGGGTTCCTAGCACTGATGAATGCGGCTCCGGAGGATATTGCAAAGGTATCTGGGGCAGTGAATAACTGCAAGGACGCGGCAAAGAACATGGCGGATACCATGCAGGATAATCTGGAAGGACAGCTGACTATTCTGAAGTCACAGCTTCAGGAACTGGCTATTTCTTTCGGGGATCTGCTGATGCCTGCGGTGCGGAGTATTGTTTCCGGACTGCAGGGGATGGTGAATGTGCTGAATGCCATGCCGGACGGGGTGAAACGTGTGATCATGATCGTTGCACTTCTGGCTGCGGCATTGGGGCCTGTGCTGATCATTATAGGCAAGACCCTTTCGGCCATTGGAACGATTATGACATGGGCACCGAAGCTTGCCGGTGCGATCAGTACGGTGAAGGGTGCTTTTGCAGCACTGAGTGCCACGATGATGGCGAACCCTATTGCAATTGTGATAGCTGCCATTGCAGCTTTAGTGGCGGCGTTTATTTATCTCTGGAATACGAATGAGGAGTTCCGGCAGTTCTGGATCAGGCTGTGGAATGAGATTAAGGAAGTCGCTGTTCAGGTATGGACGGCGGTTTCGCAGTTTCTGGTTTCTGCCTGGAACGGGATCCGGAATACGGCGGTGGCTGTATGGAATGGCATCAGGGATTTCTTTTCCGGTCTGTGGGCTGGGATTAAGACACTGTTCACAACGGTTGTCACTGCAATTTCTACTTTCCTTGTGGGAGCGTGGAATGGGATCCGTGCTACGGTTATGACAGTGTGGAATGCGATTTCAGCATTTTTGGGTTCTGTCTGGAATGGGATTAAGTCTGTTATTACGAATGTGGTGAACGGGATCCGGACATTTTTGCAGACATCGTGGAATGGAATCAGAACAATTATCACTACGGTGATGAATGCAATCCGGACGGTGATTTCTACGGTATGGAATGGAATCCGGACAATTATTTCTACGGTACTGAATGGAATTAGGGGTACTGTCAATTCCGTGTGGAATGGGATCCGGAATACTATTTCCTCTATAGTGAATGGAATCCGGAATACGGTATCCGGTGCGTTTCATGCCATGTGGTCCGGTATCCGGAGCACGATTTCCGGAATTTATAATACGATCCGGGATGGACTGGGAAATGCGGTGAATTATATTACGGGTCTTGCATCTGCCGGATGGCGGTGGGGTGCGGATATCATCAATGGCATTGTGAATGGTATCCGGAGCTGTATTGGTGCAGTTGCCAATGCGGTGACAGATGTGGCAAATACTATTCGTTCCCATCTGCATTTCTCTGTGCCGGATGAAGGTCCTCTGACGGATTTTGAGAGCTGGATGCCTGACTTTATGAATGGTCTGGCTGAGGGCATTGAGAAGAGCAGGGGAATGGTGAAGGCGGCTGTGAACAGTGTGGCTGCGGATATGGTGGTTTTGCCGCAGATGGCTGTGGCAGATGGCAGTGTGATGACCGGTGCGGGATCGTCCGGCAGTGCGGATCTGACGGCGGGCATTGTGTCGGCGCTGAAGGATGTGCTGAGTGATCAGAAGGGACAGCAGGGGGATCTGGTGATTCCTGTTTATCTGGGAAACCAGCTGCTAGATGAGGTGATCGTGACGGCGCAGCAGAGAATGAGTCTAAGGAACGGAGGTAGATAGGATGGCTTTTTTTCAGTATCTTGTGTTTGACGGGGAGAACCTGCCGCTTCCGGATTCTTATGAGGTGGAGCTGGAAGATGTGGAGGCGGATTCCGGCGGTGAGACAGAGGCGGGAACGACACAGAGGGATGTGGTGCGGCATGGGGTTGCACGGATCCCCGTGTCGTTTTCTGTGACTGCGAAGTGGCTTAAGAAGCTGGCGGTGTATGCGAAGAAGGATAAGATCAGTGTGCAGTATTTTGATGCGGAGACAGCGGAACTGAAACTGGCGGAGATGTATGTGACGGGGTATAAGGCGAAGCTGAAAAAGGATACCAGTTATAAGGGACTGTGGACGGTGAGTTTTACGTTGAAGGAGATGTAGGAATGTGTGATGACGGAAAGCATTGGAAGGAGTATAATAAGTTCATAAATTAAGTTGCGGAGGTGCAAAAATGAATGAATTACAAACTTCCAGATTGCCATCGAATTTTTATGTTTATGAGAAGAACGATTACCATTCTCTGGACTGTCAGCAAGAAAGTGAAGAACTATTAGAAGTTATAAAGACAGCAAGAAAAGAAAGCGATGTGCAGGACTATATTAAAAGAAATAAAAAATGGTTTGTTCCATTATCCATATTGAAAGCATATGACTTTGGGCATCATTTTTCTTGTGTTGTACCAGAATATCAATTAGGTGCAGAATACAGATTGGATTACCTGCTAATAGGTAAAAATTCATTAGGGTATCAATTTGTGTTTGTGGAATTTGAGGATGTGAATGTAGATTTTAAATTAAAAACAACAAATTCGGAAACTGATAAAGTGAGAAAAGGAATTAATCAAATTCGTGATTGGAAGCGTTGGATTGAACAAAATAATGGATATTTTTTTAACTCAGAAGGCATAAAAGAATTTACAAATAATATGCCTCTATGGGCATTTCACTATTGTTTGATTGTTGGTAGAAGAGACAGAATGGATGATATGAGCAATCAGCTGAGGGGAGAAACAGAAAAAGATACAGCAGTAAAAATAATGAGTTATGATCGCCTTGTAGATTATGTGGAATTGTTACACAATGGGATATAGGCAAAATATTATTTGGAGTGCATAAATGAAAGGAGGAGCCTGTTATAAAACGACATAAGAATTGCATGAATGGTATCTGAAACATTGGACCTATAACAGATAGGATGATTATATTTACGAAGGCATCGGTCACCTGGTTGGCTGGTGCTTTTTTCGTGGGGAAATGGAGGTGGCGGGATGTATCCGGTGTCGGATGCTTTTCTGAGGGCAGTTAGGAGTAATACAAGGAAATATTTCTGGACGGGTACGATCGTTACCGAAGGCGGAATGACGTATGAGTTCGGGGCGAAGGAAATTGTGAAGGGTTCCGGATATATTTCCAGGCAGTGCTGTGGAAGCACGGAGATTGAGCTGGGAACGGTGTATGCGGCGGAGATGGGGATCACGCTTCTGAGTGATATTGACAGGTATACGCTGGAGGATGCGCTGGTGACGTTGGTGTTTCATTTGGTGCTGGCGGATGGTTCGGTGGAAGATGTGCCGATGGGAGTTTTTGAGGTCAGTGAGGCGAACCGTCTGGCGAAGTGCCTGGAACTGAAGGCGTATGATTTTATGCTGCGGTTTGATAAGAGTTTCAACGGATTTGAGACTGTGGGGACTGCTTATGATTTTATTGCTTTGTGCTGTAAGCGGTGTAAAGTGGAGTTTGCGAATAAGAGGGCGGAGATTGATGCCATGCCGAATGGCGGGGTGACGCTTTCTGTTTATACTGAAAATGATATTGAGACCTGCCGGGACGTGCTGTTTTATGTGGCACAGGTTCTGGGAGGTTTCTTTATTATCAACAGGGAGGGAAAACTGGAACTGAGAAAGTACGGGAAGGATCCTGTGATGAAGGTGGAGCAGAGACACCGTTTTTCTTCCAGTTTTTCGGATTTTATCACCAGGTACACGGCGGTGAGTTCCACGAATAAGCAGACGCAGATTGCGGAGTATTATGCGCTGGATCCGGATAACGGGCTGACCATGAATCTGGGTGTGAACCCGCTTCTGCAGTTTGGACTGGCAGAGACCAGGGAGATGCTGTGCAGGAATATCCTGGCAGATCTGTCCGTGATCCGGTATGTGCCGTTTGATTCGGATACCATCGGGAACCCTGCCCTGGATCCGGGGGATGTGCTGACGTTTGCAGGAGGACAGGCGGATGAGGGACAGATCACCTGTATCACTTCCATCAGGCAGAAGATCGGGGGAAAGCAGAGCCTGAAATGTGTGGGGAAGAACCCAAGGCTGGCTCAGGCAAAGTCAAGGAATGACAAGAATATTTCGGGGCTGCTGAACCAGATTGAAGATAATGCGAAGACTGGGAAGATCGGGATCCACACGTTTACTAATGCTTCCGTGCATGATATCGGGCAGACCAGGGTGAAACTGATCAGTATCCAGTTTGCTTCTTCTGAGGAAAACCATATGCAGTTTTTTGCACAGGTTGTTGTGGATGTGGCTGCGGATCCGGTGGAACGGTCTGCGGAGGCTTCCGGGACTGTGGTGATTCCATTTCCGGGCGGAAGCAGTGACGGAACAGGAAACGGCACGGGTGGTTCTGATGGAACTTCTGAGGGTAATAAAACTGAGAATGCTGTGACAGGGAGTGCTGCTGAAAATGTTTCTGGGAATGAGAATACAGGAAGTACGGATGATGTCTCTGGTGGATCAGATTCCGGATCCGAAAGTGGTTCGGAGGTTTCTGTGGATGTGAGCCTGCCGGTGAAGTGGCAGGAGGACGGACAGGCGGTCTGCCATGTGGTCTTTGAATTTAATAATGAGGAGATTATGGAGCATTGTCCGGTGGAGACCTGGCATTCCGGGAAACATATTTTGTCACTGTATTATCCCATTGAGAAGATTGTTGCCAATTATACGAATACATTCAATGTGTATCTCTGGATGGAGAATGGCAGCGGTACAGTTGATGTGGGAGACTGCATTGCTTCTGTCAGCGGACAGGCAATGGCGGCTGGGGACGCATGGGACGGAAAGCTTGAGGTGGAAGATTATACCAGGAGATTTGCCATTGGCGGAGGACTGGATGTGAATGTTTTCCGGGATTCGCTGTCCATGCAGATGAAAGAGACAGTGAACAGAGGCTTTGAGGTGTATTTCGCTGAGAGAGTGGGAATCAGTGGTTTCTGCAGGCCGGTAGAAATGGAGGGTGTATGATGAGATTAAAAGGTGAGATGGTCATTGAACTGACCGATACGAATACGGGTGCGGTGGAGAAAGTTCAGGAGACGAACATGATCACGGAGGCAGTGAATAATATTCTGGGGCTGAATCCCATGGGGATTTATCTGAAAGCCAGCGGGGAGTATGACAATTCTGTTTTGTGGAACGGGACGCTGCTTCCCATCTGCCCGAACATGATCGGCGGGATCCTGCTGTTTCCGGCAGTGCTGGAAGAAAGGGCGGATCATATTTACGAGCAGGGGAAGAACCTGCCGGTGGCTTATGCTTCCAACAATGTTAATTCCGGTTCCAATGTGGCGAGGGGAAGCCTGAACCAGACGGAGAGCAAGAAACTGGACAATGGATATAAGTTTGTGTGGGAGTTCACTCCCAGCCAGGGAAACGGGAATATTGCAGCGGTGGCACTGACCAGTGCCCTGGGCGGGCAGAATGCTTTTGGCAGTGCGGCAGGGGATGCCAGCACGTTCCTGCTTCTGAAAAAGGTGGATATCGGGGATATCCCGAAGGCGAAGCAGATGACACTGTTTGAGGCAGTGGAGCTGGATTTTGAAAAGAACCTGCTGTATTCCATCACCTTTGGGACTTCCAGTGTGACCATTACGAAGATCCGGATCCCGGTGTTTAACATCGGGCTGAATGAGAAGCTGGATGATACCACGTATACCGTACTGGAAGAGCAGACGCTGACAACGGAAAGCTTTACGTTCCTGGGGGATTATACAAAGTACGGGGAATTTATGGACGGACATGACGGATACTGGTATGGATTTTCCAATGAGCCGAACTCTTCCGGGGATGCGAAGATGGTATGGATCCGGATCTCCAAAAAGGATTATTCCTTTACGGAGGGAAGCTGGACACTGTCCAAGGCGAAGCTTTCGGAAGTGGGTACAAGGGCAAAGGACGGTTCCTATCCGGAACGGAATGTAAAATGCTGTGTGAGGAAGGGGTATCTGTATGTGCCTTCTTATGACAAGAAGGGAGTTTATAAGATCAATACTGCAAATTCAGCGGATGTGACACTGATCCCGCTGGGCTTTACTTCCAAGCTGAAATCTCTTGGGGAGGCCGGCTCCTGTGAGGTGTATATGACACTTCTTGGGGACATGATTCTGGCAGGGGATTTCCAGATCACGGCGGATGACAGGGTGATCAAGACACAGGGGAGCGCAAGGTTTGAAGCTATGGCAACGCCTTTGTTCCAGTATAAGAACTTTGTGTTTATGTGGGGCGGCAGTTACGGGAAGGAGCACAGGTGTGCTTATCTTCTGACGCCTTATCTGGCAAGTATCAATAATCTTTCGTCAGCGGTGGTGAAGAATACGGACAAAACGATGAAGATCACGTATACGCTGACGGAGGAAACAATGTAGGTCTTTCTGCCGCAAGGCATGGAGATAGAAAACTTATTTACGGCAGTTCTCAGAAATGGGGGCTGCTTTTTTCATGGGAGGAGGATTCTGGCATGAAGGAATTTTGGAACTTTATTCAGATGGTTTTTATGGCTGTAGGCGGATGGCTGGGCTGGTTTATGGGAGGCTGTGACGGGCTTCTGTATGCCCTGATCGCTTTTGTGGTGATCGATTACCTGACCGGGGTGATGTGTGCTTTTGCGGACCATACGCTTTCCAGTGAGGTGGGATTCCGGGGGATCTGCAGGAAGGTGCTGATCTTTTTGCTGGTGGGAATGGCGAACATTCTGGATGTGGCTGTGATCGGGAACGGATCCGTGCTGAGGACAGCGGTGATCTTTTTCTATATTTCCAATGAGGGCGTGAGTCTGTTGGAGAATGCAGGGCATCTGGGACTGCCGATCCCGAAGAAGATGCAGGAGGTGTTGGAGCAGCTGCATGACAAAAGTGAGGGAGACTCCGATGATGAATCAGAGGATGAGGAAGAAGGTGAGTGATTATGGGATACAGTAATAGTTCTTTGGTGGCGTACATGTTGCTCAGTCCGAACCATTCCGGACTGAGAACGGAGCGGATTGACAGAATATCACCGCACTGTGTAGTAGGTCAGTGTACAGCAGAAGGTCTGGGAGACTGGTTTCATAAATCTTCTACCCAGGCTTCTTCAAATTATGGAATTGATAAGAATGGCCGGATCGGATTGTATGTGGAAGAGAAGAATCGCTCCTGGTGTACTTCCAGTAATGCGAATGATCAGAGGGCTGTGACGATTGAGTGCGCTTCTGACAAGGCGGAGCCGTATGCTATGCATCAGGTGGTTTATGAGCGTCTGGTTGATCTGTGTGAGGATATCTGCAGAAGAAATGGAAAGAAAAAACTGCTCTGGTTTGGTGATAAAAATAAGTCTCTGAACTATCAGCCGAAGGCGGATGAAATGCTCATTACCGTACACCGGTGGTTTGCGAATAAGAGCTGTCCTGGAGACTGGCTTTATGCGAGACTGGGAGATCTGGCTTCGAAGGTTACTTCAAGACTTGGCAGCGGAAATGTGGAAGTGATTCCATCAGGGATGCAGGCAGGGGAATTTCAGGGGCTGACAGAAGAACAGGTGCTTGCAAAGGTTGGTCCCCTGTTTACTGCAGATCAGAAAAAATCAGGGATTCTTGCTTCGGTGTCTATGGCCCAGTTTATTCTGGAGAGCGGTTATGGAAAGAGTGAGCTTGCGTTGGGTGCCAATAACTGTTTTGGAATGAAGAAGTCACTTTCCGGTAATACCTGGAGTGGTTCGGTCTGGGATGGTGTGAGCATTTATAAAAAGAAGACACAGGAGCAGAAGGCAGATGGAAGCTATGTGACAGTCACAGCGGAATTCAGAAAATATCCGAATGTGGATGATTCCATTGCGGATCATAGTGCTTATCTGCTCGGCGCCAAGAATGGAGAGAAGCTCCGATATGATGGGCTGAAAGGATGCTCAGATTATAAGAAGGCAGTGCAGATCATTAAGGAGGGTGGTTATGCTACCAGTCTTACTTATGTGGAAAAGCTCTGCAGTATTATAGAGAAATGGAAACTGACGCAGTATGATGTGAAGAATTCTGGTGCTTCGGATGCTGTGGTGAAGTATTATCGTGTAAGGAAAAGCTGGGAGGATGCAAAATCTCAGCTTGGTGCGTATTCCGTATTTGATAATGCGAAAGCGATGGCTGACAAGCATCCAGAGTATAAAGTTTATGACTGGAATGGACGGGCTGTGTATGGGGCTGAGGTTTCGGGCGGTGCTTCTGGAATGACAAATGCGGATTGCCCTTTTATGGTGAAGGTCAGTATTGATGATCTGAATATCAGGAAGGGTGCTGGGACGAATGCGGCGAAGACTGGGATGTATACCGGTGTTGGGGTGTTTACTATTATGGAAGTGAAGAGTGGGAAAGGCTCTGATGCAGGTTGGGGTAGATTGAAGTCCGGAGCGGGATGGATTAGCTTGGACTTCTGTGAAAAAGTATTATAAATAATTAACGAATTGGGCTCCTTTAATACATGCGATAGTATCAGGGAGCCCGTATTTTATTTGGATGGGTACAGATTTTCAATTAATTGAGCAAATGTACGTTCAAGTCTGTATTTGAATACATCTATATCGTATTCTTTTTTTAGACTATCTTCGTATCCGAGGTCAATTGCTGCATTTATTGCTTGAACGGCTTCGCATAATTCAGGTGATGGCGTGGGATCACCTTCATCATAATGATCGTCTCTTTTATCTATTGCTTCATCAATAAGATCTTTATCAAATCTTTTATAGATTTCTTCCCATGCGGCTTTTTCTTTATTAGGACCAGAGTATGTTTCGTTAAGTTCGGCAAGCGCCTGGATGAGATAGAAGAAATCGTTGGCTGTAACGAATTTATTTAGTACTTCGTTTGATTCACCAGGTATTTGCCATGCATTTGAATGCGGAGCATTAAAATTGGCAATCTGACGTAGTGCTTTTATGCTGTCTTGATTGAGACCGATGAATGAACTGGTTTTTTCGTAATCAAAGTCAATAAAGTCAGTTTCGCCGGTTAAGTATGCTACACTGACTTCAAAAAAATCGGCTAGATAAGCCATGTTCTGATAACTTGGAAAACCAATGGTGCCTGAACTTTGTTCAGAACCAACATTTATCCAACGACTAATGTCTTTCTGTGTACACTTGGTATGAAAGCGTTTGTTAAAGTCTTCTGCCAATTGCTTTTGGCTGTATCCTTTTGTTTCGATACATTTTTTTAATCGACTATTCCAAGTTTGCTCCTTATTCTTAATTAAGTCATTCATTATATTAAAACCTCCGTATGGAAACAAAAATAAGTCTTACAGCGATATAACATATAGTATTGATTGATAGAAGAATATCATGTAGAATTTGTAGTGTCAACAGATAAGTAATTTCAAAGGAGGAATGGACTATGAATGAGAATCAGATTGTAACAAATAAAAATGAGAATACACATATGGCAGCAAATATCTTTAAGGATTCTTTTTCAAAACTGAATGGGAAAGAAGTGTTGATTGGTCTGGGAATTATTAGTGCCACATTTCTTGGAACGACCGGAATTGTGTGTTTTGCGGGAGGCGAATTATCTATAGGAAATGGTACATTCAAAATCTCACGTCTAGAAAAAAGTACTGCATAATATAATATTCTTTAAGGTCTGCTTTTAAGGCAGATCTTTTTTTGAACTTTTTTCGTCATTCACCGGAATTATCTCGGCAAAAGGCGCTTAGGAAGATAGAAGGGAAGAACCTTACTATCTTATGGAGGTGTCGATATGACCGAGAAGAGAGAACTGCCTTGGTGGCAGAAATACACATTAACATTGAATGAAGCATCGGAGTACTTCGGTATCGGATACAAGAAATTGAAACTCTTTGTTCAGGAACATTCAGATGCTGACTTTGTTCTCTGGAACGGCAACAGAGCGTTGATTAAGCGTGAGCAGTTTGAAAAGTATATGGACAGTCAGATGAATGTGATTTAGTTCAAAAAAGTTTTTAAATTTCTTGTGGAAAAAGAGCCTTGTCTGTGGTACACTATCAATACATAGTCGGATACATACTATGTGCTATATGATTAAAGCAACAAGGCTCTCCCGATTTTGAAAGGAGACGATGTTCAATGAGCGAAAAAAGACGCGATAGTAAAAATCGCATTCTTCGCACAGGAGAGAGCCAAGAAGCGGATGGACGATACAAATTCCGATACATAGATGGCAATGGAAAGCGTAAGACGGTTTACAGCTGGAGATTGGTAGCTACGGATAGTATCCCAGCCGGAAAAAGAGATAATGCACCTTTACGAGAGCAGGAGAAAGTAATCAACAGAGATTTGGATGATATGATTACTCCTGATGGCGCAGGCTTGACAGTTCTTGACTTGGTGAAGAAATACATCGCAACCAAGACAGGCGTTAAGCACACAACCAGAGCTGGTTATGGTACCGTAATCAATTTGCTGGATAAAGATCCCTTTGGCGCAAGACGAATTGATAAAATCAGATTGTCGGATGCAAAGGAGTGGTTGATTAGATTGCAGCAGGTGGATAAGAAAAGCTATTCGACAATTCATTCCATCAGAGGGGTAGTTAGACCGGCATTTCAGATGGCAGTGGATGATGATATATTAAGAAAGAATCCATTTGAATTTCAACTGGCAACTGTGGTGGTAAATGATGCGGTCACTCGTGAGGCCATTACAAGAAAACAGGAAAGAACTTTCCTTGATTTCATTAAAAATGATACGCACTATAGCAAGTATTATGACGGTATGTACATTCTGTTTAAGACAGGGATGCGTATTTCGGAATTTACAGGATTGACGGTTAAGGATTTGGATATGGAGAACAGAACCATCAATATTGACCACCAGCTTCAGAAGACTGGGACGTTGGTCTATATTGATACGACAAAGACCTATGCTGGTACAAGAGTAATTCCGATGCAGGATGATGTATACGAATGCTTTCAGCGTATATTGAAAAATCGCAGACCACCGAAGGTAGAACCTATGATTGATGGTTATTCAGGTTTCCTTTGCTTTGATAAGGACGGTAAACCTATGGTGGCAATGCATTGGGAGAAATATTTCCAGCATGCGGTTGACAAATACAACAGCATCTATCGTGTACAGCTTCCTAAAATTACACCTCATGGTCGAGTTATAATAAGGACAAGTTAGAAAACTCCAGTAAATACAAGGGGTTGCACTAATTTAGTCCTTATTTTTAATTTCCTGAAAAGGGAAAAATAAAGCAGCGCTGTCATTCCAGAATATGAATTATTACAGATTCAGACTGGAAATGGATTTGTGTAAGACAAGAGTAAAAACAACAGAATTATTGTAATTATAGGACTGAATTAGCTCGCACGGAATATAGATTCCGGATGTCTAATTCAGTCCTCTTTTTGATTGATGACGATGAAAGGTGATGAAAAATGGCTAGAATTATTTCTATTGTAAACCAAAAAGGGGGAACGGGAAAATCCGCATGTACAGCTAATTTAGCAGTAGGATTAGCACAAAAGAATATGAAAGTGTTGATTGTAGATGCCGATCCACAGTCTGATGTATCCGCAGGATTTGGATATCGTGATTGTGATGAAAGTAATGAAACACTTACAGCTCTTATGGATACAGTAATGAAAGATGAAGATATTCCTTCAAACTGTTATATCAGGCATCAGGCAGAAGGAATAGACATTATCTGTTCTAACATTGGACTGGCAGGTACGGAAGTACAGTTGGTAAATGCAATGAGCAGGGAATATGTATTGAAACAGATTTTATATGGTATCAAGGATCAATATGATGCAGTCATCATAGATTGTATGCCATCATTGGGAATGATTACGATTAATGCGCTGGCTGCATCGGATGAAGTTCTCATTCCGGTTGAAGCGTCCTACCTACCAATCAAAGGATTGCAGCAACTGTTAAAAACAATCGGCAAGGTCCGTAAGCAGATCAATCCGAAGCTGCAAGTAGGAGGTATTTTGTTTACGATGGTCGATGCTCATACGAATGATGCCAGAAATAATATGGAGCTTCTCAGAAATGCATATGGAAGTCAAATCCATATCTTTGATAATTATATTCCATTTTCTGTAAGAATGAAGGAAGCAGTCAGAGAAGGACAGAGTATTTTCTCTTATGATCCGAAAGGCAAAGCTACAGAAGCTTATCGGAGAGTGACGGAGGAGGTGCTGAAAGATGCCATCTAAAAAAAGAGCAACTCCCATTTCCTTACAGCCACTTGATGGTATGCAGATAAAAAAAGAAGATTATAAGCTGGTCTATGTTGGGGAATTATCGGGAAATATGTCACTGGATGATATTTTTGAAAGGTTCAACATTGATAGACCGGAAGATTTCCGTGGGCATTCCCTGTCTGTCAGTGATATCATAGTTCTGAATGACGGGGAAAAAGTAACCGCTCATTTTGTAGACAGTATCAGTTTTGAACAGCTGGATTCTTTCCTGAATCTGGAAGAACAGGTTCTTAGTGAACTGGCATATGAGGTAGGAGAACGTTACTTTGCTATTCAGAGAACAGAAGAAGGATATGATTATTCGTTTTACGATGAAGATTTTCGTCTGATGGATGGTGGCGTCTATGAAAATGATCAAATTTCTATTGAAGAAGCGGCAGAGGAACTTCTGGAAGACGAAGGCTGGACTGGAGAACGCATCCGTGGAGATTATGATCAGTTGATGGAAAAAGTAGAAGAAATGGATGAAGTTGTAATGGCAGAGATTCAGAAAAGCCAGGGCGAATATAAGCCTTTGGCAAAGGTGGAGGAACTGGAAGAGGCGAATTATAACATGATTGATAACGTCCTTAATAATATGCCACCGAAGAAAGAGCCTTATCTGGAATATTTCGCCACAGAATGTGATGAGTTCCATGATATGGGAGCTTATGAAAAAAGTACCGATGTTAATCAGATTGCTGCGGTCTATGAAAAATATAGGGAGAATCCTAAAACTGCGTATCTGGGATGCTCAATGGGAATTATTTATCGTGATCCGGAAGACAGTTACTATGATGAAGCCGAATTTGCGATCGTTAAAGGGAATACCGTATTCGGAAATCTGATGGATGATGTTCGATTTTATGGAGAACTTGCACTGGTACGGGAAGGGATCGAGAAAATTCATGAAGCATTTCCGGACTACAAGTATGTACCGATGAGGGATGTTCGAGAAGCAATGTATCCTGAGAAAATGACCACAGAACAGCTGGCAGAGGCACTGGATGAGATTGCAGAAGCTTTTGATCCGTATGAGTATCGAGATAATGTGGAGAGGGGAGAAAATACGGTGCAGGAAGTAATGCTGGATTTGAGAAGTGGAAATATTCATTCCTATATTTCATATCTGAAGGATATTGTAGACGAAGAATGCGATCTGTCTGTTCGTGCAGGAGTATTGATTGAAAGACTGAAAGCCTATGAACCTGAACTTCCAAAGGATATGGAACCAATGGTGTATGTAAACTATTGTGAAGAAAGTGATCTCATGAATCCAAGATGTCAGAAGCTGTCTGAGCTGGATGCAAAAACAGCAGAAATGGATAAAGAATGGTATGCAAAACGTGATCCGAAGACAGAGGAACCTACAAAAATTGCAAAGATATATGTGACTGTATATTATGCGGAAAAAGGTGAACAGATGCTGCATCATTTCAAGAAGTCAATGGATATTGGAAATGGACATGGCGGTATTGTGAGTCAGTTGAAGTATGATAATGAAATGAAGCTTACAGATGAGTATTGGATCAATTACCAGAAAGGTAAAGGAAGTGAAGAGTTCCAAAAATATATGGAAGATCTGACAGACATGCAGAATCATGTGCTTCCGTATCTGCAGAGTTTTTGCAATCTGGAGGAAAAAGGTGTGAAGGAGAGACGAGAACAGCAGATAGCAGAAAGATATGAAGGAAGAGCAGATGAGAGGGTAACAAGTACCGAAGCGAATGAAGTTGTTAAGGATGTAGGAAAAACAGATAGAAAACCGGCACAGCAGAAGCAGGCGGTAGATGGAAAAGATAAGAAATTATCCATTCATGAACGGCTTGAGATCAATAAGAGGATTATTCAAGAAAAGCAGGGAAAAGATAAAACGGAGAGAGGAGTTGATTTGGGTGTAAGGACAGTGTAGAATAAGCAGAACGAGTCGGAGGTCATGGATGATAACGTGGCTTCCGGCTTTATTGCGTATTGTCGGAAGAATTATAAATGGTATAATGAATGTAAATGCGATAAAAGAATGTCGCCTGTTATGCGACTTCCAAATGAGAAAAGTGTGTTATTCTGAGATCAAACAAGAGGCTAATAGAGTCAGGAGGGTGACATTATGAGTAAAAAAGGATATAGCAGACCAGGATTCTTTGGATCCATAAACCATTATGATGCAAACGGAAAAAAGTAGGCGAGAGCAGACCAGGATTCTTTGGTGGTATGAACGACTATGATGCAAATGGAAAGAAAATCGGACATAGTTCGCCTTCCTTTTTTGGTGGTATGAATCATTATGACAATAACGGGCATAAAGTAGGTGAGAGTCGACCAGGATTCTTTGGCGGTTTAAACCATTATGATGACAAGGGGCATAAGCGGGGGCATAGCAATCCAGGATTTTTAGGTGGATTCAATCATTACGGTTAAAACTGCACAGAGAGCAGCACAAGCGGCAAGGGCTGCGGCAAAAGCCGCCGTGGTTACGGTAAAGGCGATTGCCAAAGCGACCGCACTTGCCATTAAAGCGATTATTGCCGGAACGAAAGCCTTGATTGCCGCTATCGCCGCAGGCGGCTGGGTGGCGGTTTTGGTTATTATCGTGATTTGCCTGATTGGTATGATCCTCGGCTCAGTATTTGGCATTTTCTTCTCAGACGAAGATTCCGGCACTGGAATGAGTATGCAGACCGTTGTGCAGGAAATCAATACCGAATACGATACCAAGCTGCAAGAGGAAAAGAACTCGGTATCCTATGATGTTCTTGAAATGAGTGGCAGCAGAGCCGTTTGGAAAGAGGTGCTTGCCGTTTACTCTGTAAAAACGAATACGGATCAAGATAACCCCCAAGAGGTTGCCACAATGGACGATGGCAAAAAGCAACTCTTAAAAGACATCTTTTGGGAGATGAATCAAATATCTTCCCGAACAGAGAGCAAGACCGAAACAGTTATTACCGAAACCGATGACGGACACGGTAATATCGTGGAAACTGAAAGCACGGTCACACAAACCTATCTGTATATTACCGTCAGCCACAAGACTGCCGAGGAAATGGCGGCGCAATATGGTTTTAACGAAGAACAGAAAGGCTACCTCGCTGAACTGCTTGCAGATGAAAACAATTACCTTTGGTCACAGGTGCTTTACGGCATTACAGGCGGCGACGGACAGATCGTGACCGTTGCACTCTCTCTGGTTGGCAATGTGGGCGGTCAGCCGTATTGGTCGTGGTACGGTTTTAACTCCCGTGTAGAATGGTGTGCTTGCTTTGTATCTTGGTGTGCCAACGAGTGCGGCTATATCGACGCTGGAGTTATCCCAAAATATGCAGGCTGTGTCAACGGAGTACAATGGTTTAAGGATCGTGGACAATGGCTGGATGGCAGCGCCGAGCCTGCCCCCGGAATGATTATTTTCTTCGATTGGGCAGACGAAAGTGGTCAGGATGGATTATCCGACCATACGGGTATTGTTCAAAAGGTCGAAAACGGCAAGGTTTATACGGTCGAGGGCAACTCCGGCGACAGTTGCCGAGTCAATGAGTATTCTATCGGTTATTACGAGATTCTTGGCTACGGCGCACCTGCCTATTAAAATACACAAGCCGCCTGCATTTTGCAGGCGGTTGGATTACATATCAGAAAGATATTGTGCCGGTTTGAAAACTAAAAGTCTCAAAATACAGACTTAATAATTGCGATTTCACTCTCAAAGTGCTATAATACAAACTATATTTGGGTGGAGGTGCGGAAATGAAAGTACGGTACAACAAACTTTGGAAACTTCTGATTGACAAGGGAATGAAAAAGAGTCAATTACGAGAAGCGGTCGGGGCAAGCAAAAGTACATTTGCGAAACTCGGAAAAAATGAAAATGTTACCCTTCCCGTGCTGTTGAATATATGCGAATACTTAGAGTGTGATTTTGGCGACATAATGGAAGCCGTACCCGAAAATGAGGTGTAGGATCAATGAACAAGAAGATTTTAATTGTGGATGACGAAAAAGAAATCGTTGATCTGCTTGAAGTGTATTTGAGTAACGATGGTTATTCAGTATATAAATGTTATAATGGGTTAGAGGCGATGAAATGTATCAAACAGTCGCAGATTGATTTAGCGATACTTGATATTATGCTGCCGGATATTGATGGTTTTCGACTTTGCCAAAAAATTCGGGAAAAGTTTTACTTCCCTATTATTATGCTTACCGCCAAAATTGAGGATAGCGACAAGATTATGGGGCTTACGATTGGTGCGGATGATTATATAACGAAACCGTTTAATCCTTTAGAGGTTGTGGCAAGAGTAAAGACGCAATTAAGGCGTTATCAGAGCTATAACAGTCCTAATTTGAGCCAATCCGAAGAAAAAGACGAGTATGACATCAGAGGTCTACTGATAAACAGAGTCAGCCACAAGTGCTACTTGTATGGCAAAGAAATAGCCTTGACTCCGTTGGAGTTTTCTATTCTGTGGTATCTGTGCGAACATCAGGGTAAAGTTGTCGCCTCGGAGGAATTATTTGAAGCCGTGTGGAAAGAAAAGTATCTTCGCAACAGTAACAATACGGTAATGGCGCACATTGGGCGGCTTCGGGAAAAATTGAATGAACCTTCAAAAAATCCGAAGTTCATTAAAACTGTTTGGGGGGTAGGGTATGAAATTGAATAAAAAAGAAAAAAACTATCTGCTCTCTACCTTGTTCAAAGGGTATGTAATTCAATGTGCGATTTGCTCTGTGCTTATTTTTGGCGGTACTTTTCTTTTAGGAATTATGGCAGAGGAAATTCTCCGCAAGTATGTTTTGTATTATTACTTGTATTACAGAACAGTATATCTTTATATAGTGGCTGTAATCGTGTGGGGTGGCTGTATTATATACATGACATACCTACTTTTGAAAAAAGTAGTCGCCTATGTGTACGAGGTACAGGCTGCGACAGGAAAAATGTTCGATCAGAATGTCAGTTACATTGAAATGTCCCCGGAGTTGAGTGAAATCGCCGCTAACATCAATCAGTTAAAACAAGAGGCTGAAAGTAATGCAAGGCTTGCAAAAGAAAATGAGCAGCGAAAAAATGACCTGATTATGTATCTTGCACACGATTTGAAAACACCGCTTTCTTCTGTAATCGGGTATCTTACTTTACTGCGTGATGAGTCGCAAATCTCAAAGGAACTTCGAGAAAAGTACCTTTCAATCACTCTTGGTAAGGCAGAACGGTTAGAGGATCTGATTAACGAGTTTTTCGAGATAACACGATTCAATATATACGATATTACATTACAATACACGAAAATCAATTTAACTCGCCTGCTGGAGCAACTTGTATATGAATTTAAGCCTATGCTCAAATCAAAGAATTTGCAATGTAATCTTTGTGTTGATGATGATATAATGCTTCGATGTGACGCAGACAAAATTCAGCGTGTTTTTGATAACCTTTTGAGAAATGCGGTTATCTACAGTTTTGAAAATACGGATATCACGATCAGCGCACAATGTCAGGAAGATACGGTCAGCATTATTTTTTGTAACCACGGCGATACTCTGCCGGAAGAAAAGTTAAACAGGATTTTCGAGCAGTTTTATCGGCTTGACGCAGCGAGAAGTACAAGCAGTGGAGGAGCTGGATTAGGTTTGGCGATTGCAAAGCAGATTGTTGAACTACACAATGGTACAATCGTTGCAGAGAGCCAAGAGGATCAAAACAAGTTTTCAATTACTTTGCCGTTGGCGTAGGAAAATTGTAAGAATTTGCATAGAAAAAAAGAGGAATACCTTACGAGCAATCAAGAAAATACGGGCTTCTGTTTTGGTACAATAAAAGTATCAAGATAGAGGCTCGTATTTTTTGTGATACAGCATAAGGAGGAATGATGAAGTTGCTAAGAAAACAAATGCTGCTATGTTCTATTTTGTTTCTTGTATTTACGCTATCTGCCTGCTCTGCAATTGGGCAGACAGACGAAAACAATCTTACAGATAGCGCAACATCCGCAGAAAAAACGGTATCAGTTGTACGAGGGACAATTACTCCAACCGTTTCAACGCAAACGACTATTGTTCCGGCAGTACCGTTTATTATTTTCTCACCCGAAAATGGCATATTTAATACAGCGGTAGAATTAGAAGAAAAAATCACTGCCGGGCAAATTATTGGAACTGTGAACGGCAAAGAATTGAAATCTCCGGTGGATGGTACAATTACCTCTATTGCCCCATCCAATGAAAGCGTACCGAGTAATTATCCCGTAGCGATAGTGCATTATACAGGATTTGCCCTCAATGTAGAGGCAGATAATTTTTTGAGTACCTTACCGGAGTATGCAGAGTTGAAAGCAAAATTTCAAGTATATGATGGTGTAGGACCAACCGATATGATTGCCGTGGTGTCGCCTGCCGCAGATGAAAATGCGTTTACGGGAATCGTGCCGCAAGAGGGCATTCTGCAATGCTTGATCAGTCAAACAGTCGATGTGAAATCGGGGCAAAGTGCAACGGTAGTCATAACGGCGACAACGAGAAATGATGTCCTTATATTGCCGCTGTCGGTAATAGCGGGTAGACAAGGGACGGGATTGGTTACTGTAATTACTCCGAATGGAGAAAGAGTGGAAACAAAAGTGACATTGGGTGTGACAGACGGAGCCAATATAGAAATACTGTCCGGCTTAGAGGAGGGCGATGTAGTTTCTGCTACTCCGCCAAACCTTGATCCGAGGGGGATTTGATAAAATGAAAGGAATTTCCGAAAAGACTTTAATCAAAATAAAGGATTTGAAAGCAAGCGTCAAATTGAATAATGGCGATATGCTGACAACAGTAACCAACGCTAATATGGAATTGCAACGAGGGCGCAGTTATGCCATTGTCGGAAAGTCCGGCTCAGGCAAAACAAGCCTTATATCCATTATTGGCTTGTTAAATCGGGAATATGAGGGCGAGTACCTTTATGATGGTATATCTATTTCTGCTTTGAAAGACCGTGATCTGTCTATACTGCGAGCCAATAATATCGGATTTGTATTTCAGAACTACTCTCTGATTAAGCACTTGCGGGTATGGGAAAATATCGAATTACCCCTACTCTATGCCAAAAAGTCGTTTACCGCCAAACAGCGTCACGAGATAATTACAGGCTTGCTAAAAAGTGTCGGCTTAGAAAGCAAGGAAAATGATTACCCAATCAATTTGTCCGGCGGTGAACAACAAAGAGTTGCAATCGCAAGGGCGCTTGCAGTATCTCCGGAAGCCATTTTATGTGATGAGCCTACGGGAGCGTTGGATAAAAAGACGGGAACGCAGATTATGGAACTGTTGCACAGCGTCGTAAAAGAAAATGGAATTATGCTGCTGTTGGTTACGCACGATCCTGATATTGCAGATACCTGTGATACGATTTTTGAAATGGATGGAGGGAGGATAACTTGTGCTAAAAATGATACTTAAAGACCTTCGTCTGTCTCCACTTAGAAGTATTCTGACAAGTGTTTCAATGCTTGTAGGCATTATCGCAATGCTTGGATCGGTATTAGTTGGTACGCTTGGACGGGAGTATTTGATTTCCGTAAACGCACAGGTATATGGCTGGTCACCTACTTACTCATTCGTGATAACGGAATCCGATTTTCACGATAGAAATAAAATGGAACAATTATTCCAGAGATTTGAAGCCATTGATGATGTAGCCGCTGTTACTTTTTCTATGGGAGAAGATATTCGATTTGCACCAATGAAAGATTTAACGCCAATACCGCCGAATGATGTTTACCAAAACCTGATGGCTTTTGATTTAGTTTGCACCACGGAGGCATATAGTCAAGTCTATAATCTTCCAATGACATCCGGTAGATGGTTAGAGCCTTCGAGTGAGGGCGGCTCGCTTGAAGTGGTCATAAACAAAGAAGCTAAAAACTATTTTAATGATTCGCCCTATGCTGCAGGAAATGTAAAAAGCACACTTTCGTTAACCCCATTCAATATTGTCGGAGTAGTAAACGATGGCAGGGATTTTCCGACTATCTATGCGGATTCTGCGGCGATCCTCAATTTCGCACCAGCAATGTGGCAAGTACAAAATGCAAATGTGTATTGGCATCCCACAACAGGACTGACAATCGAACAGATACATTCTGCCCTTGGCGACATTTTGACTGATACCATTGGCGGTTACTGGGAAAGTGCTGGGCGGAGTGATATTGGAGATACCTATGATTCGGTATTGTCCATACTGCAATTAGGGCTTTTGGTTACTTCGCTTTTGTTGCTGTTTGTTTCCGTATTAGGGCAGATCAATATCGGACTATCTTCATTGGAACAGCGCACACATGAGTTGCTGATCCGCAGAGCGATAGGTGCTTCACGAACAAATATTGTGGCATTGGTTTTAGGCTCACAGTTGATTTTATCAATATTCGTTTGCCTTGCAGCTATTTTGATTTCGCTGATTTTGGTGCATTGTATTGGAGCGTTGCTCCCTGTGGATTCCCCGGTGGGAACACCGAGTTATCCAATCAGCGTTGCTGTTGTTGCAGTTGCTGTGTCTGTGCTTACAGCATTATTGGGCGGATTATTACCAGCATTGAAAGCAGCAAAATTAGAGCCTGCATTGGCTCTTAGATAATAAAACTCAATTCAAGGAGGAAACAAAATGAAACGAACAATCTCAAAATCCGAAAGACCGTACAGACTGTTATTGTGTGTTATGATTTCTTTGCTGGTGATTATGCTGGCAGGCTGCTCCACTTCTTCGGACTCCGACACAAACACAAGAGGTTTCACGGACTTTGCTACCATTGAAGAAGAATACCTAACGACCATTGAGAGTTTGAATTGGCCGGAGGGCTTTACGCCGCCTGATGCTTTGGAAGGCGAAGATACGGGAGCGTCTTTTCAGATAGGATATGGCGATACAAGAGCATCTAACCTTTGGGAATATTCTTGGATGCAGGAATGGCTTGATACTTACAATACGAATTCGGAAAGGGCGGCAAAAGCCTTAGCTGAACTCGAAAAAGCCTTTGATATGCCTTATATGGGAACAGATCGCTGTGATGACGCCACACGCAAATATCTTCGTGATAATATTGATAAAGCTAAGTTGGGAGATCCGTCTGGATTTACAGAGTGTATTCAGGCAAATTATGCCGATTAAAAATGGCACATAGGAGTTTTGGTGTTGGGAGGTGAGCACATATATGCAGAGAAAACGCCGTAAGAAAAAACGATTTGGAGTATTTTTGTTTTTGCTTGTAGTTTGTATCGGCATAGGTATAATGTTTGTGCCGTGGGCAATGCAGCCGGAAAATTTCAGAGAGGTAAAGAATAAAATAAATGGTTTTCTCTACAAAGAAGATTTTCCTGACTCTTATAATGCAAAATCGCTGATTTTGGTGGATTGTTCTGATGATGAAATATTTGTTTCAAAAAACGAGAACGAGCCACAAATTCCTGCAAGTTTAGCCAAGCTGTTTGTTATTGAGTATGCGTCAACTTTAGCAGACCTTGATAGTATCGTTGTTGCAGACTATGGTGCTATTTCACTCACGAAACCTGGCTCGTCTGTTGCTCAAATCAAGGAAAAAGAATACTTTTTACACAATCTATTTGCGGCAATGTTAGTACCGTCAGGGAATGACGCAGCTTATGTGGTTGCTGATTATTGTGGAGGATTACTTTCGCCGCAAGCAGAAAGCTGTCAAGAGCGTGTGAGGATTTTCATGGAGAACTTAAACCTGCATTTGCAACAGCAGGGGTACTTAGACACAGTTTTATATGATCCGAGTGGTTTTGATATGGAGGCACTTACCACCACTTTAGATTTGAAAGAAGTAGTATATCGGTTGTTGGAATACTCGTGGTTTAGAGAAATTGTATCTCAAAACACTTATACGGCAACACTGCCTGATGGCAGTACACAAATATGGCAGAATACAAACGCCTTCCTTGATCCGACATCCGAATATTACAACGAAAATGTATGCGGAATTAAGACTGGCTCTCTGTCTGACGACTATAACTTGATTGTGCTTTATCAGCAGCACGGAAAAGAGTTTTTGATATGCAGTTTAGGCTCTCAGTCCGATTCCTCTCGTTATGACGATGTGAATTTTATTCTGAAAACGATTGATGAATCGTATTATCTCACGCAATAAATCTTATGTTGTCCAAGACAAAAAAACTAACCAAGGGGGGTGATAATATCGGACGAATCGTAATAATGGAGTTCAAAGCACAAGACTCAACAGCCTTTGACGATATGCTGGCTTTTGTAAAACAGCACCCTGATTTTGAAAAATTAGAGATTTCATATGAGCCGACATTATCCCTTTCCGGCTTAGAAATCAATTTGAGCCGGCGCAGAGTTATCAATAACGGTCAGGAAATTGAACTGACCGTCAAAGAGTACGATATACTCTGCTTGCTCGCAGCCAATAAAGGTCGTGTTCTTACATACGAGCAGATTTATGATAAGGTGTGGGGCGAAATATCAGCAGGCAATGAAAAGGATACCGTAGGCTTTCACATTCGGAATCTTCGTAAAAAACTTTGTGATACAAACTCTCACTTTTCCATAGATAGTGTTCGTGAGATCGGCTACCGCTTTAACAGTCAGTAAGCAGTCCCTCGTAGTTCATAATGAATTGCGAGGGATTATTCATTTTCTAAGACGGTATGTCGGAATTTGATAAATCCCTGCAAATGTTGATTTTATACGACTGTTAAGAGCAATATCGTGTCTAAACTTGCGACTGGACTTTGCATTTTCTACGAGTTATCTTCGTAATATCTCGGCATTATACTACTGGAATGTTTATCATAAACAGGGCATGATTTATGGCAGAATGGGCAGTCGTTCTCGTGCCATTTATTAGGTCTTGCTTGGATACGAATATGTTTAACTCCATTCTTATCAGAGTAAAGATTACAATTTTTTATAACTGTGTTCTTGACATTAAGGACACTTTTGCATAATGTATTAACTGAAGCCACTTGTGAATACTCCTTTTGTGTTTTTCTTCGCAGTTAATACATTAAAGGACACAAGTGTTTTTTCAATATGGTGTTGTTAATTTATGGTGTTAGGCTTCCACCATTATGCCAGAAGCCTCATATAAATTTATTGGGAAGAGTTACCGATCAAGTTTTCTCAGAATCCGAAGAATGGGATATTGATACGGTGTCAGAAACTATTGCATCGGAATATGAAAGAGCAACGAATCTTTCGATAAATAAAGAGAAGCAGAATTTGCCAATAGAAGAAAAACGAACGATAGATGTTAAAGAAATACGAGAATGGCTGAACTTTATTATTACGATTATATCAGTTGTTTTGGGAGTTACGAATTCTTCAGCAACAACGATAAATAATTACAATTATACACAACAAGTCAATAATTATTACATCGTTGGAATGGGATATGATGCGAAGGAGCTAAATACGACTAAATATAGAATCGTTAATAGAGAATCTATTGTACGACTGAAGCATGACTGCCATTCGATTGTAATTGAAAAGCTTGAGGAAGGGAAAGTTGTTAGAATTATAGATAAATATAAAAAGTGGCGACAGATAATTTGGGAGAATGAAGATGGTGAAGAATGTATGGGGTGGATTCAAAATTATAAATTAACTGAGTTTAAAGTGCCTAGAAATAAATGATGTATATTTGATGAAATAGAATCTATAAGTGAAGGAAGTATTATGTGTGGTAGATATTATATTGATTCTGATATGGCAGATGAAATCGAAAAAGTAGTGCATGATATAGACCAACGGATCCGGCAGGAACATTTTGCAGGAGATATCTTTCCAACCAATGTAGCACCGATCATTGAAAAATCAGAACATGGATTGAAACTGGATGTTTGCAAGTGGGGATATCCATTGTCACAAGGAAAGAATCTGGTTATAAATGCAAGAGCAGAATCTGTTATGGATAAACCTTCTTTTCGAAATGGAATCCTCTATCACCGCATTTTGATACCGGCAAGTGGGTTCTATGAATGGAATCGGTTAAAAGAGAAAAATACATTTTCCAGATATGATGCACCAGTATTGTATATGGCTGGCTTCTGTGATTGGTTTGAGAATGAACGACGATTTGTGATTATGACTACAGCAGCCAATGAATCTATGATAAAAGTACATGATCGTATGCCGCTGATATTGGAAAAAGGACAGCTGAAAGATTGGTTCGATGACAGGAAAATGGAGCAAATTCTGCATCAGGTACCGGTTCAGCTAAAACGAGAGGCAGAATACGAACAGCAGAGCTTATTCTTATAATGGTTCAGAGGAGAAATAGAAAGATGCAAATATTTGTTGATGCAGATGCCTGCCCAGTGGTTGCGATCATTGAAAAGATTGCAAAAGATAATAGTGTTCCGGTAATGTTGTTGTGTGATACAAACCATGTTCTGTCATCGACTTATAGTAAAGTTGTTGTTGTCGGTGCAGGAGCAGATGCAGTAGATTATAAACTGATTAGTATCTGCCATAAAGGAGATATTGTCGTATCACAGGACTATGGTGTGGCTGCAATGGCATTGGGAAAAGGTGCTTATGCTATTCATCAATCAGGTAAATGGTACACGGATGATAATATTGATCAGATGCTAATGGAACGTCACCTGAGTAAAAAAGCCAGAAGAAGTTCCCGTAAATGTCATGTCAAGGGACCGAAGAAGCGGACGGAGGAAGATGATGAAAGATTCGCTCAGTCTTTTGAAAAAATGCTTTTGATGGCACGGGAGAAAGAAGGCAGATGAGGAATTGTAGATGCAGAGGAACGACAGAAGCTATAAAGACTTAAAACAAAAACAGAAGAGTGCAATAGCAGATAAAACATACAAAATGCACTTGAAGTTTTATCTTGAGAATCAGCGAATGCCGGATGCTACTGAAATGAATGATATATGCAAAAGTTTGTTTACGGCAGTTCAATCGCTTGCTCCTAAAACGGAATATGAAGAATTTTATAAAATTGTTGAAAAGCGTGAAAAGAGTTATGAAGAACGTATCCTGAGAGACATTCAGAATGGAATTATAATAGAAACACTTATGGCAAAAAAACATAAGAAAACGCCGGAAGAAAAAGCAGCTGTTGCGAAACAAAAGAAGCAGCAGAGGCGAGCAAGACGGAAACAAGAAACAAGAGATAATCTGGCTAAAGAAGAAATCTTGCAAGATGACAGATTTTTCTTTATTGCCGGTTATATCTCTGGAGGTGCACCGTATGGTGTCACCTGGGAGGAAATGGGTCTGAAACCTTGGGAAGATTTGGAAGAGAATAATTGAGTTGTCAGTGCAATCTTATTTATCTCTTGTGACAGAAACAGGTTCCCGTTTTGCCGGAAGTAAGTCTGAATTGATTTCAGGAGCATCGAGCAGCACAGAGAAATTTTGCTGAATGATATCCAGTGTTTTCTGCTTTTTCTGTAATTTCTGTTTTTCCCGGACGGTAGCAGCTTGTTCAGATTCAAGATTTTCAATCCGCTTCTGGATTTTTTCAGAGCTAGGGATTTTGGTAACACCGAGATCCTGAAGCTCTTTTTTTAGTGAATCGTGGAGTTGGTATTCTGCCAGATGCTTGGAACGGTATTCTTTTGGATTTTTTGCAGATTTGCAATCTTCTATCACTTTACGGCAGAGCCGGTAAGAATCACAGTGTTTCTGAATGACTTTCTGCGTGCTTAGCTCACTGGTGATGTGTGCTATTCTCTGATCAGCCGCTTTAACAGAAGCATCAACATCAGAAACATGCTGCCTGAAATCCTCATAATTCAGTAGGTTATTTTCTGAAAGATAGTTGAAGGTGCGGGCTGCCTCTTTTAGATTATTGAGTTTTGCCCAATGTTCAAATCCTTCTCGATTGCCAGTCGTTACATACGTGGAGATATTGATATACAGGCGAGCTTCTCTGGACAGATGTTTTGGAGTTTTCACTTTGCTACGATTTTTAGCTAAGTGGATGCGGACGTTTTCTTCCGTATAATAACTTCCCAGAGATTTCATATAAGTGAAATTTTTTTGTTCCGGTGCACGGAAAGAAAGATGCTTTCCCTGCCGGACTTCATATCCAGCTAACTGCATTTTTTGTAGAAATTCCTCATAGTTGATGGAAGTCCAGATTGCTTTATCAACTGCAACACGTAGC
>OBUZ01000125.1_pt1 | contig 72484 bp, 59 predicted proteins | sample 1494961 | NCBI WGS metagenome assembly OBUZ01 (sample SAMEA2579939, study PRJEB22360) | human gut metagenome | biome: human gut; feature: human-associated habitat; material: faeces | place: Denmark | collected 2008/2010
GGCAGCCGCGGCCACGGAAGGCAAATCAAAGGCCGAGCGCCCGGTGGCAGGTATGACATGCTATATGTATTCCGATACCCATATTGCCAATGTACGCAATACTGTGTTAAAAGCAGCGGAAACAGGTACTGTTTCTGTCGAGACTTCCGATTCCCAGTTTGACGTGGGCCTTCAGATGAACGCCATGGACGCGTTTGTGACAAAAGGCTGTAAATATCTGGTGATCAACAATATCAATACCAATGCGAAGGATCAGGTTATCGATGTGGCTCGCAAGGCAGATCTTCCGATTATTTTCTGGAACACCGATTCTCCTTCGGACGAAGAGATGGATTCTTACGGCCCCTGCTATTTCGTCAGCTCTGCGGCCGAGCAGTCCGGTGTCGTGCAGGGAGAGGCTGCGGCAAAATACTGGAAAGAGCATCCGGAGGCAGATCGCAATGGAAACGGCAAGATGGATTACGTCATGCTGATGGGGCAGATCGGAAACTACGATACGGAGATGAGAACCAAGTATTCCATCGATACCGTCAAGGAAGCCGGAGTGGAAACCAACTGCCTGCTGGAGGTTGTCTGCGAATGGCAGAGAGCGAAGGCGCAGGATCAGATGGCATCCGTAATTTCCGCTAATGCGGATGATATCGACATTGTATTTGCCAACAACGATGACATGGCCCTCGGAGCAATTGAGGCGCTGAAGGCAGCCGGATACTTTACTGACGAAAGTAATTACATTCCGGTACTCGGCGTTGACGCGACCAAAGTAGGACTTCAGGCACTGGAGGACGGAACGATGCTGGCAACCTCATTAAACAATCCGGTAACCATGGGGAAATGTATCTATAAGATCCTGGAACTTCTGGAAGCAGGAGAAGAAATCACATCAGAAAATCTGGGATACGATATCGACGAACACAAACGGGTATGGCTGGATTATGTGGCGATAACCAAGGATAATCTTGAAGACGCGGATCTTTCAAAATACGAATAGTCGCCAGTCCTTTTTTGGTGGACCGGTATGATACATACCGGTCCACGCTCATTGTAACGGCTATTTCTGCGGACCGTATTCCGGGCGGATGTGCCTGCAGGCCCGTCTGGCGGCTGCCGCGAAGGGATGACCGTATAAACAGAAGCAGGAGAAGACAGTATGGAAGATAAGAGTATCATATTGGAAATGAAAAACATCAGCAAAAGCTTTCCGGGTGTAAAGGCATTGAACGGCGTTTCTTTTACGCTGAGGCCAGGAACGGTACATGCTCTGATGGGAGAAAACGGCGCGGGAAAATCGACTCTGATGAAATGTGCGTTCGGCCTGTATGATCCAGATGAGGGAGAGGTGTATTTTAAAGGAGAAAAAGTACACTTCGATAATCCCCGTCAGGGTTTGGAAGCAGGAATATCCATGATTCATCAGGAACTGAATCCGATCCGCAGAAGGAGTATAGCGGAAAATATCTGGGTAGGACGGATGCCGGAGAAGAAGATTGCGGGACTCTCTTTTATAGACCATAAGAAGATGTATGAGGAGACGAAACGGCTTTTTGACCAGCTTCATATGAATGTAGACCCCAGAACACAGGCGATCGAACTTTCGTCATCCGTGCTTCAGCTTGGTGAGATTGCGCGCTCGATCTCTTATGGGGCGAAGGTCATTATCATGGATGAGCCCACATCATCTCTTACAGAGACGGAGACCGCTACGCTTTTTGAAGTAATCCGTAAGCTGACCTCGGAAGGAATTGCTATTGTATACATATCTCATAAAATTGATGAAATTCTCAAGATATCCGATGAAGTGACAATTATGCGTGACGGCTGCAAGATCGGAACGTGGCCGGCGGAAGAACTGACAGAGGAACTGATTGTAAACCGGATGGTGGGCCGTCAGATGGATAACTGGTTTCCGGAACTTGACAACAAGCCGGGAGACGTGGTTCTGGAGGTCAAAAATTTCACCTCCCCCAATCCAATGTCGTTTCAGGACTGCTCGTTTCAGCTGCGCCGCGGGGAGATCCTGGGGCTGGGCGGACTGGTGGGAGCACAGAGAACCGAGCTGATGGAGGCGCTGTTTGGAATCCGCAGCGTTCAGTCGGGCGAGGTCTATAAGAACGGAAAAAAGATTTCCATCAAATCATCGGCGGATGCCATTGCCAATAAAATCGGACTTCTGACGGAAGAACGAAGGGCGACGGGAATCATACCGGGGGCTAGCGTGCTGGACAATACAGTAATAGCAAAGCTTGGAGAATACAGCAATGTCATGGGAATGCTGGATTTGAAAAAATGCCGTCAGGATACGGACGAGTATATTAAAACCATGAATATAAAAACACCGACCAGGGACACGAGAATTGCCGATTTATCGGGCGGTAACCAGCAGAAGGTACTTCTTGCCAGGTGGCTGTTGACAAACCCGGATATTTTAATTCTCGATGAGCCGACTCGAGGAATCGATGTCGGTGCCAAATACGAAATTTATACCATCATGCTGAATCTGGCAAAGGAGGGAAAGTCCATTATTATGATTTCCTCAGAGATGCCGGAACTAATGGGAATGTCAAACCGGGTGATGATCATGTGCGAAGGGCATGTGACCGGTTTCCTGGAAGGGCCGGACATTGATGATTCCAAGATTATGCAGTTTGCCAGCAAGGTGAGTTAAATCTGCCGGGGACCGGCGGTGGGTACGTCCGGGCCCGGATAAGGAGAAAGGATTGGTTAATATCATGCAGACGAAGCAGTTTGATATAAAGAAATGGGCGCAGAACAATGCGATCTATCTTGTCTTAATCGCAATTATTATATTGATAACAGTAAAGAATCCGGCATTTCTGTCCCTCCGTGTATTTCGGGATATTTTAATGCAGTCTTCAACGAGACTGATTATGGCAATGGGGTGTATGTTTGTTATTCTGTCCGGAGGTGCTGATCTGTCCGGAGGCCGTATGCTCGGCGCGGCGGCTGTCCTGGCGGGGTCACTTGCACAGATGTCCACTTACGCCAATAAGTTTTTCCCTAATCTGCAGGAACTTCCGATTATCGTTCCGATCATTGCCTGTCTTCTGATGGGGATGGCTATGGGGCTGTTAAACGGAATCGTAGTGGCGAAGTTAAATGTTCCCGCTTTTATTGGCACGCTGGGCGTTCAGCTTATTATTTACGGCGGAATCTCCATTTACTATAACATGGAGCCCAACCGTTCCCAGCCGTTAGGCGGTTTTTTAAAGACATACTCAAAGCTGGGGACCGGTTCCTTCTTCGGTATACCATATATATTAATCATCGCGGTCGTTCTGATGATCGCCTGTCATATCGTACTGAATTATCACCGGTTTGGAAAGACGCTGTTTGCCGTGGGCGGCAATCAGGAGGCGGCCAGAGTCTCAGGAATCAACGTCCAGAGAATTATTATGATCGTCTATATTATCGCCGGAGCATTTTATGGACTTACAGGAGCGCTGGAGGCGGCCAGAACCGGCGGCGCTACGAACAATTATGGGCAGGGCTATGAACTGGATGCCATCGCTGCCTGTGTGGTTGGCGGCTGTTCCGTGGCCGGAGGTGTCGGCGCGGTTCCCGGTGTAGCGATTGGTGTTACGGTATTTACCGTAATTCAGTACGGAATGACCTTCGTAGGAATCAATCCATACTGGCAGAATGTTGTAAAAGGAGCAATCATCGTAATTGCAGTAGCTATTGACGTTCGTAAATATGCAAAGAAACGGTAAGCGTTTCTTCGCGGAGAGGATAACTTATGATTCGATATACACAGGACAGAATGATCGTACTCGGTATGGTTCCGGTCCGCAGGGATATGTTCCCGCCGGAACCGGCAATTGCTTTAAAGGACCGGGTGGTAAAGCGGTTTGAAGAGATGGCGGAAAGTAATGGAGATATCCGTCTGGTAACCATAGATGCGGTGGTCGACGGCGGTATGCTCTGGGATCTTCGTGATGTGGAAAAGGTCGTGGATTTATTCCGGGCGGAGAAGGTAGATGCGATCGTCTTTCCGCACTGTAATTTCGGACAGGAGGAAGTGGTAGCAAAGACTGCTGCGGAGATCGGAAAGCCGGTTCTCATATGGGGGCCGAGAGATCCTTCTCCGGAGACGGATCAGTCCGGCAAGACCGGCCCGAGAGATTTCGACACACAGTGCGGAATGTTTGCAACCTCCAGAGCTCTCAGGCGTTACCATGTACCGTTTACCTACATAGAAAACTGCTGGCTGGACAGCCAGGTGCTGGACCGTGGTTTTGAAGAATTCCTGCGGGTGGCTTCCGTTGTAAAGGCATTCCGGGGCATGCGGATCGGTCAGATCGGAGTGCGGCCGCGGCAGTTCTTATCCGTCAAGATCAATGAATCGGAGCTGCTTTCCAAATTCGGCATTGAGATTGTCCCGATCTGGCCGGAGGAGGTAAAACGTACCGTTGAGAAATTAAGGAGAAACATGCCTTTGTCACCGGAAGGCTGTGAGCTTCCCATGGGACAGCCGCCTCTTCCGTCAGGAGAGGGAACGTTACCGGATCCCCGGATTGCCAATATCGTGAAAGAGATCGAGGAAGCCGTGGATTGGTCTTCGATCGGCCACGAAGCAGTGGAGAAGATGGCATATTTAGAAGCTGCCATTATGGATCTTGCCTCAGTGAACCGATGCCAGGCGGTAGCGGTGGACTGTTGGGGGTTCTCCCAGGATTCCTATGGAATCCCGAGCTGTTTTGTGCTGGCGGAGTTGTTTGACCGGGGACTGCCTGCGGCATGTGAGACGGATATTCATGCGGCCGTTGGCGCGGTTCTGCTGCAGGCAGCAGCCAGATACGCCACTCCGGCGTTTATCGCTGATGTCACCATACGCCATCCGGAGGATGATAATGCGGAACTTCTCTGGCACTGCGGGCCTTTTGCAAAATCACTTGTTAGGAAGGGAACGGTTCCGGCTGTCAGAGAGTGCAAGGGAATGTATGAGATCGAAGGCGGACCGCTTACTGTGGTACGGTTCGACCAGGATGATGGAAACTACATGCTTCTGGCTGATGAAGGCGAGGGAACAGAAGGTCCAAAGACGACTGGAAATTACGTCTGGTTCAAAGTGAAGAACTGGGTGAAATGGGAGAAAAAGCTGATGTATGGACCGTATATTCATCATGTAAGCGGAATTCACGGCAGCTTTGCAAAAGTACTAAAGGAAGCCTGTAAGTATCTGGGCCCGGTCGCACATGACAGCGTCGAGCCCGTGGAAGAGATGTAGGAGGGGAATGGAATGCCGTACGTAAAAGTTAAAGAACTGCTGGCAATGGGAAAAAAGAACAATGCATGTGTACTCGCGTTTGACGCCGTGGATGTCAATATGATTAAATCCGTGATTAAGGGTGCGGAGACCGCCGGAAGACCGGTGATTGTCATGTTGTATCCCGGTATGAGAAATATCATGCCCTTCGGTGTGTTTGCGGAAGTGACCAGATATTACGCAGAACGTGCATCTGTCCCGGTAGGGCTGCATCTGGATCACTGCAGCGATTTTGACATGATTCTTGAGGCGGTTCATGAGGGCTTCCCATCGGTGATGGCAGATGGCTCCGTTCTCCCGTTTGAGGAGAATGCGGCGTTTACAAAAAAGGTGGTGGAAGTCGCCCGGAATTTCGAGGTTGATGTGGAAGGTGAGTTGGGACATGTGGGAACAGCAGCCGATTCCGATGAATTCAGCCGGAAGGAGTTTTTTACCAGACCGGACGAGGTCAGGGAGTTTGTGGAGAAGACGGGAGTCACCTCTCTTGCCGTGTCTTTCGGCAGTGCGCATGGGTTATATAAGAGCACACCGAAACTGGATATCGAACATTTAAAGACCTTGAGCGCCGCTACGGATATTCCTCTGGTTCTTCATGGCGGTACCGGAATTCCTGATGACCAGCTGGCGCAGGCCTTTTCCAATGGAATCAATAAGATCAACATCGGAACGGAATTCTTCAATTTAAATACGAGGTTGAATCAGGAATTCTATGCACAGGACTTTTCGAAGGCGGATCCCTTTGGGTTCCCGGAATATATCCAGCCAAGGCTGACCGAATATATTACGGGCAGGCTGGAACTTTCGAAAATCGTATTGTAAAAGGAGTCTGTCATGGAGAAGGTTTATGATGTAATTGGGGTGGAAAATCCAATCATGGATTTTGCGGTGAGCATTGACCGGCTGCCAAAAACGGATTCCATGAGTGTCATGCACGATTATTTATGGCAGTCCGGAGGAAACGCCTCTTCCGCCATTGCGGCGCTGGCCCGTCTGGGGGCGAAGTGCAGTATGCTGGGAGTGGTGGGTACCGACGAATTCGGTATATTCTGCCGTGATGATATGGTTCGCCACGGTGTGGATGTCTCTCATTTATATACACAGGAGGGAGGGACGACCTTTACCATCTGTTTGGCGGAGGAAGTGACAAAAGGCAGGAGCTTTCTGGGGAAAATGGGCGTAAACGGACCTCTGACCGACGTACAGGTGGATGAGTCCTACATCGCAGGGGCAAGGTATATACACACCAGCATGATTGAATGCTCTGCAAAGAAAAGAGCTGTTGAGTTAGCAAGAAAGAACGGGGTTCTCGTATCGGTAGACGGAGGGGCGTATACGGCCGAAGCGGACTTCCTGGTGACAAACTCTGATATATTAATTATATCGGAGGAATTCTACGGCGCGCTGTTTGAAGACGGGAATTACGTGGAGAACTGCAGAAGGCTGGTTGAGAAAGGGCCGCAGATCGTCATAGTGACGCTGGGATCCAAAGGCTGCGCAGGGGCGGACCGGTCAGGGAATACATTCAGGCTCCCTCCGTTTTCAGGACACAAAATCGTCGATACGACAGGAGCCGGAGATGTATTTCACGGAGGTTTCCTGTACGCACACAGTCAGGGCTGGGAGCTGGAATACTGCGCAAGATTTGCAAGCGCGGTATCGTACATCAACTGTACCAGTCTGGGCGGCAGAGTGGGAATTCCTGACCGTGCCATGGTGGAACAGTTTTTAAAGGACAACACGATCGACTACTCCGGTATTGAACCGAGAAAGGCATTCTACCGGAATGTGATGAAATTTAATAGGGGAAGGGATTTATGAAAACAGAAGAAGGAATCCGCAGTTCTCATGTGGGGATTAATGTCAGTGATCTGGACAGAAGCATTGGGTTTTATGAGTCTCTCCTTGGTTTTCAGCTGGTTAGCCGGATTGTTCTTGAGGATGGGCTCAGAATCGGATTTCTCGAGCTGCCGGAGCAGTTCCAGATCGAACTGGTGGAGACCGGCATTGATGAGCCGCGTGGAGATGGAGCATGGAACCATGTGTGTCTGCGAGTGACGGATTTTGACGAGTGCTGCCAGAGGCTGCAGGCGGAAGGCATTATCTTTGAGACGGAGAAGCTGTTTAGGAAGGAATTCTGGGAACACGGCATGAAGTTCGCATTCTTCCGGGGACCGGATGGGGAACGCCTGGAGATTGCAGAATATTAGGAGGGGCTTCAACATGGACAGAAACTTGTATCAGAAACTATTGATAAGCTTGAAAGCCGGGGAAAGGCGGATCTGTGCAGACGGGGCAGAGATTGCGGTCCGCAGCTGTTATGACCGGGAGGAAGGCTGTCTCGATCCGAGGACGGAGGCTGCTGCGACGCTGACACGGGAAGATTTCGAGACACGGGCTGGCGAGATAGACCCGGAGCTGTTAAGAAATCAGGACAAGCTGCTTGGAATGGATAATCCGGAGGGGCATACCCTGCTGGAACAGCTGCGATATCAGTTCGGCTGGAGGACTCTGGACCGAAGTTCCGGAGTCAGAACCAGATTTGTCTCTATGGATCAGGATGGATACAGAGGTGTGAGGTGGATCTATACACCGGAGGACGGGAAAGCAGAAAAACCATGTCTGATATTTATTCACGGAGGAGGCTTCTTCGGAGGCGATACACTGACCGTGGAGAATCAGTGTAAGCGTTTTGCCGAACTGGCAGATGCCGTTGTTATCTCTGTAGATTATCCGCTGTCGCCGGAAGTGAAGTATCCGGTCGCATTTCACATGTGCTGTGAGACGGTCCGATGGGTATGGGAAAACGCGGGTATGCTCGGCGTGGACAGGACGAAGATCGGGATTTCCGGAGACAGTGCGGGCGGAACCATGGCTGTTACGGTAACTCTCTGGGACAGACAGGAAGGGATTGGCTGTATTTCCTATGCAGGCCTTATCTACCCATCTGTCGTGTGGGACCCGGATATGAGTAATCCGTACTATGTGTGGAAGAGAGAAATGTTTGACAATCCTGGCGGAAACCGGATTATTGAGGAACAGATCGAGACGACCGGAGCGATGAAAAGAGAAGTATGCGGCTGGTATTTAGAGGATAACGAAGATATCCACACTCCGTATATCAATCCGGTCGAGGGGGATTTTAAGGGATTCCCGAAGACGTTAATTATGACTGCGGAATACGATTACTTAAGACCGGAGTGTGAGCTGTTCACAAAGATACTGCAGGATGCGGGAGTGAGCGTACGCCATATCCGCTATGGAGGAATTGTTCATGGCACCTTTGATCGTCTGGGCTACGCCCCTCAGGTTGAAGATATGCTAATGGAGATGGCGGCGGATTTCGCCTGCCTGTGAAGGAGGGAACGTAATGAAAGAGATTAAGGTGCGGTGTCTGAGCGATGAGGCGTTTAGAAAGTATGGTGTATATCAGAAACTGACAGCCGATGAGGAAATGAAGAACAGAGTAATTCCGTGCGGAGATTTTTATCCCGATTTACTGACACTGAGATTTGGAAAAACTACCCTGCCTACGGTCTCCTGCTGTCATGTCTATAAACAGGACCGGATGGTCGTGGACTTTCTGGAGTACCATAAATATACGTGCGAAGGCCTGGTCCCCCTTGACGATGATGTGATTATCTATGTGGGCGTACCGGAAATGGGAGAACTGAGAATTGAAAATCTGGAAGGATTTTATGTTCCCAAACACACCTTTGTAAAACTGAATCCCATGATCGTCCATGGAGGGCAGTATCCGGTGAATGAACCGGAGGCTCATTTAATCTGTATGCTTCCAGGAAGGACATTTCAGAATGATATGGTGTACTTAAGGATTGAGGAAGAGGATAAAAAGGGCGTACTGATTATGCAGGAGGGAAATGCTCATGTATAAACAGAAGGTTATACTGGGGGTAGCTCCGGTTAAGAGAAGCTTTCTAAGCATGGAAGAAGCTGTTCGCCAAAAGAATCGTTTTATGGCGGTGATCAGAAGAACACTGTCCGAATCAGTGGATATCATTGATATCGATGATATCAGTGAGAACGGAATCTGCTGGAGGACGGAGGAGACACCCGCAATCGTGGAGAAATTTAAGACTGCCGGGATTGATGCGCTCTTCCTCCCGTTCTGTGATTTCGGAGAGGAACAGGCAGCGGCACAGATTGCGGCATCGTTTCATCTGCCGGTGCTGATCTGGGGAGCCAGGGACGAGAGGCCGAATACGGACGTAAGCCGGGGACGGGATACCCAGTGCGGAATGTTCGCTGCGACTAAGGTGCTCAGGCGCCATGGTGTGAAGTACAGCTATATTTATAACTGTGAGACGGAGAGCGATGCATTTTCACAGGGATATGACCGGTTTATCCGAACGGCGGCTGTGCTGAAGGCACTTCGGAACCTGCGTCTGGCAAAAATAGGCGACCGCCCGGTTCCGTTTATGAGCGTCATGACGAATGAAGCCGATTTGATCCGCCGTATGGGGGTTACTGTGATCCCTATTTCTCCTGCTGAGGTAAGCAGACGGGCAAAGGAGATCATGGAAAAGAAAACGGAGGATTTTCTTTCCTACTACAATGATCTGACTGGGCGTATGAACACAGATGCGATGAGAGAGGAACTGGTGGAAATGGCAGCGGCCACGAAGCTGGCGCTTTCAGAGCTTATGCGGGAAAATGACTGTTCCGTGGGTGCGTTTGAATGCTGGTCCGCCTTTCCTTCCCTGATCGGTGTATGCCCGTGTGTGGCATTGGGGGAGATGGCGGATGAAGGGTATCCTCTCGCATGTGAGGCGGATGTTAATGGAGCAATTACCCTTGCGATTCTGCGGGCATGCAGTCTGTATGAGAAGCCGCCGTTCCTGGCTGATTTGACAATCCGCAATCCGATTCATGACAATTCAGAACTGCTGTGGCACTGCGGCCCATTCCCCTATTCTTTAAAGGCGGAGGACAGCCCGGCCGCACTGGTGGACGGGCAGGAGCGCTTTCGGATGAGGCCGGGTCATATGACCACATGCCGGTTCGACGACGCAGAGGGAAAATACTATCTGTTTGCCGGGGAAGGCGATACGACGGAAGGGCCGGAGACCAACGGAACCTACGTCTATCTGGAAGTAGACGACTGGAAACGGTGGGAAGAGAAGCTGATGTTTGGTCCATACATTCACCATCTCGGTTGTGCATACGGCTCTTATAAGCCAGTATTAAGAGAGGTGGCCAGATATCTCGATATCATATTTGATGATGCGGATGTCCGGGAAACTTATAGCCTGTAAAGGAGATGGTATTACGAAATCTATATAGGATGTCAATTAAATAATTCCCAAAAAACAGAAAAGTTCCACTCTTTTTCAAAAAGAGCGGGGCTTTTCTTTATTTACAGAATATTTATAGCAATCACTGGAATCGCCTTGGAATGTTTATACGGAGTGATGATAGAATAAGAATCTGTTACAGAACAGATTAAGGAGGTAAAGGGCATGATGGACATTTGCATGATCGGAACTATTTTAGTTAGCTGTATTCTCATGAAATTGTTCGTAAACTGGTGCGATTCCCAGGTGGATCCGAAGCCAAAGAAATAAGGCGTGTAAGCGGATAAAAGGGAATGCAGCACGAAAGATTTACGAAGAGACAATTCAGCAGACAAGGAGTGAGCGGTATGGTGATTTTAGGAGTTATCATTGCGGGATTGGCGGCATATCTGGTGTATGCCCTGGTTAATCCTGAGAGACTGTAGGGCAGAAGATATGAGGAGGAATAACTGAAATGTTTCAGATTATGATGACATTGCTTATCTATATGATACTGGTAATCCCCATTGGAATTTATCTGTATCATGTGGCAGCGAAGCAAAAGACGTTTGCAGATCCGGTATTTGACAGGATTGACAATTTGATTTACAGGGTTTGCCGGATCAACCGTGAGAGTATGAACTGGAAGGTCTATGCACTGAACCTTATTATGACCAACGCAGTAATGATTTTAATCGGATATGTGGTACTTAGAGCGCAGGGGCTGCTGATGCTGAACCCCAACGGAATCGGAGCTATGGAACCAACGCTCTCCTATAATACGATCATATCCTTTATGACCAATACGAATCTCCAGCATTATTCCGGTGAGTCGGGACTATCCTATTTAAGCCAGGTGGCCGTTATTATATTTATGATGTTTACTTCGGCGGCAACCGGTTACTCAGCCTGCATGGCATTTTGCCGCGGTCTGTCGGGGCGGCCTATGGGGAATTTTTATGAAGATATGGTCAGAAATACTACCCGTATTCTGATTCCACTCTCCTTTATCGTCGGCCTGATCCTGATCTGGCAGGGGACGCCGCAGAACTTCCAGACGAATTTCACCGTACATACGCTGGAAGGAAAATGGCAGGATATTGCTACCGGTCCGATCGCGGCATTGGAATCCATTAAGCACGTCGGTACCAACGGCGGTGGATTTTTAGGGGCAAACTCTTCCACACCGCTGGAGAATCCGACGATTATTACCAATCTGGCAGAGCTGTATTCCATGATGATACTGCCCGGAGCCTGTGTGATTGCCTTTGGACATATGATTGCTGACCGGAGCCGGGGAACCGGTAAAAAAACTGTTTTCGGCAGTCAGGGGAGAACGGTATTTGCAGCAATGGCAATTATTTTCCTGATCGGCATTGCCGTTTGCTATACAGCAGAGAAGGCAGGGAACCCCATTCTGGCAGGCGTTGGATTGAATCAGAGTATGGGCTCCTACGAGGGAAAGGAAGTCCGGTTCGGAATCGCCCAGTCAGCTCTTTTTACCACAACGACTACCTCGTTTACCACGGGAACAGTCAACAATATGCACGATACGCTGACACCGCTGGGGGGCATGGTGCCGCTTCTGCACATGATGCTGAACTGTGTATTTGGAGGTAAGGGCGTAGGGCTTATGAACATGGTCATGTACGTGATCCTTGCGGTTTTCCTGTGCGGATTGATGATCGGCCGTACGCCGGAATATTTAGGAAAGAAGATCGAAGGAAAGGAAATGAAGCTGGTTGCCATCTGTCTGATCGTGCATCCGCTCCTGATTCTTGGCTTCTCCGCACTGGCCGTTGCAACGCCGGGAGGATTGGCCGGTATTACAAACCCCGGATTCCATGGGCTGACACAGGTCTTGTACGAGTATGGCTCCCCCGCCGCCAATAACGGCTCCGGATTTGAAGGGCTCGCTGACAATACCGCATTCTGGAACATTACGGCAGGACTGGCCATGTATTTTGGACGTTTTCCGGCAATTATCATTCAGCTGGCAATCGCAGGCAGTATCCTTGCAAAACGCAGGGTAAATGAGACAATCGGCACACTCAGAACGGATAATGTGATATTTACACTGATACTCGTATTTATCGTATATATTTTCGCGGCATTGACGTTCTTCCCGGCACTTGCCCTTGGACCGGTCGCAGAACATCTGACGAACTGGTTCCCGTTATAGAGTTGAGTTTAGGAGGCAATTTCAAATGTCAAAAAAGAGACAACAGTCAACAAAGTTTATAACGCGTGACATATTAAAGAGCTCCGTAATCGGAGCGTTTCAGAAGCTTGATCCCAGATATATGCTTAAAAATCCGGTAATGTTTGTGGTGGAAGTCGGATTTCTTATTACTCTGGTTCTCTGCTTCGTCCCCAACCTGTTTGGAGATGTGCAGGCACTCGCCGGTAAGCTTCCGGCAGCGTCCTTAAGAACCTATAATGTGATTGTGACGCTGATCCTTTTTATTACGGTCTTATTTGCAAACTTTGCCGAGTCGGTGGCGGAGGGACGTGGAAAGGCCCAGGCGGAGACGCTGAAGAAGACGAAGAAGGATACGGTCGCCCATTTACTCAGGGACGACGGCTCAGAAACGGAGGTTTCCGCTTCTGAGTTAAAGAAGGGGGACGTGGTCATTGTAAGAATCAATGAGCTGATTCCCAATGACGGAGAGGTAATCGAAGGAATTGCCTCCGTTGATGAGTCCGCCATTACCGGTGAATCCGCTCCGGTTACGCGTGAAGCAGGCGGCGATTTCTCATCAGTAACCGGCGGCACCACGGTGGTGTCCGACTGGCTGAAGATCAGGATAGCAGCGGAGCCGGGCGGTTCCTTTCTCGATAAGATGATTGCTCTGGTCGAAGGGGCATCCAGGCAGAAGACGCCCAATGAGATAGCTCTTAACACCTTGCTGGTCGGCCTGACCATCATATTTCTGATTGTCATAGTCTGCCTCTATCCATTTGCGGTTTACTCCGGCGTTCAAATTCCGGTTGCAACCCTTGTGGCGCTCATGGTCTGCCTGATCCCCACTACCATTGGCGGCCTGCTCTCCGCAATCGGCATCGCCGGGATGGACCGGGTGACGAGGTTTAATGTCATTGCCATGTCGGGAAAAGCGGTGGAAGCCTGCGGTGACGTAGACACCATGATTCTCGATAAAACGGGTACCATCACCTTTGGAAACCGTCTGGCTGCGGATTTTTATCCCGTGGAAGGCATAGACAAAATGGATTTAATCGACCTTTCCGTTCTCGCTTCCTTAGAAGATGCCACACCGGAGGGAAAATCCATCACGGATCTGGGGTATAAAATGGGCAGCCGCGTTGAAAAATTGATGGCGGGAAAAATGAATTTTATTGAATTTACAGCTCAGTCAAAAATGTCCGGGGTGGACTTATCTGACGGCACCAGAATTCGTAAAGGTGCGGGAGAAGCCGTAAAAGAGCTGGTTTTGTCCGAAGGCGGCAGAATTCCGAAGGACCTGGATAAAATTGTGGAAGAGATCTCGAAACTGGGCGGAACACCGCTTACCGTCTGCGCCAATCATAAGGTTTACGGCGTCGTCTATTTAAAGGATACGGTCAAACCTGGACTGGCGGAACGTTTTGCCAGGTTAAGGGAGATCGGAATCAAGACGGTCATGTGTACAGGAGATAATCCCCTGACTGCGGCCACCATTGCGAAAGAAGCCGGCGTGGACGGATTCATCGCAGAGTGCAGGCCGGAAGACAAGATAACCGAGATTAAGAAGGAACAGGCAGAAGGAAAGATCGTAGCCATGACGGGAGATGGAACCAATGATGCGCCGGCCCTGGCCCAGGCGGACGTGGGGCTGGCAATGAACTCGGGCACACAGGCCGCCAAAGAGGCCGCCAACATGGTAGACCTGGATTCGGATCCGACGAAGATTCTGGAGGTGGTCGAGATTGGGAAACAGCTTCTGATCACGAGAGGTTCCTTAACGACTTTCTCTGTTGCAAATGACGTTGCGAAGTATTTTGCAATCATACCCGCCATGTTCCAGCTGGTGATTCCACAGATGAACATGCTGAATATTATGAAGCTGACTACCCCGTACAGCGCAATCTTGTCGGCTCTGATCTTTAACGCAGTCATCATCCCGAGCCTGATCCCCATCGCCATGCGCGGTGTGAAGTATAAACCGATGCGTTCGGAAAAAATGCTGCTGAAAAATATGGGAATCTACGGTGTCGGCGGAGTGATCGTGCCGTTTATCGGCATCAAACTGATCGATATGATTGTGGCCCCGCTGCTGGCCGTGCTGGGCCTGTAGACCAACGGGCAGAGAGCGTATGGAAGGAGATTTGGATGAAATCATTTATGAATTATTTTAAAAATGCATTGATATGTACCATCGTCCTGGGTGTCCTGTGCAGCGTTGTCTATCCGGCGGCGCTGACACTGGCCGGGCAGGCATTTTTCCCGAAACAGGCAAACGGCAGCCTGCTTACGGTTCAGGTGGACGGACAGGAGCAGACGGTAGGCTCGGAGTTTGTAGGACAGCAGTTCGAGGATTCCCGTTTTTTCCATGGGAGAGTGTCGTCTGTAAACTATAACTGCTACACGGATGAGGAGAAAGAGGACGGCAGCTACGGCGGCGTATCTTCCGGATCGTTTAACTACGCAAACTCCAACCCGGAATTAAAGGCACGTGTGGAAGAAGATATGGCGGCCTGGATGGAGGCGCACCCGGATGTGAAGCAGGAAGACATTCCTTCAGACCTCCTCACCGCTTCCGGTTCCGGACTGGACCCTCATATAACGGTTCAGGGAGCGCGGGTACAGGTTGGGGCAGTGGCGAAGGCCTCCGGCCTGACGGAAGAGGCGCTTAATGATATCATAGACCGAAACACGACGGGAAAGCTTTTGGGCATATTTGGGGAAGAGACAGTTAACGTGCTGGGATGCAACCTGGACATTGCGGAAGCATTGGGCATGATCACGAGAGAGCAGGGATAGAGTAATGCAGGAAAATGACACGCGCCCTGATCCGGAAGTGCTGCTGGCCAGGCTTAAGGAGGAAGAGCAGGAAGAAGGCGGCCGCGGTAAGCTCAGAATTTATCTGGGCTACGCGGCCGGTGTCGGAAAGACATATACCATGCTGCAGGCCGCCCATGAGGCTGCGGACAGCGGAGAAGACGTGGCAGCAGGTTACATAGAGCCTCATGTCCGCCGGGATACTCAGAAGATGGCCGAGAAACTGGAGACGATTCCGCCGCTGATGGTATCATACAGAGGAACAAAGCTGAGAGAATTCGATTTGGATGCCGCTTTAAAACGCCATCCCCGGATCTGCCTGGTGGATGAGCTGGCTCACACTAACGCTCCCGGCCTGAGACATGTGAAACGCTACCAGGATATCGAGGAACTGCTGGACGCGGGAATCCATGTGTGGACGACCGTAAATATTCAGCATCTCGAAAGCTTAAACGACATTGTGGGAAGCATTACCGGAATTACTGTGCGGGAAAAGTTCCCGGACAGCGTATTTGACCACGCCGATCAGGTCAAGGTCGTGGATATAGAGCCGGAGGAGCTGTTAATCAGGCTCTCAGAGGGAAAGATTTACAAAAAAGAGCAGGCGGAGCGGGCCGTAAACCATTTCTTCACAAGGGAAAAGCTGGCGGCCTTAAGAGAGATCGCACTCCGGCGCACGGCTGACCGGGTGAATCATCTGGCGGTGGAAGAGAAGAAAAATCATCAAAAGACGGGAGACTATTATACAGGAGAGCACATACTCACCTGTATTTCTCCATCCCCGACCTGCGCGAAGGTGATCCGGTCGGCGTCGAGGCTGGCCTACGCATTTCACGCAGAATTTACGGCTCTTTACGTCGAAACGCCGCAGATGTCAGGGGCGTCTCTGAAAAATAAGAAGGCGCTGGAGGACAACATACAGCTGGCGAAGGCTTTGGGGGCGAAGATTGCCACGGTATACGGGGAAGACGTCGCATACCAGATCGCCGCCTACGCCAGGGTGTCAAACGTATCAAAAATCGTCCTGGGAAGAACGAATCACCGGATCATCCTGGGGCAGACCAAGGGGACCCCGGCGGAACGGGTGGCGCAGTACGTCCCCAATCTGGATATTTACATCATACCAGATGCGACGGCGGCTGGAAAACGGCGTGCGCTGACGATGAGTGACTTCGGGCAGAAAATGACCGCGTATAAACATATTTACACGGATACGCTTAAGATTACGGCGTTTACCTGCCTGGCCACCTTTCTTGTGTTCCGGATATTCGGGATATGGATGGCGCGGGAGCATGTGATCATGCTTTTGATTACGGCATTTATCATTGCAACGCTGCTCACAACCGTCAAGCGCCAGTCCCAGGAACTGATAAAAAAGTCTCATCGTCTGGAGATTCTCCTGGAGAATTCTTCCCGGCTCAGAAGGTGCGTCACGATCAGGGACGTAGAGAATGAGGTGGCGGAGCGAATCGTCCAGCTGATGGATTTATCGGTCATCTTTTATTTACGGGGAGAAGGGGATCATACGCTTCCCTTTCATGGGCCTGATTTTTATCCGAAAAAGGGTGTGGCGGCGTCGGAACTGGAGTTTTTTAAGGAGCAGCAGGAGACGGCCACGGCCGGATGGGTGATGAGCAATGGAAAACGGGCCGGATGCAGTACGAGCGCCCTGCCCAGCGCGAAAGCAATCTATCTTCCCGTGAGACTGGATGAGACCGTCTACGCGGTGGTGGGAATCTATCTGGAAGAGGGAAGGGGAATCGCTGAATTTGAGTATGGAATCATCAGTGCGATGCTGAATGAGGCGGCGCTGGCATTCTCGAAACGGTACGGTGATTTCTGGGGACATAATCCCGGTATGCAGGTGAAGCCGAAGAACGGGCAGGCGTCAGCCCCGCTCCGCAGAATGTGAAAAACTCCCGTTATAAAGCGGGAGTTTTCCTCTTATCTATATCAAAGCCTTCATGGAAGTCGGAAGTAAATCACGTTCTCTGTTTATTTGGAGGAACAAAAAACAGCGCTTCATGATCTTACTTTCTCTTACCGCTCCTGCAGCAGGATATCAGCATACATGGAAAGCTAAGGCAGCAGTCACCCTGCGGAAAGCAGAGTCCGCGCCGGCAAGGAGGATCAAACCGGTAATGCTGTTGTGGCGGCTGTTGCGGAATCACTTACGATAAATCTTCTATAATGATTGGGAAGAAGAGCCGCAGGGATTTGTCCTGCTGATATATAGTATGACAGGCTGTACCGTTTGGTTACGGTCGTTCCAAAGAAGCCTGTTCTTTCGTCTGCCGCGCACCGTGAGCCAGACAGGGCAGACCGGGAAGCGGAGGCCGACAGGACTGTGATCTGTAACGTGTTTTGGAGTGAGTATGTCAATTACCAGGAAAAATACTGACAAATGCCTGCATGATGTGCTATAATAGAAGTAAATCAAAATTGATGCCTTCGGACGCAATCACTTCTGAAGCATCTTTTTTTTATTCTCAGACGCGGTTTTGTCTCTGAATGATCGATTTGGCGGTATCTGTTGGTTGGTTTCAAAGGAGGTAAAAATGTATCAGGTAAATGACCATGTTGTCTATGGAAACTATGGGATCTGTGTGGTGAAGGCGATTGGAAAGCTGGAGATGGATTCGGCTGCGAAAGACCGGCTTTACTATACACTGGAGCCGATGTATTCGGAGAAAAATTTAATTTATACCCCAGTGGATAAAAAAGACGCTACTATGCGCTGCGCGATTACGGAACAGGAGGCATGGAACCTGATTGACGGAATTCAGGGACAGGAGATGATACAGGTTGCCGATGAGAAGAGAGCGGAACACGAGTACAGAGAAATTATGAAGACAAATGAGTGCACCGGATGGAGCCGGATTATCAAGACCATCTATTTGAAAAACCGGAAACGTCTGGAAGGCGGAAAACGGTACACGGCGAAGGACGACGTCTATTTACGTCTGGCCGAAGACTTTTTGTACCGGGAACTGGCAGCCGCTCTTAACGTAAATAGGGAAGATGTGGAATCAATCATATCGGACAGGGTAAAGCAGCTGAGCTGATGTGATAAGACTGCCCCGCAGAAAAACATTTTTCTGTCAACTTTTTTGATGGCAAAAAAGCAAAATGCATGGTAAAATAAGAATAATTGTGTGCAGCTAAATCCCCCGCAGCGAACTACGGGGGATTTGCCCCGCTCCGCCGCAGGTAAACGGGAAACTGCCCCCAGCGGCAGATGCCGGTTGGACCGCCTCGCGTGTCCTACAGGCTCGTTACCCGTGGGAATCAACAAAAGTCGAAACAGAGGGACAAGAACAATGAGGTTTATCGGAAGCAAGACATTGCTGCTGGATCATATCAGAGCGGTTGCAGAGGAGAAGGCGCCGGACGCCCGGAGCTTCTGCGATATTTTTTCGGGAACAGCGGCTGTGGCGAGACATTTTAAGCAGTGGTATGAGGTGTATTCCAACGATCTGCTGTATTTTTCATACGTACTGCAGCGCGCTACCATAGAGAATGACAGTGTGCCGGAGTTTGGACGGCTGAAGGAAGAGCTGGGCATTACGGACCCGGTGGAGTACTTTAACGGAAAAGAGACCCGGGACATGGAGGAACTGGTGCAGGAGAGACGTTTCTTTCAGAATACGTACGCCCCAACAGGCGGCCGTATGTATTTAAACGATGACAACTCCCTGCGCATTGACTATGCCAGATGTACCGTGGAGGACTGGAAGAACGCGGGACTGTTGGATGAGAATGAATACTACTATCTTGTGGCCTGTATCGTGGAAGGAATCCCGTTTGTATCCAATACTTCCGGTACGTACGGTGCGTATCACAAGAGCTGGGAACGGCGCAGCTATAAGAAATATGAGCTGTACCGGCTGGAGGTGACGACGAATCACAGGGAAAACCGCTGTTACAACGAGGACGGGGCCGAGCTGTTAAAACGGCTGCAGGGCGACATTCTCTACGTTGACCCGCCCTACAATGAGCGCCAGTATCTTCCGAATTACCATGTTCTGGAGACGGCGGCCAGGTATGACTACCCGGAGGTGACCGGCGTCACGGGACAGAGGCCCTATGAGAATCAGAAGTCGGAATTCTGCATGAAGAAGAATGTGACCGACGCCTTCGAACGGCTCATCAGCAACGCCCGTTTTCAGCACATCATCTTAAGCTACAGCACGGATGGTCTGATGACGACGGAGGACATCGAGAGAATCATGAAGACGTATGGAAAACCGGAGACATTTCACATTTATGAGATTCCATACAGGAGATATAAGAGCAGAAAGGTGAAAGAGACCGAACGCTTAAAGGAGCTGCTCGTTTACGTAGAAAAGCAGGTGGAACCATGTATATAAAGAGCCCGCTGAACTATACCGGGGGCAAATATAAGATCTTAAAGCCGGTTCTGGGCGCATTTCCGCGGCAGATCGGCAGCTTTGTGGATCTGTTTGCCGGGGGCTTTAACGTGGGGATCAACGTGGAGGCGGACCGCATCTTCTGCAACGATCAGATCACGTATTTGATCGGGATGTTTGGACTGTTCCGGGAGACGGAGACGGAGGTGCTTCTTACGCGCATCCGGGGGCTGATCGCCGCGTACCAGCTGACCCAGCAGAATAAGGAAGGCTACCTTGAACTGAGACGCCACTATAATGAGAGCAAAGATTTGACGGAGTTATTCGTTCTGACCTGCTATGCGTTTAACCATCAGATCCGTTTTAATAACAGCCATGAATTTAACTCGCCCTTTGGGACGAACAGGAGCTCCTTCAACGGGAATATCGAGAAGAATTTAACCGCCTTCTGCCGGGCCTTGAAGGAGAAGGATATCGTATTTTCCACCACGGATTTCCGGGAGATGGATTTGGGATTCCTGGGAGAAAACGACCTGATTTACTGTGATCCGCCATATCTCATATCCACCGGCTCCTATAACGATGGGAACCGCGGATTCCGGGACTGGCACGAGGAGGAGGAGGCGGCGCTCTTAGGGCTGCTGGACCGGCTGAACGGTCAGGGAACGAGATTTGCGCTCTCCAATGTCCTGTATCACAAGGGACTCTCCAACGATCTTCTCATCGAATGGAGCCAAAATTACCATATCACCTACATCGATAAGAGCTACGCCAACTGCAACTATCATTTTAAGGACAGGGACGCGGTGACGGTGGAGGTTCTGATTACCAATTACGTGCCGGAGGGTGCGGAGGAATAGAAAGCGTTATGCAGATTGATTGATACGGACTGTGAGATCCGGTCGATCATTCTGTGTGACGCTTTTTTCTATTGACTTTTCAGAAGCCGTCTTCTATAATTACATTAACGATAACATTAACGTTAATGTAAAGGAGCGGAAATGAGAGAAGGAGTGGTTTTCGATGTGGAGGAGTTTACCGTTTTCGATGGTCCGGGCCTTCGGCAGACCGTATTTTTAAAGGGCTGTCCCTTGAGGTGCAGCTGGTGCCACAATCCGGAGGGGTTAAGCGGCGTTCCCCAGCTGATGGTCAGCACCGCCTCCTGCACTGGCTGTGGGAAGTGCAGAGAGGTGTGCCGCCATGAGACGTGTATCAGCTGCGGGGAATGTATTCCCGTATGTCCGCTGCATTTAAGGCGGATTGCGGGTGAAAGGATGACCTCGGGGGAATTAATCCGGCGGATCCGAAAAAGCAGTGATTACTACGCCCGGTATGGCGGCGGAGTGACATTTTCAGGGGGCGAACCGCTTATGCAGGCGGACTTTTTGACGGAAGTCTTATGCGGTATTCCAGATGTTCACCGGGCTATAGAGACCTCTGGTTACTGTGAGGAGGACGTCTTTCGGCGTGTGACCGCCCATCTGGATTATGTGATGATGGACATCAAGCTGTTTGATGCCGCCCTTCACAAAAAGTATACAGGAGTGGACAATGAAAGGGTCTTAAGAAATGCCCGGATACTCTGTGAGGGGGAGATTCCGTTTGTTATCCGCATCCCGCTGATTCCGGGCGTGAATGACAACGAGGAGAATTTTAGGAGTACTGCAAAATGGATCGCAGGGGCCAGGGCGCTGATTAAGGTAGAGCTTCTACCCTACCATAAGACGGCGGGGGCCAAGTATGCCATGGTGGAGAAGGAGTACAGGCCGGCCTTTGACCCGGAACAGGCCGTGTGGGTGTCACAGAAAATATTTAAAGAATATGGAATAAGGAGCGAGGTATTATGACAGAGAGAATTGAGAGGATGCGTCAGTTTTTTGTGGTGGATAAGGGGCAGAAGGCCATGTGGCAGAAAGAGGAGAACCCTTACGTGCTGGCGGAGCAGTTTGCAGCGGAACAGACTCCGGATGTGGACCGGGCGGCCAGGCGGCTGATCTATGTGCTGGATAAGGAAGAGCCGGTCTTATTTGAGGATGAGCGGATTGCATTTACCAGGACGGTGACAACGATTCCGGAGATTTTTACGGAAGCGGAGATGGAGGAACTTCGGAAGGAACACTGGATTCACGAAAAGGGAGACGTGTGTAATATCAGCGTCGATTATACGAAGCTGCTGAATCAGGGCTTTGATGCGAAAAAGGCGGAGCTGGAAGCGCTCAGACAGCGGTTTTCCCAGGCGGGGGAGGCAGTAAAGGCACATAATATTAAGCTCCAGATCGATATTCTGGATCACGTGCTCGCCCTTGCCGCCAGATATCAGGAATTGGCTGAAAAGAAAGGGAATGATGTGGTCGCCAGGACATTAAAGGCTGTACCGGCGCACGCGCCGCAAAGTTTTCTGGAGGCGCTTTCTATGTTTCGGATTATCCATTTTACGATGTGGTGCGGGCGGAACTACCACAATACGGTGGGGCGGTTCGACCAGTATATCTATCCGTACTTAAAGGCCGATCTGGATAAAGGACTGTATACGGAAGAGAGTGCGCTGGAGCTGCTGGAAGAATTCTTCTTAACCTTTAACCGGGACAGCGACTTATACCCGGGCATGCAGCAGGGAGACAACGGCCAGAGCCTGGTGCTCGGGGGCCTGAATGAAGATGGTTCGGACAGCTATAACCTTCTGTCAGAGCTGTGCTTAAAAGCCAGCCTTGAGCTGAAGGTGATCGATCCCAAGATCAATCTCCGCGTGCATGAGAAGACGCCGCTGAGCACCTACATACTGGGGACACAGCTTACAAAGCAGGGCCTTGGCTTCCCCCAGTATTCCAATGACGACGTGGTGATTCCCGGCCTTATGCAACTGGGATATGAGAAAGAAGATGCCTGCCGCTACGTGGTAGCCGCCTGCTGGGAATTTATCATTCCGGGCGCCGCCATGGATATACCCAATATCGAGGCGCTTTCCTTCACGAAGGCCGTCTCTGACGCGGCTATGGAAAAACTGGAGCAGTGCCGGTCCTACGATGAATTCGAGAAAGTGGTCCGGGACAAAATTAATGAACAGGCCGATGAATTATGTAAACGGGTGAGCGGAGTCTACCTTTATCCCGCGCCGTTTTTATCTCTGATGATGGATGGCTGCTGTGAAAATGGAACCGATGTGTCCCTGGGCTGCAAATACAACAATTACGGTTTTCACGGAACGGGTATCGCCACGGCGGCGGATTCTCTGGCGGCTGTAAAGAAGTTTGTCTTCGAGGAAAAGAGCATGGAGGCCTCTGCGCTGGTGAAAGCCCTTGAGAATGACTTTGAGGGCCAGGAGCTTCTCTGCAACCGTCTGCGCTATGAGTCCCCCAAGATGGGCAACAACGACGATTACGTGGATGAGATCGCGGCCCGGCTGCTGAATAATTTTGCCGATTCCCTAAAGGGGCGGGTTAATGACAGAGGCGGCATTTACCGGGCGGGAACGGGTTCCGCCATGTATTACATCCGCCATGCCGAGAACTTGCCGGCGACGCCTGACGGAAGGCGAAAGGGGGAGGGCTTCGGCGCCAATTACTCTCCCAGCCTGTTTTCCAGATGCAGGGGTCCTGTTTCCATTATCCAGTCCTTCACAAAACCGGATTTAAAACGGGTGATTAACGGCGGCCCGCTGACACTGGAGCTTCATGACACCGTGTTCCGGACAGAGGAGAGCTGTGCCAAGGTTGCAGTACTGGTAAAGTCCTTCATGGATCTGGGCGGCCACCAGCTTCAGCTGAATTCCGTAAACCGGGATACCATGCTGGAAGCACAGAAGAACCCTGAAAATTATAAGAATCTGATCGTGCGTGTGTGGGGGTGGAGCGGTTATTTTGTGGAACTGGATAAGGAGTATCAGGATCATATTATTCAGAGGATGGAGCTGATGCTGGCTGTATAAATGACCGGCCATTTTGTTGGAGCAGCCCCCTCCGGCTGACTGCCGCGCCGAAGGGGGCAGTCAACCGGAGGGACAAGTTAATTCCATTCCGGCCAAAATCAAATTCATCCATGGAAACGACATATTTCGGATAGTTGTCGCGGATCAGATCATATACTCCAAATTCCCGGCTTATGGTATCAGCCGAAGCCAGCAGATAGGAAACCTGGATATATAATTTTTCTTTTTGCCGGGTGCCGATAAAGTCTACTTCCCGTTCTCCGGATTTCCCGACAGTTACCTGATAACCGCGTCTGAGTAATTCCATATAGACGATATTTTCCATATAGTATGGCCAGTATAAAAAATAAAGTGCGCTACAATTCACAGCCTCCTACGGGAATTCTGACAAACGCCGTCGTCCCCCGGTCCGGCTCGCTGTCAATCGTAAGCATATAATTATCCCCATAGAGCAGCCGCAGCCGGTCGTTGACATTTTTCATGCCGTAGCCGCTCGTCTGCATGGAAAACAGTTGGTCCACAGCGTCCTTTTCCATACCGCAGCCGTTGTCCTCAATCCAGATGGAGATGAAGTCCATCGTCATGTACTCCTCCTTTTTCACGGTGACGGTCAGTTTTTTATCTTTCTTCAGACTGTTCTTTAAGCCATGGTCCAGCGCATTTTCCACCAGGGGCTGAAGGATGAAGTTGGGAAACGGGGTACTGGATAAGGAAGTCTCGATGTTGTATACAACGTCGATGGACTCACTATAGGAGAAAAGCTGAATTTTTACGTAGGCCTGGATATTCATCAGTTCATTTCCCAGTGTGGTGATATCTTTTCCCTTATTCAGAGCGGTTCGGTAGAAGGTGGACAGGAGTATGACCATCTCGCTGATATCGTTCTGCCCGGACAGGATCGCCCGGCTGTTGATAAGTGATAAAGAGTTATAGAGGAAATGTGGATTAATCTGTGCGTACAGGATTTTCTGTTGATAATTCTTCTTTTCCAGCTCATGTTTTAAGTTTACCATAATATAATGGTTGATTTCCCCCATCATGCGTGAAAAGGTGTGAAAGAGCGTGCCGATTTCGTCGTGGCGTTCGCTCACCAGGGAAACCGACAGATCGTTCATATCCCCGGTACGCACCTCGTCGATCTTCTCGGTCAGGTCCTCAATCGGAGTGACGATGGAGACGGAGATGATTAAAACCATGACTCCGAGGAACAGCAGGATAATCCAGCCAAAGGCGTAGGTGCCGCGTGTGATCGCATTTACCGCGCTGTGGATCGAGGTATACGTCTTATAGTAGCAGATGTTCCAGCCGGTCTCCGGTATGGAGGAGGTCAGCTTTAGATACTGGGTATCGGACATATCGGTTAGAAACGGAGTCAGCTCCTCCTCCGGCAGATCGGAGGTAGAAAAGATCAGGCTTCCATCCCGGGCGGTGACCACCACATCGTACTTATCCTCCGAGAGAGATAAAAATGGTTCGAAGAACAGGTCATAGTTGATTCGGAAGGAAAGGTAGTTGGAGCTTTTGTACTGTCTGATATCCCCGATCAGTCTGGTGGAATAAAGATACGGCTTGCCGTCCTCCACGGCGGAGACCCAGGTGGGAATATACTGGTTATGCACCTGGGGAAACCAGTCCTTCTGATACAGGCTGTCCAGGTCCAGAATATAGTTGTTATAGGGATGAATATCGCCGGAAGAGTAGATCGTGATCGCCTCAAGATCCGGATACAGGGCGTAGTAGGTGAGAAAAAGGGGCTCGATGGTGTCGGAATACGCCTTGTACATTTTGAAGTAATCGTCGTGGTAGCTGGTGTTTAATACCTTCATAATCGCGTTGTTGTTAAACATGAAATTAGAAAGGTTGTTATACGTGACAAGCTTATTGTCAACGGAGCTGACCGCCTGCTCCAGGGCGAGTTCGGTCAGGGAACGCTCTCTTTCCAGGATAATGCGGTTGGTGTAGCGGTTGGAAAGGATGATGTAGCACAGGAACGGAAGCGCGCCCATCAGAAGGAATATGATCAGAACCTTTCTGCGGATCCCCATGTCCAGAAAGACCCTTCGGATTCGTTTCAGTGTATTTGTCATCAGTAAGTCTCCTTCTGGCGGTAGTTTTCCGGGCTTTCCCCATAGTAATCGCGGAAACGCTGGGAAAAGTAGGACGGATTGGGAAAACCGACGGACTCGGCGATTTTGTTGACTTTCATCTCCGTCTCCAAGAGCAGCCTGGCGGCCTGCTCCAGCCGGTATTCATTGATGAATTTCATCAGGTTGCACCCGGTCTCTTTCTTAAATACGGAACAGAGATAATTGGGGCTTATGTAAAAATGACTGGAGATGTCGTTTAAGGACAGCGGCTGGGCGTAATTCTGGTAGATATACTGCCGGATCTTATCCGATTTCAGGCGGGTTCCCTGGTTCCTCTGGGCCTGGCTGCGGAGTCTTCCGGCCAGATCGTAGGTCATATCCATCAGCTCCACGATGTTGGTGGAGCCATAGATCTTTTCCGCTACTTTGTTTAAATCCGGCTGCTGGTCATCCGGCAGATAGTGGATAATCTCCTTCATCAGCTCCGTAAAACAGTATTTGACGAAAATAAGGGAACGGGTCTTTTCGTGTTTTAAGGATTCGAAGAGATCCTCCAAATGAAGCATCAGGGAATCGTAGTCCTTCAGCCGCAGATCGTCGGACACAATATCAATGGAAATATGACCGGAGGAGGCGTAGGGATGGTCCGGCCCATCCGGCAGAAAGATGCTCTGTTCCGGGAAGAAAAAGTGGTTTTCCAGCCGTTCCTCCAGCTGCGTGTAAACCTGGCTGATGGAGCCGTTGTCCGGAAGCGTCTGAAACGCCACGCAGCATTTCTGATGAAATTCCTTTTCGGCACACAGGCAGACCGACTGCGCACAGGGAAAGAGAAAGGCCCCTTCCTTGAAAAACAGAATGCTGCGGGACGGATCAAGATTCAGATAGTCGAAGGGAGTGCTGAGAATGTCTGCCAGCTTTTCCTGAAAGGAGATGCCATCCAGACTGAAAAATTCATTGTCACATTCGACTAACATGAGGCCGGTATAGCGGTCCTTAAGGAAGGGCGCACTGTCCGCAAGCATACTGGATTTACCGTTGACAGCCAGCCAAAGCATGTGATTTTTCAAAAGCTTTGTCTCACTGCGGCGCGTCCTGATCTGGCGGTTGGTCTCTTCCACACCGTTTATGACGCGGGTCATGACGGAGACGAATTCGTCCGGGATCACCGGTTTCATCAGATAGTCCTCCACTCCGATGGTAATGGCGGTTTTGGCATATTCAAAATCATTGAAGCCGCTGAAAATGATGATTCTCGTATTTGGTGAAAGCTTTCTCACCTCTTTGGACAGCCCCAGACCGTCGAGAAAGGGCATGCGGATATCCGTAAAGAGGATATCATAATGATTTTCAGGTTTTCTAAAAAGCTCCAGAGCATCCTGACCGTTCACTGCTGTGGTAACCTCGAGAGGCAGTTCGTATTTTTTTATAAGAAATGTGATGCAGTCAACATCGAGAACAGAATCATCGACAACTAAAATCTGATACATGGCTAACACTCCTTCCATTCGTGTATTTCTACAATTTATTCTAGCAGATTTGTCGGAAGGAAAATAGTGGAAGGACATAAATGAATAATTTTGTGATAGGAATGCGAAAAACCTTGTATATACAGGGAAAATGAGAGGGGATATAATAAATACATGAAATAAAAAGCTGCTTAAGGCGCCGTAAGCAGCCGGGGTTGAAGACTAATAAAAACGGAGGTTACCATGAAAAGAAGGAATCAATTAGTATCATTGTTGCTGACCGCATGTATGGCGGGGGGCTGTCTGGCAGGCTGCGGGGGCAATACGAAGGCGCCGGAGGAATCATCTGTAAAAAATGAAACTACAGCGAAGGAAGTTCAAAATGAGACGACCGGAGGGGCGGCCGCAGGAACGGAGGAGGTAGATCCCTACGGTCCGGTCAGCGAGGAGAAGACCGTAATCCATGTGGGAAGAGCGGAATCGGCCAACGTTACGTACCCGGACGGTGAAGATTCCCACAACAACTACATCGTAAAATATCTTCAGGATCAATTGAATACAGAATACATATATGACTTCTCCGTTGACGACGCTTCTTATCCGACGAAGGTCGCCATGGCCATTGCATCGGGAGATATGCCGGATGTTATGAACGTAACGTATACTCAGTTGGTTCAGTTAGTGAATGCCGGAGCAGTGGAGGACATGACGGACGCATTTGCAACGTACCGTTCCGACGCACTAAAGAAATGCTTTGATTCGACCAACGGCATGTCGGAAGGTCTTGCAACCTTCGACGGAAGGCTGATGGCGATTCCTGATATCCAGCCTGGTATGGACAGCGTTCCCCTCGTCTATATCCGCGGCGACTGGATGGAAGAGCTGGGACTGGAAGAGCCGAAATCACTGGACGACATTGTGAACATTGCCAGGACCTTTATGGAGAAGAATCCTGGCGGCAACGTCACGGATGGAATCGCTGTGGGCCTCTCCTCCGATAAGAAGCTGGTTCAGAAGAACGGCGGTACGTGGCATGTAAACGGACTGTTTACCTTGTTTGATGCCTATCCGAAGATGTGGATTAAACAGGATGACGGCTCCGTGGTATACGGTTCCATCACGGAAGAGGCCAGGACGGCTCTCGGAGAGATCAGAACGCTGGTAGAAGAGGGCATTATCGATCCTTCTTTCGCAGTCAGAGATTCCGAGCAGTGCGTGGAGATGATCAGCAACGGCCAGGCAGGTATCTTCTTCGGCGCATGGTGGTCAAACCAGTGGCCGGTAGTATCCATGCTGGAAGGCGCGGCTGACTCCGTAAAATGGAATTCCTATGTAGCGCCATTGAACGCGGAAGGCAAACTGAATGTCCCGATGAAGAGCCCGACTACCACTTATATTGTCGTGAAAAAAGGCTGTTCGGAAGAGATCAAGGAAGCAGTCGTAAAGACCGTGAATTATCAGTATGATTTAGACCAGTCCCAGGCTGAGAATGTCCGTCCAAACGGTATGGATTCCCCATTCTCCTGGCACTATTATCCCATCAATGTCCTTCACTGTGACTATGATGCCAAGGAAAAACAGATCCAGTCAGTAATGGACTGCATCGACGGAAAAGTGGCTTACGACGATTTAAGCGGCGACGGAAAGACATGGTACAACGGTTATACCGCGGTTCAGAAAGACGGCTTCAGAAAGACCGTGGAGAAAAATATTTCCACTGCCAATGGCTGGGGCTGGGCCAACGGCGCCTGGACCGTGCAGAGTCAGGCCGACAAGCTGAATCTTCAGTATGCCGCAAGCTACGCGGATTCACCTTCCATGGAATCCTTATGGGCGACCTTGGAGACACAGGAGGATGAATTCTATTTACAGGTACTCACCGGAAATACCTCTATTGATGAATTCGATAAATTCGTCAGCCAGTGGAAGGCTCTGGGAGGCGATACGATTACACAGGAAATGACGGAACTGTCTGGTGCCCATTAACGACGCCGGGTAAAGGAGAATCAGAAAACCGGAGGCCCGAAACCTCCGGTTTTCAAAATCGGGATGAACCCGGAATCAAGAAGGCATTTCCATATAACAGGGAGTTCAAAAAGGAAGGAAGTTTCGTATGGGAAAAGTAGCAGGAAGGAAGAGAAGAAGAAAGGAAGGGAGACACGTAACCATAAGGCAGACATACCAATACCATCTGCTGATGCTGCCGGGCTTTATCATATTATTTATTTATACGATTATTCCGTTTTTCGGAAATATTATGGCATTTCAGAATTATCAGCCGATTATGGGATTTTTAAAGTCCAAATGGGTGGGGCTTGCCAATTTCAAGCACATGCTGCTGCTGCCCGATACGGCCAGAATATTCCGGAACTCGTTCACCATCGCGGTGGGGAAACTGGTGCTCACGATGGTGCTGTCCATATTCTTTGCCATTCTTTTAAATGAGATCACCAGCGTGAAGTTTAAGAAATCGGTCCAGACCATCTGTTTTCTGCCGCATTTCCTGTCATGGGTGATTCTGGCAACGATATTCAAGAACCTCCTGGACACGGGAGGAATCTTAAATCAGGGTCTTATGAGTCTCGGAATCTTAAAGGAACCATTAATGTTCCTCGGCTCCAATAAGCTGTTTCAGGGCGTGGTGATCAGCACAGATGTGTGGAAGGAGTTCGGCTACGGGGCCATAATCTTCATTGCGGCCCTCATGGGCATCAATCCGGAACTCTATGAAGCGGCCTCGGTGGATGGTGCAGGCAGACTGGCGAAAATATGGCATATTACGCTGCCCAGCATCCGCGTCACCATCGTCATGGTAGCTACCTTAAATATCGCCAATATCCTAAACGCAGGCTTCGACCAGATCTATAACATGTACAGTCCGGTCGTCTACCAGAGCGGAGATATTATCGATACATACGTATACCGGTTGAGCTTCGTCAACGCCCAGTACTCACTGGCCACCGCCATCGGGCTATTAAAGTCGGCGATCAGCTTCATTATGATTGTCACGGCGCATAAGATGGCTAAGAAATTTGCCAATTATCAGATCTTTTAGGGGGGATAAACCATGAAAAAATATAATACATGGCAGAACCGGGTGTTTGACTTCTGTGTCTTTCTGCTTCTGCTTATCCTGGGACTCAGCTGTTTAATCCCTCTTTTGCATGTCATTGCGCTGTCGCTCAGCAGCAAGACGGCCGCCCTGTCGGGAAAGGTGACGCTCTGGCCGGTGGAACTGACCTTTACACCGTACAAGGTCCTGATGACCGATCAGAAGTTCATGCAGGCCATGTGGATTTCCGTACAGCGGGTGGTCTTAGGCGGCGCGATCAATCTGGTTCTTACGGTAATTACTGCATTTGCCCTGTCCCAGGACGAATCGGATTTCCCGGCCAGAAAGGTGTATATGTGGTTTATGATCTTCGCCATGCTGTTCGGCGCCAGCCTTGTCCCGTGGTACTTCGTCATAAAGGCGACCGGGCTCATGGATACCATATGGGCGCTGGTAATTCCCGGAGCACTTCCGGTTTACAACACCATTCTCCTGATGAACTTCTTCAGAAATCTTCCGAAGGAGATCAAGGAGTCGGCCATGCTGGACGGAATCAACCCATTCCAGATGATGATGCGTATCTTCGTGCCGTTAGCCAAGCCGGCGATCGCCACCGTGACCGTATTTTCCGTGGTGTTCCACTGGAACAACTTCTTCGACGGCCTTCTGCTGATGAATACGCCCAGCAACATGCCTTTGCAGACCTATATCCAGACTCTGACCAATACGACAGTCAGCGTCATGAGTTCCTCTTTAACTCCGGCGGAAATCGAAGCGCTCACCTCGCTTAAGACGTTCAACGCGGCGAAGATCGTCGTGGCGTCCCTGCCGATCGTAATATTCTATCCATTTATGCAGAAATTCTTCGTCTCCGGCCTGACGCTGGGGTCGGTGAAAGAGTAGGCGCATCAAATATAAGGAGATTTCATCGTATGAGAATCAATCGTATGGCAAGCGTGCCCCTGCTGGTGCACGACCCCTATTATTCCATCTGGTCGCCGGCTGACTGTCTCTATGACACGGACACCGCTCACTGGAGCGGAAAGGAAAAACGGCTTTACGGGCACGTCACCGCGGATGGAGAACGTTTCCGCTTCCTGGGCGGTGAGGACGGCTGTCCGGTCATCCCCCAGACGAGCCTGGAGGTTACGCCGACCGCGACCACCTGTACCTTTGAAAATGAGAAGCTGAGGCTTTCCGTCCGTTTCCTGTCACCGCTTCTGCCGGAGGATCCGGTTCTTGTCTCCAGACCGTGTACCTACATCGATTTTACCGTAGACAGGAAGCAGGAGGTCTCCGTGAAGGTCGATTTTACCGTCACCGGCGACCTGGTCTTCGATACACCGGGGAAAATCATCGGCGGAAGCCATGAAAATGAGACGTATCATTTCCATTATGGTACTATGAGAAAGGCATTTCAGACGCCTTTAGGCCACAGCGGGGACCGGATTACCATAGACTGGGGCGATATGATTCTGGCCTCGGAGGACGAGGCCGTCACGATCTTCTTCGATCCGGAGCACAGCCTGCTGAATGCGTCTGCGGAGCTGGGAACCGATCAGACGGCGTGTACGGTGATCGCCGCCTATGACGATCTGCTCTCCATCTTTTACTTCGGTTCCTGGCAGAAGGCCTACTGGACGACGAGGTATGAGACCATTTTTGACGCGGTTGGAGAGAGCTTCCGCGATCGGGAAGAGGTGACCGAAAAGGCGGAGGCATTTGACTGGAGTCTGGAGGAGCAGGCCAGGAATACGGGCGGGGCCGACTACGCGTTTCTATGCAGTATTTCTTACCGCCAGGTCATGGCAGCCCATAAGCTGATCGCGGACCAGGAGGGGAATCTCGTCTTCCTTTCCAAGGAAAATGACTCCAACGGGTGTACGGGGACCGTCGATATCAGCTATCCATCCGCCCCCATGTTCCTGCTCTTTAATCCGGAATACGTGAAGGCCATGCTGCGGCCGGTTTTCCGTTTTGCCGGCTGTCCGGTGTGGGAGTACGAATTTGCGCCGCATGATGTGGGCCGGTATCCGTACGCGGCGGGTCAGGTCTATGGACTTGGAAAAGAAGGGGAGAACCGGGAATTCTGTTATGATAACGGCGCCATTTTTCCGTTTTACTACGAGTATCCCGCGGGGCTGTCCGTCTATGATGTGAGGGACCAGATGCCGGTGGAGGAATCCGGCAATATGATGATTTTGACGGCAGCGCTGTGTGAACTGGAACGCTCGGGGGCCTTTGCCGCGCCGTATTACGAGGTGCTGAGAACATGGGCCGGATATCTGCTCGCATACGGTGAAGATCCGGGAGAACAGCTCTGTACCGATGATTTTGCCGGCCATCTGGCTCACAACGTTAATCTGTCGGCCAAGGCGGTTATGGGAATCGAGGCATTCAGCAGAATCGCCGCCTGTCTCGGAGAGGAAGAGGAGGCGAAGCGGTACCATGAGGAAGCCGTGAGGATGGCTCAGAGCTGGGAGACCCGCAGCGCCGCCGGCGATCACTACCGTCTGACCTTTGACTGTGAAGAGTCCTGGAGTCTGAAATACAATCTGGTGTGGGACCATTTCTTTGGAAGCGGTCTCTTCAAACCGGAGGTATTTGCGACAGAGACGGCGTTTTATCTAAAGAAGCTCAGCACCTTCGGCGTGCCGTTAGACAGCCGGAAGACGTACACGAAGAGCGACTGGATTCTCTGGTGCGCCTCGTTTGCACCCGATCGGGAGGCATTTTACCGTCTGACGGCTCCGGTAGCGGAGTATGCGAGGTCCACAGAAGACCGGGTACCGTTTTCCGACTGGTACGATGCGGAGAGCGGGAGATACTGTCATTTTATAGGAAGAAGCGTTCAGGGCGGCTTATATATGCCGATGCTGATAGAGAAGAGGAAGAAAAAACAGGAGGCTTAAAGCATGAAAAAAGCGGTAATTAAGATTGATAAGGATTATAAAATCGGCCCGGTCGACAACCGGATCTACGGTAATTTCATCGAGCACATCGGCAGAGCGGTCTATGGCGGAATCTATGATCCGGGCCATCCGCTGGCGGATGATATGGGATTTCGAAAGGATGTGATCGCACTCACAAAGGAACTGAAGGTTCCCATTGTGCGGTATCCGGGCGGCAACTTTGTCTCCGGCTACAACTGGGAGGACGGAATCGGGCCGAAGGAGCTGCGGCCGAGAAGAACGGAGCTGGCATGGTTTGCCATCGAGGACAACCAGGTGGGGACGGATGAGTTCTGTGAGTGGAGCCGCCGTGCAGACACGGATGTGATGATGGCCGTGAACCTGGGGACGAGAGGCGCGGACGCCGCCCGCAATCTGGTGGAATACTGCAACTTCCCGGGAGGCACCTACTGGAGCGATCTGCGAATCAAAAACGGTTATCGCGATCCCCACGGTGTGAAACTCTGGAATCTGGGAAATGAAATGGACGGCCCGTGGCAGATCGGGCACAAAACGGCAGAAGAGTACGGGCGCGCGGCCTGCGAGACAGCCAAGGTCATGAAATGGGTGGACCCGACGATTGAGCTGGTGGCCTGCGGAAGCTCCAACTCGGGTATGAACACGTGCTATGAGTGGGAGGCCACAGTGCTGGATCACGCCTATGATTTTGTGGATTACGTTTCCATGCATCAGTACTACGGAAATGAGAAGAATGATACGCCCAGCTTCCTGGCCAATACCATGGATATGGACCGTTTTATCAACCACATCGTCTCTGTCTGCGACTACATACAGGCGAAGAAGCGCTCCAAAAAGGTTCTGAACATCTCCTTTGACGAGTGGAATGTCTGGTATCACGCATTTGCGGACAATGCCAAAGCGGAGAAATGGAGAGAGAAACCGGCGTACAATGAGGATCAGTATAACTTCGAGGATGCCCTTTTGGTGGGCGGCATGATGATCACGCTCTTAAAGCACGCCGACAGGGTAAAGGTTGCCTGCATGGCTCAGCTGGTCAATGTCATCGCGCCGATCATGACGGAAAACGGCGGCAGAATCTGGAAACAGACCATCTACTACCCATACCTTCACGCTTCTCTCTACGGCAGAGGAACAGCCTTAAATGTGCTGATGGACGCTCCTAAGTACGACTGTAAGGAGTACACCGATGTGCCGGCTCTCGAGAGCATTGCAGTGGAGAGCGGGGATGGAGCGTATGTAACCATATTCGCCATGAACCGCGGCGAGGAGGATCTGGAAGTTTCCTGCTGTCTGCGGGATTATCCGGGATGCCGTGTGGAAGAGTTTATCACCATGGCGGGATACGATTTAAAGCAGTATAATACGGCGGACCAGCCGGACCGAGTGATTCCGCAGTCCTCCAGTGCCTATGAGATGGAGGGAGACTGCCTTACGGTTACGTTCTCGTCTTATTCCTGGAATGTTGTGAGGGTGAGAGTGGGGAAATAGATTCATCAGGAGATAGTAATTTGCTAATCTTCCCTTGTGTTTCCACATGGAACAGGATATAATTTTTATATCGTATGTGGTGTGTAAGGAGGATTTCAATGCAGAAAAAGCCTTTGCCTGTAGGAATTGATGATTTCGAAAAGTTAATTAGAAATAATTACTACTATGTAGATAAAACTCTTTTTATCAAGGAGCTCCTTGATAAAAAGGGGGAGGTAAATTTGTTTACCCGGCCGAGAAGGTTTGGCAAGACCTTAAATCAAAGCATGATCCGCTTCTTTTTTGAGAATACCGGAAGCCTGGAAGGAAATGAAGCGAATCAGGCCCTTTTCAAGGATCTGCAGATCATGAAGCAGGGAGATCGTTATACGCAGGAGATGAGCAGTTATCCGGTTATCAGTCTGTCTCTTAAATCCTCTAAGCAGCCGGATTGGGAATTGGCCTATGGCTGTTTGAAGGAGGAGATAGGAAGAGAATACTTAAGACACCGGATTGTGCTCGATTCTTTGAAGGTACCAGAGCAGAAAAGAAGATATGAGGATATTATGAATCTGAGTGGAAGCCAGCAGGACTTTGCCACATCGATTCGCTTTCTTTCCGAGTGTCTGTATCAACACTGGGGGAGAAAAGTCATCATTCTGATTGATGAGTATGATGTACCGCTTGAAAATGCCTGGTTTTCAGGATTTTATGATAATATGATAGGATTTATCCGATCGGTGTTTGAATCTGCGCTTAAGACGAATCCCTGTCTGGAATTTTCTGTTGTTACAGGCTGTCTGAGAATTACAAAGGAATCTATATTTACAGGTTTGAATAATCTGGATATTATTTCAATATTAAGCCGCTCTTATGATGAGTACTTTGGTTTCACCCAACAGGAAGTTGACAGGATGCTGCGGTATTATAATCTTGACATGAAAAGAGAGCTGATTAAATCATGGTATGATGGGTACTTGTTCGGTGATGCAGAAGTTTATAATCCATGGAGTGTGACAAACTATATCAAAGCACTGACTGTTTTTACCGATGAACTGCCGACGCCATACTGGGCCAATACAAGCTCCAACAGCATTGTTCGCAGTCTGGTAGAACGGGCGGATATCTCTGTAAAGGAAGAACTGGAGATTCTGTTAGCCGGCGGAACGATAGAAAAACCTGTCCACGATGAAATTACGTATGACAGCGTATACGATTCAGAGGATAACTTATGGAATTTTCTGTTTTTTACGGGGTATTTAAAACAGATATCCAGGAAGATGGAGAATGAAACACAATACCTGACAATGGCGGTTCCAAATCTGGAAGTTAAGTATATTTTTAATAATACAATCACCAAATGGTTTCGCGATCAGATAAAAGTAAAAGATTTATCGCAAATGTATGCGGCCATGCTGGAAGGGGATGCCGATCAGTTTCAGGCAGAGCTATCCGGACTGCTTCAGGAGAGCATCAGCTATATGGATACCCGGGAAGCTTTTTATCATGGCTTCATGATGGGTGTATTAAATAATCTAAGGGATTATCTGGTAAAGTCGAACCGTGAGAGTGGAAATGGGCGTCTGTATATACTGGTACGCAGCCACAATGTGTCAAAAACGCCAGTCATCATGGAACTGAAAGTATCCGAGACCTATAAAGGCATGGAAAATGCCTGTGACACAGCAATGCAGCAGATTGAAGAAAAAAAGTATGATTCCAGCCTGCCTGAGGAGGGATACACCGATGTTCTGCTCTATGGCATTGCATTCTTCAGGAAGCAGTGCAGAATTAAGGTACATCGCAAACGATTTTAAAAAGTGCCAGTTCAGACGGCGGGAAAATTATGATTGCGTAAAGACATATGGAACTGCAGTTTCGTTTTGTAGAGGAAACTGCAGTTTCTGTTTTTTAACAGATAATTCTCCCAATCTGCGCTCTAATTTAAAGAGTACTTCCGGCTTTCTGCTTGACGCACAGTGGAAAAAAAGATATACTTTCATTAACGTTAATGGAAAGGAAGTACATCATGAACAGAACCATATTTGGAGCAGCAGAAGGAGCGCAAGAAGTCAGCCTTTTTACACTGAAAAACAGAAACGGTATGGAGATCACCATGTCGGATTTAGGAGCTGTGCTGACCAGAGTTATCGTGCCGGACCAGGAGGGCCATCCGCGCGACGTAGTATTGGGATATGAGAGCCCGGAGGAGTACCGGAAGAATACGAATACATATTTCGGCTCAACAGTAGGGAGAAATGGTAACCGGCTGGAAGGCGCCGCAGTCACCCTGGAAGGGAAAGTCTATCATATGACGCCCAACGAAGGGGAGAACAATCTTCACAGCGGCCCTGACGGATATCAGATCCGTATGTGGGAAGTGAAGGAGACGGCAGAGGACAGGAATGAGGTTACGTTTGTCCTGGAGAGCCCCGACGGTGACCAGGGATTCCCGGGTAACTTGAAGCTGGAGGTCACCTATGCGCTGACCGATGAGAATGAGATCCGAATCACCTATAAAGGCGTGTCGGATGCGGAGACTGTCTTTAACCCGACGAATCACAGCTATTTTAACTTAGGCGGCCACGACAGCGGCACGATTTTGAACCATGTGCTGACTCTGATGGCAGATTCCTATACACCGGTCAGAGATTCCGCCTCGATTCCCACCGGTGAGAAGGCGGATGTGACGGGGACTCCCATGGATTTCCGACAGGGGAAAGCGATTGGTCTCGATATCGATGCAGATTTCCAACAGCTACAGTATACCGGAGGCTATGATCACAATTTCGTAATCAATCAGAATGCCGTCTCAGACGACACCACCACAGGTCTGTATAGAGCCGCCGTCGTTGTCTGTTCTGAGAGTGGGATTACCATGGAAGTGGATACGGACAGACCGGGTGTTCAGCTGTACGCAGGGAATTTCCTGAAAGAGGAGCCTGGAAAGGGCGGCGTGAAGTACGGAAAAAGATGCGGATTCTGCCTTGAGACCCAGTATTTTCCCAATGCAGCCAATGAACCGGCTTTTGCATCTCCCATCATAAAGGCCAATGAGCCGTGCGTGACAGAGACGGTATACCGCTTTAAAAGCCAGGGGCTGGAACAGGGCGGAGAAGGCAGATGAAGAAGAGAAGACCGGCCGTCACGTTAAAGGATATTGCTGCGAAGACCGGTTACAGCGTCAATACGGTTTCAAGGGCGCTGAGGGATAAAGACGATATCGCAGCCCCTACAAGAGAGATGATTCAGAAGACTGCGCAGGAAATGGGACATGTAAGCAACACGCTGGCGGCTTCCCTGCGTCTGGGATATACGAATACCATCGCGGTGATTTTAGGAGACATCTCCAATCCTCATTTTTCCATTATGATGAAGGAGATCGAGGGCTATGCGTGGAAAGCCGGATACACCTCCATTCTGTTTAACACCAATGAAAATGAGGAGCTGGAGCTGGCGGCGATTCAGTCCGCCCTCAATAAAAATGTGGATGGCATTATCATCTGTCCGGCGCAGAAGACACCGGACAACTTAACTTATTTAAAAGAGTCGGGCGTTCCCTTTGTGCTGATCGGGCGCCGTGACGAGGCATACAGCTACGTGGTCTGCAACGATGAACTGGGCGGGTATCAGGCGACGAAGGAATTACTCTCGGCCGGCCACCGGGATATTCTGCTCCTTCATGGAGCCACCTATATATCCAGCGCCAGAGAGCGTCTGGAAGGCTACTGCCGGGCGTTTCGCGAGGCGGGAGTACCCGTGAATGAGCGGCTGATCCGCCAGGTTCCGGTGGTTTCCGACGGATGCGAGGCTGTTTTGACGGACCTGGAGAACGAGGGACAGGAGTATACTGCGATCTTTGCCTTCAGCGACATGCTGGCCTGGGAGGCCTGGTGCTGTCTGTTAAAACGCGGCAAAATGGTGCCAGAAGACTGTTCCATCATCGGCTTCGACCATATTGAGTCGCGGTTAAAGCTGCCCCTGGGCCTGACCTCTGTCAGCTCCTATAAGGGCAGGATGTCCGCCATGGCCGCACAGATTCTGGTGGAACAGATACAGGGAAGTGCAGAGATCAGGCAGGCGGTGATCGATACAGCGATTGCTGCTGGCGAGACGGTCAGAAATAGAAACGAGTATAATTAGACGAGGACAAATAAATGGGGATTATGCATTCGGAATACAGAGACAGAATCAATCATTGGATCAGGACCCTGAAGGAAGATTTTTATACCCCGGCAGGTACGCTTGACTGGGAAGTATTTAAGACGATGGAGCAGCTGAGCTTCGAGGAAGCCAGCAAAAGACCGTATGAGAGGGTGGAACCCGGCTATACCTGGGGAGATACCTACGAATATGCGTGGTTCCGCACGAAACTCACGCTGCCGGAGGAGACTGCCGGAAAGAGAATTGTACTGAATTTATGCCCGGGCGGAGAATCTACGGTGTTTGTGAATGGCTCGGCGTTTGGCACGTACCGGGCTGACTGGGTGAAACAGCCCCACCATTTTCTGGTGGATAATACACTGACCCGGGAGGCGAAACCGGGAGACGTATTTGAGATCTGCATGGAGACGTACGCCGGCCATTTCTATGCAGAAGCCCAGGACAGCGGCTGTTCCACCGGTCCGGTTCTTCCCGGACTTTACAGGGACGAGCTGGCTGAGGGAGCCAGAAGGACGCTGGGAGAAGGAACCTATGGAATCTGGGATGAAGACGCATACCAGCTTTTTATGGATGTGGAGACACTTTCCAGCCTTCTTAAGACCCTGGATGAGGATTCCCTGCGGGCGGCCAGAGTCGCGGAGGCGCTGGAACAATTTACACTGCTTGTGGACTTCGAGCAGGAGAAGGAGGCCAGGAGCCGGGATTACCGGAAAGCCCGCGCCATGCTGGAGCCAGTGCTTTCCGCTGTCAATGGATCCACGATGCCGGTATTTTCTGCGATAGGAAACGCCCATCTCGATCTGGCATGGCTGTGGCCCATGGCGGAGACCTACCGGAAGACGGCCAGGACGTTTGCGGCTCAGCTGCGTCTGATGGAGGAGTATAAAGATTATAAATTTATCCAGAGCCAGCCGGCGTGTTATGAGATGTGCCGGAAATACTACCCGGAGCTGTTTGAGGAGATCCGAAAAGCGGTGAAAAACGGCCAATGGATCGCTGAAGGAGCCATGTGGGTGGAGCCGGATACGAATATGGCGGGCGGTGAGGCGCTGATCCGCCAGCTTCTGTACGGCAAAGCATACTATAAAGAAATGTTTGACGTGGACAGTAAGATGCTATGGCTGCCGGATACCTTCGGCTACACCGCGGCGCTTCCGCAGATTCTTAGAAAATGCGGCGTTGATTATCTGGTCACGCAGAAGATCTTCTGGTCCTACAACGAGGGCGAGCAGTTCCCCTACCACTATTTTTCCTGGAGAGGAATGGACGGAAGCGAGATAGAAGCCTTCCTTCCTACCAACTACACGTATTATACGTCCCCGGAAGAGATGAACACCGTGTGGAAGAAGCGGGCTCAGAAGCGGGATCTGGATACGTTCCTGATTCCGTTCGGCTACGGAGACGGGGGCGGCGGTCCGACCAGAGATCACATCGAGTTCATAGAGCGTCAGAAGGATTTAGAGGGCGGTGTCCGTATCGAGATGGAGAACCCGGTCGATTACTTTGAGCGCATGGAGAGCCGGGGCGGTCCGGCCAATACGTATGTGGGAGAACTGTATTTTACGGCTCACCGCGGCACCTACACTTCACAGGCCGCTATCAAGAAATGGAACCGGAGAGCAGAACTCACCATGAGAGACTTAGAACTGTGGGCGTCCGCCGCCGCATCCATGGCAGCAGGGCACGGCAAAGAGAGTGTTTCCGGGAATAATACGGAAAATGCTGCGGGCAGCGCGTACCAGTATCCCGCAGAGCAGACGGAACGCTTATGGAAGGAAACACTGCTGAACCAGTTCCATGATATTCTCCCCGGCTCCAGTATTCACCGGGTATATGAGGAAGCGGAACGGTCTCTTGGCCGCGTCTGCGAGGAAGCGGAAAAACTCTGTGGAGAAGCGGTTTCAAGTCTGATAGAAGAGGGCGATGGAATTACCGTGTTTAACTCCCTTTCCTTCCCGCGTATCTGCCTGATTGATGTTCCGGAGGAGTATGAAAAAGGGTGCAGGACTCTGGAGGGAGAGACAGTCCCTGTGTATACCGATGGAAAAACAGTTACCGCCAGAGTGGCAGTCCCGCCGATGGGAGCGGTTACGGTTGTTCCGTACGAAAGCGAAGAGACAATACCTGGGGCGGTGAAAGAGACCGGATCCATTCCGGCCCCATCCTCAACTCTGGCCGTAGTCATACCACAGGGGGACGGCTTCGTGATGGAAAATGACCGGCTCCGGGTAACCGTTGCCTCCAACGCGGAGATCACCTCCTATGTGCTGAAGGAGAGCGGAAGAGAATTTGCCAGGACACCGATGAACCATTTCCGCCTGTTTAAAGACGTGCCGAGGAAATTCGACGCCTGGGATATCGATTCCAATTATGCGGAACAGGAAATCGGGGGCGCCTTCGATGTGCACGTAGAGATTGTCTGCGCCGCAGGCGCCAGAGCAGTCCTGAGGGCGGCAGGAAAGATTGGCAGTTCTTCGTTCAGCCAGGATATCACTCTGGCTGTGGGAGAAAGCAGAATAGAATTTGCGACGGAAGTTGACTGGCGCGAACTGCACAGGCTGTTGAAGGTCAGCTTTCCTACCGTATTATACGGAGAGTATGGGATCAATGAAATGCAGTTTGGCTATGTGGAGCGCCCGATGCACCGGTCCAGGGCGTATGATAAAGACCGGTTCGAGGTGTGCAACCACCGGTACAGCGCCGTGTGCGACGGCGGCAATGGCTTCGCTGTCTTAAATGACTGTAAGTACGGAATCAGTATGGAGGACGGAGCACTGGAGCTGACGCTTCTCCGCGCGGGAGCCTGCCCGGATATGCGGGCGGATAACCGGATTCATACCTTTACGTATGGAGCGGCGGCATGGAATGGAAGCTTCCAGGAGAGCGATGTGGTCAGACAGGGGTATGAGATGAATGTAGCACCTCTTGTCGTAAACGGAAGAACAGATACCTTCTCATTGGCAGAGACCGGATCAGACCACGTGGTGATCGAGGCCGTGAAGCTGGCAGAGGACGGAAGCGGAGATATGGTTTTCCGGCTATATGAATGCAAGAAACGGATGGATTCGGCAGCTGTAAAGATCAATCTTCCGGTGAAATCCGCATGGCTGTGCGATATGCTGGAGAATAAGGAAGAGGAAGCCGCTGTGACGGACGGCGTCATTAATCTGGACTTCAAGGCATTTGAGATAAAAACAGTGAGAATTGCTTTAAAATAACGGAAACAGGAGGCATCTCATGACGATTCAACAGCTCCAGTACGTATTGGAAATCAGCAGGACAGGTTCCGTATCGAAGGCGGCAAAGACGCTCTACCTTTCCCAGCCTAACTTAAGCAACGCCATTAAGAACCTGGAAAATGAGCTTGGAATTACCATATTTGAACGGACACCCATGGGGATGCAGCTGACGGCCAGCGGGATGAAGCTGGCGAAAAAGGCCACCTCCATCATGGCGGATATTCAGGAGATTACCAGCGGGATAAGCGCGGAAGAGGACTGTCTGTTCCGTCTCGTATACCCCCGTTACGTGCCTGCCTTCGAGGCATTCTGGGATTTGTGCACCGATTACCAGGAGATGGCTCATCTTCATTTTTCCTGTTATATCGGCGACGGTGAGAAACAGGTGGAGGCGCTCTACAGAAATCTCTGTGACCTGGTAATCTATCTGGAGACAGGATCGTCCAGCTTTGCAAGGCTCTGTTCCGATCTCCACGTGAAATTTGTAAAGCTGAAGGATGTGTGCTTCTATGTGCAGCTGGCCGAAAACCATCCGCTGCTCCAGAAGCCGCATTTTGATATAGAAGAGCTGAAAAACTATCCCTATGTGGCATTTTCGGATATCTATGAGAGAGATGCCAACTGGATGCCCTGGCAGGATATTGTTAATCCGAACCGGCTAATCTGCGTCCAGTCCACATCCTCCCGGGTATCGCTGGTCTCCAATTCCCTGGCGTTCAGTATCGTGCTGCCCCATTCGGAGGAGTATAACCGCGCCCATCACGTAGTCAGCATACCCTTTGACAACCGCCAGCTGGAGCTGGGCTACCTCTATCCCATGGACCGTGGTTTGAGCGATTATGCCAAAGAGTATCTGGAGTATTTTAAGAAGAGAATCAATTTTTAATTATGAAAACGTTTATAAAACACTTATAAAATCACTCATAAAAACGCTGTGCAGAGACTGTCTGCCGGCGTTTTTATTTTATAAAAATCCAGCCTGTAATACAATGATTTTCAATATTATTTAATATCACCATATAGATTGTTTATATATCTCCATAAATGAATCATATTTCCTCCTGGACCCGAGTATCTGATAATATTAACCATAACAAATGCACAGAAGGAGAGGGAAAATGGAAGAAAAACAATTCATTCATGACATTGTGGCAGAAAAGGCAGATATCATTGCCGGAATCAACCGGGCTGTATGGGATTATGCGGAGTTTGGTTATCAGGAAGATCAGAGTGCGGAAAAGATCAAGGCGGTTTTAAGACAGGAAGGCTTTGAGGTGGAAGAAGGAGTGGCGAAGATCCCTACCGCATTTGTGGGGAGATACGGAAGCGGTAAGCCTGTCATTGGAATTTTGGCCGAGTATGATGCTTTACCGGATTTAAGCCAGAAAGCCGGATGTGCAAAGCCATGTCCCATCGAAGGGAAAAAGTACGGACATGGATGCGGCCACAGCGCCCTGGGGGCAGGGGCCGCAGGGGCAGCGATTGCGGTGAAGGAGTATTTACAGAGGACCGGAGTGACGGGAACCGTGGAATTATACGGATGTCCGGCCGAGGAGACTGGATTCGGCAAGGCATTTATGGTAAAGGAGCACTGCTTTGACGGCATCGATGCGGCCTTCAGCTGGCATCCGATGGACGGCAACATGTCCATGTCGGTGAGAACGGTAGCCTATTATAAGGTCCGGTTCGATTTTAAAGGGACGACCGCCCACGCGGGAGCGGCTCCGGAGCTGGGGCGCAGCGCACTGGATGCCTGTGAACTGATGAATGTGGGTGTGAATTACCTGCGGGAACACATTATTTCCGACGCCCGCGTGCACTATGCGTACTTAGACTGCGGCGGGCAGGCTCCCAACATTGTACCGGATCACGCCTCACTTCTATACTTTATCCGTGCTCCAAAGCTCGTTCAGAGCGGGGAGATCCTGGAGCGCATGAGAAAGATCGCGGAAGGGGCCGCGCTGATGACAGAGACGAAGGTAAGCATCAAGGTCCTGGGCGGCTTAAGCGACACAATTCCCAATCCAACGCTTTCCAAGCTTCTATCCGATGCCTACCTGGAAACCGGCGCCCCGGATTTTGGGGAAGAGGAATTCGCCATTGCGAGAGACTTCCTGGCCGCCATGCCGCAGGAGCAGAGAGAGCGGGTGGTGAAAAACGGAGCAAAGCAGAACGGAATCAGCGAGGAAGAATTTGCGCAGCGGCCTCTCAATACCTTTATTATGCCTTACACGCCTGCCATGAGAGACAAAGTGATGACCGGCTCCAGTGACGTGGGAGACGTGAGCTATCAAGTGCCGACCGCTCAGATTACGGCGGCGACGGGAATCCCGGAGACTGGCGCGCATACGTGGCAGATGACGGCGCAGGTAGGAACCTCCATCGGTGATAAGGCCAGCCAGGCGGTAGCGCGTGCGATTGCCCTGGCCTGTGCGAAGATCTATGGAAATCCGGAGCTCCTCGATACAGCAAAGAAGGAACTGGAGGAGGAAACCGGAGGCGTATACCTTTCACCGATTCCCGAAGGAGTCCAGCCAGGAGCGATTTCCTAACCAGGAGAGAGTTCCTGACCGGGGGATGATCCCTACCATATAAAAAGGAGAAAAGAATCATGACATTTAACGAAATAATGAACAGTCCGCTTCTCTACGCGTTAGTCGGGGCGGGAATCGTATATATCCTGATATTCTGCGTAATTACACTGAGAAAAGCATACCGTCACGGTCTGGAAATCGGCCTGACAAAAGAGAAACTGAAGACGGCTATTACCTCATCGGCCATCTATTCCATCGTCCCCTCCATTTCCATCGTCATCGGTCTGTTCAGTCTTGCGGCTGTTCTGGGGGTTCCGTGGTCATGGTTCCGCTTATCCGTGGTGGGCTCCGTTACGTATGAACTGATGGCGGCCGACATGGTAGCCACGGGAGCCGGCTATGAATCCATCGCTGCGCTTAACGCGGCGGGAGATGCCTCCATCGTCGGTACCGTCATGTTTGTTATGAGTATCTGTATTCTGGGCGGAATTGTCGGCGTCCTGATTTTTGGAAAACGGGTGCAGACCAGTCTGCAGAAGGCGAAAAACACACATGGAGCGATGGGCGCTCTCCTGACAGGCGTACTGTCACTGGCTATCATCGAAGCATTCCTTCCGATTCAGATCATGAAGGGACCGGTCTATCTGGCGGTAGTCGTTACCTCCTGCGTGATCGTCATGATACATATGGCTGTTATTAAAAAATTTAAGATTCTCTGGCTGCGAAATTTCGTCATGGCAGATACACTTTTGCTGGGCATGGCGTCGTCCCTTTTGTGGGTCAGGATACTTGGTTAATGGGGAGAAGGAAAGGAAGGTATTATCATGGATAAAAATTACGAGACAAGCATCCACCGGATCGGGCGTATCGGCGTCATCATAGCAATCGTATTTATGCTGGGAATTCCTGCGGTCATATCCACGGTCTATGGCGTATGGCCGGAGAGCATCGGACAGATATTTGCGGTGGGAGGCGGACTGCTGGCGGTCTTTCTGCCCACAAATATAGCAGAGGTACTGAGCTACACGCCGATCCTGGGTTCCTCCGCGTACTTAACCTTTTTAACCGGAAATGTTATGAACTTAAAGATACCGGTAGTCATCAACGCCCAGGTGCTCACAGACACCTCGCAGGGCACGGATGAGGGAGACACGATTGCGACGATCGGCGTTGCGGTTTCCTCCATTGTTACCACACTGATTATTGTGCTGGGAGTCATACTTCTTGTACCGCTCCGTCCGCTGCTTACGAGTCCGGCTGTTCAGACGGCGACTCAGTACCTGCTTCCTGCACTGTTCGGCGGAATTCTCTTAAGCTTTGTCAACGACGACTGCGGAGAATACGTGGCAAAGGGAAAATCACTCACCATGATCTTTCCGCTGATTCTGGTGTTTGTCATCAATGCATTTTACCCGCTGGGGGGGAAAGAGGGATTCGTAGTGCTATTGTGTATGGGTGTCACGGTCGTCTGTGCCATGGTGATGTATAAGACCGGGATCATCAAAATGACGCTGAAGAGCGAATTAAAGGCCAGGAAGAAAAATTAACGGAAATGCAGGGGGGTAAATAATCCCCTGATTAAAAAAGAGGAATGTCCACTCATTCAATTGAGCGGGCATTCCTCTTTTTTGTGGAGATCGTTTACTTCCGGGAACATGCGGCGGACGATGACGATAAGAAGCGGCAGAGAATCGACCGCAGTAAGTGAAACACCGTGTTTTTGTCTATTTTGTACAATTATTACTCTGCATATCGTATATCCTTCACATAGACATCATATCATCTGCATGTTATGATAGGATCAAACAAAAGGTAATACCTATTACCTAATACTAATATGCAGGAGGATTTTATATGAGTTACCAGAGCCATGAATACTACTTAAGACGTGCAATCGAGATATCCAAGGAGGCCCGTGCAGCGGGCAACACGCCCTTCGGAGCGCTTTTAGTGAACAAGGATGGGGACATTGTGATGGAACAGGGGAATATTGAGATCACAGACAAAATCTGTACAGGTCATGCGGAAGCAACTCTGGCTGCACGTGCATCCCATGAATTTACAAAGGATTTTCTCTGGGACTGTACCTTATATACCACAGCGGAACCATGCGCAATGTGTGCCGGCGCCATCTACTGGGCTAATATCGGCCGCGTAGTTTATGGCATGACCGAGCGCCGTTTGCTGGAGCTGACTGGCAGCAATGAGCAGAATCCAACCTTTGACCTTCCCTGCCGTGAAGTATTTGCCCGGGGACAAAAGGCAATTGAGGTGGTCGGACCTGTTCCGGAAGTGGAAGTAGATGCAGCCAAAGTTCATGAAGGCTATTGGGACTAGCAGGAGGACTTTATATGGATATGTTTTCTGAGAAAATAAGCCCTGGCAAGAACCTGTTGGTAGGCTTCCAGCATGTGTTAGCCATGTGCCCCGGAACCATAGCGGTTCCTCTTATCATGGGCGGCGCCATGGGGCTGGATGCCAGGACCACTGCGTTTCTGGTATCAGCCAACCTTTTTACCAGCGGAATTGCCATTCTGATCCAGGTATTTGGTTTGAGCAAATACATAGGCTCCAGATACCCGATCATTCTGGGCTCCTCCTTTGCACCTCTGGCTCCCATGATCATGATTGGCAATACTTACGGCCTTCCCACCCTGTTTGGAGCCATTATGGTATCCGGTGTCCTGATTTTTCTTCTTTCCTTTTTCCTGGATAAGATTCTTATGCTGTTTCCGCCGGTGGTCGTTGGCACTTTCGTTACACTGATCGGCGTCAGCCTGGCCCCTACGGCTATCCAGGATCTGGCAGGCGGAACCGGCAGCAGTACTTATGGATCGGTGCAGAATCTGCTGCTGGGATTTGGCGTTTTAATCTTTATCATCCTGGTGGAGAAGTTCGGTAAAGGAATCTGGCGGGCGATGTCTCTTCTGTTGGGGATTATCGGCGGGACAGTGGTCGGGGCTTTCCTGGGAATGGTGGATATAACACCGATTCAGGAGGCAAGTGCATTCCAGCTGGTGACACCCTTTTACTTTGGTACACCGCAGTTTGAGGCGGGGTCCATATTGATTATGACCATTTTCTGTATCATAAATATGATTCAGTGCATTGGCGTCTTCTCCGTATTGGATGAGATCGCCGGAACGCATACAGACAATGCCACTAAGATTAAAGGCATCAAGGCGCAGGCAGTTTCACAGGTTATTACAGGAGCCTTTAACTCTGTCCCCTCCACCATGTTCAATGAAAATGTCAGCCTGATCGACCTCACAAAGATAAAAAGCCGCTCGGTAATTGCGACGGCCGGAGTGATGATGCTTCTTCTTGGCATATTCCCCAAGGTCTCTGCGGTGATAACGGTTGTTCCGAAGGCAGTTCTGGGAGGAGCCACCCTGGCTCTGTTTGGCGTCATTACTTCGTCAGGAATCTCCATACTGTCCAAGCTGAATTTCTTTGAAGATAATAATTTTACGATTGTAGGAACCAGTATTGCCATCGGCGTTGGTGCCACCTTCGCCTCAGATATCTTTGCAGGTCTTCCCTCCACGCTCAGCATGATCTGCAGCAATGGTCTTTTTATGGTAAGCGCCAGTGCCATTCTTCTAAATCTTCTTTTAAATGGAAGCAAGGGCTTGAAACGTTGACAAAGAGCCTCCCACCAACTATGATTAAAGAAAAAGGCAGGAGGCTATCACATGGAGTACCAGAAGCTGAACACACTGACACTTTCCGAGCAGGCAAAGCGTGAAATACATAAATATATCAAGAACATGGACCTTTCCCGTAATAATAAGCTTCCCAGAGAAGAGGTGATGGCTGAGATGATCGGTGTCAGCCGCATCACCATACGACAGGCGTTCAATGACCTGGCCTCAGAGGGCATTATCTTTCGTCGCCAGGGAAAAGGCACTTTTGTAAACGTAGATTCTCTCAATATTAAGGTTAAATTCAATCCCTGTATGGAATTTACTCAAATGATTGAGAACAGTGGATATACACCTTCTGTCAGGCTGCTGAACATTCAGAAAATCGACCGGGATGAAGCCATTTGTCAGCAGCTGCAGATGGAGAGCGGTGAACAGCTCGTAGTAGCGGAGAAGATGTTTCTGGCCGATGATACGGTCTGTGCTTTCTGCCGTGATTATTTTAGTTTATCTCTCATCGGAGGGGAAGAGGCATTTCGTGAATTCAGCAAATATGAGAATTCCATTTTTCAATACATCTACAATCTTTCCGGTGAAAAAATCGAATGGGATAAAGTGGAGATCGATACCATTCTGACGACAGAGATCGAAGGGCTGGACCAATATGCAGATATGAATCAGCTGGGCTGCAAACCTTTTTTATACTTGAAGGGAATAAACTACAGTTCATCGGATCGACCTCTGATTCATGCCAATGAGTATATAAACACGGCTATAATAAAGTTTAATATGATACGACAGAAGAACATAAGGTACTAAAATGCGGTGCAAACATACTGTATTTAAAAAGAGGATTTTCAACTCAATTAAATGAGCTGAAAGTCCTCTTTTTGTGATAATAATTCTTGTCACAAGCTGTTAAGCGTGAGCTGTACCGGTATAAATATTTTATCAATATTCTGTCATTACATATAAATATTATATAAATTTTTGTTTTAAACTTAAAAATAATTGAAAGCTGCCGATATATATAATACCGCGAAAACATATGGAGTCTGTCTTGCCATATTCCATATTACAAACGAAAAGTAATGAAAGTATAATCAAGAGAGGAAACCGCCATATGCCCAAGTATACGAAAAAGAGCCGCACAAACGGGAGTAAGAAGCTGTCTGCGCAGTTAAGTATTATGATTTCAGCCATGTTGATTCTGGTTTTTACAGTTTTTATCCTGGCCGCAGTTTTGATGAGCAAAAGTGCGTTGTCAGAGGCCATCTCCTCGGACTTCAGCAACAACAGTGAAAAGAATGCCGCCAAGGTACAGGGGACCTTCGATGAGGCCGCCTCGCTGGGAAAGAATTTACAGTTCTACATGGACCGTATGTATCAGCTTTATGATATGCAGACCAAATTTGACACGGTGGACAAAACCACTTTCCGAAGCGATGTCTGCGGCCAGTATATCCTGGCGATTAACAAAGATATTGAGGATTATGTCGCTAACACCATCAAGTCGGCTGTTACCAACAACCCTGACATCATGGCTGCGGGGCTGTTTTTTGATAAATACGCCTTTGATCCCTCTATAGAAGAATACGCAGTCTATATCCAGGAAAGCAATATAGAAAAATTTGTATCTATTCCCTATTCAGAATACAGCACTGCGGATTACTATAAGGTGGCTCTGGAAACACAGAAGCCCTATTTTACCGAGCCTTATGATTTTAACGGTACCAAGATGGTATCCGGCTGTTATCCCATCGTTTTCAATGGCAAGTCTCAGGGGGTAGTCTCCGTGGATATCAATGTTTCAAATTTCAACCGGTACGCGGTTTCGACAGATACCTATCCTACTCTTTTTAACGAGATCCTTACGGACCAGTCTACGGTTGTATTCGACAGTACCGGTCTTTCCGGAGAATATGTCGGCATGAATACGAGTGACTTCATCAAAAATGCCTCAGATGTAAAAAAGATTATGGACGGTTACGCTGCAAAGGCACCTTTTGCTCTGATAACCACAGGCAACAACGGCCAGAAAGTCAACCGTTTCTACTACCCTGTGACTGCCGGAGAACAAACATGGTGGTCACTGACATCACTGGACAGCAGCGATATGAACAAGGCAACCACCTCCCTGATCTTTCTCCTGATAGTCATTGCGGCTGTCTCCCTGATCATTATTGTTATCATTACAATCATGATCCTGCGGCGTAAGATCAGTCCGATTAATCAGGTTGTCATGGCTGCGGAAAACATCGTACATGGCGATCTGGATATAAACTTAAATGTGCAGTCAAATGATGAAATCGGGCAGCTGGCCCATTCCTTCTCTCAGATGTCTGCCAGCCTTCGAAAGATTATTCTGGATATTGGTTATTTACTCAACGAGATGTCGCAGGGCAATTTTGTTGTAAAAACCAGCTGCGAGGATAAATACGTTGGAAATTACCACAATATTTTGACTGCAGTTCACAATATCAATACAAAATTGAGTGATACACTGGGCCAGATTAATCAGGCATCAGACCAGGTTTTTGCAGGAAGCGAGCAGGTTTCCGCAGGCGCACAGGCTTTAAGTCAGGGTGCTACGGAACAAGCCAGCTCTGTGGAAGAGCTGGCAGCAACCATCAACGAAATTAACGGACAGGTCAAAGAAACGGCTGTCAATGCGCAGCAGGCCAGCGAGGTGGTAAGCCGGGCCGGATTAGAAGTGGAAAACTGTGACCGTCAAATGCAGGAACTGAATACTGCCATGAACAGAATCAGCCAGAAGTCAGGCGAGATTGGAAAAATCATTAAGACCATCGAGGATATTGCCTTTCAGACAAATATTCTGGCCCTTAATGCAGCTGTCGAGGCAGCGCGGGCTGGTTCGGCCGGTAAGGGCTTTGCAGTCGTAGCGGATGAAGTCCGCAATCTGGCAAGCAAATCAGCCGAGGCTGCAAAGAATACCACAATGCTTATTGAGGATTCCATCCAGGCGGTTGAAAATGGAACGAAATTGACAGCAGGCACTACGGAAAGCCTGAAAAAAGTGGTAGAGAGTACTATGGTGATAAAAACGGCTGTGGGGCGTATATCCCAGGCTACGGGTGAGCAGGCGTCTAACTTAAACCAGGTGACAACTGGTGTGGACCAGATTTCCAGTGTGGTACAGACCAACTCAGCTACCGCCGAAGAGAGTGCTGCCGCCAGTGAGGAGCTCAGCGGTCAGTCCCAGATGTTAAAAAATCTTATCAGTCAGTTTAAGCTGAAAGACAAGTCCTAATAAGTAAAAAAGAGCCGCAGCCGGCTCTTTTTTATTCTGACTCCCGTTCCACCTTGATTTCCCAATGGATCAGGAATGTCAGTGCCGCCCTTAGGGCGATAATCGCGGCCACCACGGCCACCTCCGACAGCTGGCGGACCACTACGGTACGCAGGATCTCGCTTCCCAGCTTAAATTCCAGCCCCAAAGCCATGCCCTGAGCCAGATTCAGACGAATGGAGGGATTTCTCTTCACGGAATCATAAATCCCGCGGAGCCCTGCCGCGATGATAACCAGAACTCCCATAAATTCGAACAGGAGAATGGTGATATCGACCACCTGCTGTAAAATTGTTTCTAATGCGTTTACCACGATACGTCCTCCTGACTGCGGCGGGTACTGTCATGCGTAAGCGATGCAGCCCTAATTCGATTTCACTTCTTTCCAGTATTCATTATAAATAGAATCTACATCGGTTCCAAGATACTGAAAGACTTCGCAGTTTTTCAGAGAGTCCGTATCCGGGAATACAGCCTTGTTGTTCTGAAGATCAGAATCAAGCAGATCAAAGGCGCCCTTGTTCGGTGTCGGGTAGGTGATGTATTCAAAATTCTTCTTGGCGATATCCGGGCGGCAGAGGAAATTAATCCATTTCTCTGCATTTTCCTTATTCGGAGCGTTGGCCGGGATTACCCAGGAATCCAGCCAGAGATTGGTTCCCTCCTCGGGGATTACGTATTCCAGCGAGTAATCCAGTCCGAGATCGGCCACCTCCTGCTGAATGTAAAGCATTTCACCGGAGTAGATGACGCCCATGGCAGCTTCGCCGCCGATCATCTTGTCGCGGACCTGATCGATCACATACGCCTGAACCAGAGGCTTCTGCTTGATCAGTAAGTCTCTCGCCTCGGCGATTTCCGCCTCATTGGTAGTATTCATCGAGTAGCCCAGAGATTTTAGAGCCACCATGAATGCATCGCGGACGCTGTCCTGCATCAGGATATTGTCCTTAAATTTCTCATCCCATAGATCGGACCACTTCGTCGGTGCATCCTCCGGAGCCACCATGCTGGTGTTATAGAGGATTCCCACGGTACCCCAGCAGTAAGGAACGGAATACTTGTTTTCCGGGTCAAAGCTCCTGGACATATCCATATACTTGGAATCAATTTCCTTAATGTTAGGAACGTTGTCAAAATTGATTTCGGCAAGCATGTTATTCTCGATCATCTTCTGAATCATATAATCGGATGGGCAGACTGCGTCGTATTTCACGCCGCCGGCTTCAATGACGGGATACATCTCTTCATTCGTCTCGAACATATCGTAGATGACATCAATCCCGGTCTCCTCCTTAAACTGGGCGATGACGTCCTCATCGATATACTCCCCCCAGTTGTAAACGTAAACTTCTCCGGCGCCTCCTGCTTTTTCGGCAGATTTGCCGCAGCCGCTCATGGTGACGGCGGATAATGCGGCCACAGCCGCAACGGCCATGATGGAACAAAACCTTTTTTTCATAATCTGTCTCCTTTTAAATAATCTTAATGTTTCTTCCGTTTCGGTGCAAAATTTGTAATCAGTAAGAGGATCAGCACCGTTAAGAAGATGATAGTGGACAGCGCGTACATGGAGGGCTTGATGCCGCGCCGTACTTCGCTGTATATTAACGTGGATAAGGTGTTGATGCCGGCGCCGCGGGTAAAATGGGTGATGATGAAATCATCCAGCGACATGGTGAAGGCCAGCAGAAAACCGGAGAGCACGCCCGGAAGGATATCCGGAAATACAACTTTAAAAAAGGCGTAGACCGGAGTTGCGCCCAAATCCATGGCGGCCTCATAAGTACTCTTATCCGTTTGTTTTAACTTCGGCATGACACTTAAAATGACATACGGAATGTTAAAGGTAATATGTGCAATCAGAATCGTTTTAAACCCGAGGGAGATTCCGAAGGCGATAAATGCCAGCATCAGGGAGATGCCGGTCACAATATCTGCGTTCAGCATGGGAATATTGGTGATTCCCATCACAATACTGCGGGGAACACGCTTCATATTATTAATGGCGATAGCCGCCGCCGTGCCGATGATGACCGCGATGATCGAGGACAGAAAGGCAATCAGCAGCGTATTGTAGAGCGCCGTCATGATGGTATTGCTGGAGAACAGCTCCGTGTACCACCGTGTGGTAAAGCCGCCCCACTGAGTCCTGGACTTGGAGCTGTTAAAAGACAGCACCGTCATGGTCGCAATCGGAGCGTACAAAAATACCAGGATGAGGACCAGATAGAAGTCCTGAACAAAACGTTTGAGTATACCAGTCTTTTTGCCCATCAAAATGCAGTCCCCTCCCCGTTTTTATCGTATTTGGCGATCAGCGCCATACTGATTAAGATAAATATCATCATGACAAGAGAGAGGCCGGAACCCAGATTCCAGTTGCTTCCCTTGGTAAATTCCTGCTCGATGACATTGCCGATTAAGAGAATCTTGCTTCCGCCCAGTAAATTGGAGATAACGAAGGTGGTAAGCGCCGGCACGAACACCATGGTGATTCCGCTGACGATCCCCGGGATGCTTAACGGGAGCAGAATGCGGAACAGGATCTGAAAAAAGTTGGCTCCCAGGTCCTGGGCGGCATTTATGACGTTGTCATCGATTTTGGACAGTACATTATAAATAGGAAGAACCATAAATGGCAGGAAGTTGTATACCATGCCGAGAATAATGGCTCCCGGTGTGTTGATTAAGCCCTGTGTCGGCAGATGGAGTGCCGATAAAATTCCGTTGATCACTCCGTTCTTCTCCAGAAGCGTCTGCCATGCCAGCGTGCGCAGCAGGAAATTCATCCACATCGGCAGGATGAAGATGAAGACGATAAAGCTGCCCTGGCCGATGCCCCGCGACCGCAGAATGAGGGCCAGCGGATAGGCGAGGATAAAACAGATAATGGTGCTGACTAAGGACAGCCCGAGGGACAGCCACAGCGCCTTTCTGTGTTCCGCCGTGGCGATGGATAAGATATTCGCCAGGGTAAACGCCCCGCTTCTGTCTGTCAGACCGTAAAATACGATCAAAGCCAGCGGAATGATGGTGAAACCGATCATCCACATGAGATAGGGACCGGATAATAATTTCTTACTCATTGACTCCCACGGCCTCCTCATCCTCTGAAGCAGGCTTGTTCATGATCTGGATGTCGAATGGATCCACGTGGATATCCACTTCCTGTCCGACCGGGAACATATCCGTGCTGTGTACGAGCCACTCGAAGCCATCCGGTGTGGTGACTTCCATCTCGTAGTGAACGCCTTTGAAGATTAAATGGGTTACCACGCCTGAGATCGAGCCCTGTCCGGGAGCCACCAAATCGATGTCCTCCGGGCGGATTACCACGTCGACCGGCTTGTTGTTGCCAAAGCCCTTATCGACACAGACAAATTTCGCGCCAAAGATTTCCACCAGCTCATCCCGGATCATGATGCCCGGAACGATGTTGCTTTCCCCGATAAAATCGGCCACAAAGGCATTTTCCGGTTCATTGTAGATGCTTTCCGGAGAGCCCATCTGCTGGATATAGCCCTGGTTCATGACGACGATGGTGTCGGACATGGTGAGGGCTTCCTCCTGGTCATGGGTCACATAGATAAAGGTGATTCCCAGTTCATTCTTTAAACGGATCAGCTCATACTGCATATCCTGGCGGAGCTTCAAATCCAGCGCTCCCAGCGGTTCGTCGAGGAGCAGGACGCGGGGCTCATTGACGATGGCGCGTGCAATGGCGATTCGCTGCTGCTGGCCGCCGCTTAAAGAGTCCACGGTACGGTTTTCGAAGCCGTCTAAGTTTACCAGCTTTAAGGCGTACTTGATCTTATCCTGGATATACGTCCTCGGTTTATTTTTGATCTTCAGTCCAAATGCGATATTTTCCGCAATGGACATATGGGTGAACAGCGCGTATTTCTGGAATACGGTGTTCAGCTGGCGTTTATTTGGCGGAAGGCTGGTGATATCCTGTCCGTCAAAGATGACCGTGCCCTGATCCGCCCGTTCGAATCCGCCGATGATCCGGAGCGTTGTGGTTTTACCGCAGCCGCTGGGTCCAAGCAGTGTGACAAATGTATTTTCCTTTACGGAAAGATTTAAATCGTCCAGCACAACCGTGCCGTCAAATGCCTTCGTAATGTTTTTTAAATCAATTAATGGCTGACCCATGACCCTTTATCCTCCTCGTTATGAGCACATAAGCGGATTTCGTTCATCCGTTTCCCGTGCAGTCCATGTAATTTAAAAGCTAGGCGGAGAGCTGACCCAGATTAAGACTGCGCCGGCCTTGCTGCTTAAATAGTGCTTTTTATCTGAAACAAAGTAAAAGGATTCCCCTTTTTTCGCTTTATATGTCTTGCTTCCTATATGAATGGAGATATTGCCCTGCAGGACGTAGCCAAACTCTTCTCCCTCATGCGGATTGTCGGGGTACGTTTCCCCGCCCGGCTCCAGTGTCAGAAGAATAGGCTCCATCATGTTCTTCTGTGCGTTGGGAATGATCCATTTGATCTCATTTTTCAGTTCCAGATCGTGCTTTTCAAAGTAATCTGTCTTTCCAAAGACGATCTGCTCCTCCGGAGTCTCGTTAAAGAACTCTCCGATGGAGGTCCCAAGGCACTGCAGGATGTCCATGAGAGTTGCGATGGAGGGGGAAGTTAAGTCCCTTTCCAGCTGGGAAATGAATCCCTTTGACAGCTCCGCACGGTCTGCCAGCTCTTCCTGGGTTAGGCCTTTTAAGATCCGCAGTTCTTTTAATTTCGCACCGATATCCATACGCTCCTCCTTTTAATAAATATAAGCCTGGAGTTTAGTTATACTAACTGACGATAATAATAAGCTAAAAGTTTAGTAATAATAAACACACGGCAAAATACATTATACCGGATTTTATCCGTATGTCAATAGTTTCTCCTTAACAAAAATACATTTTTATGATATGATATTTTTAGTTTATACAAGGAACAATCCAGGAGGACGCGAATATGAAAGGAAAGTATATGGCATACGTAGGTTCCTACTCCTACAACGGCCAGGCAAAAGGGATTACGGTGTACGATGTGGACGTGGCCAAAGGCCGTTTTATACCGAGATGCGAGATGGAAGTGGACAACTCATCCTATGTCATCGCATCGAATGACGGAAAGACCCTGTACTCCATCGCGGACGAGGGTGTCGTATCATTCCGGATTCACGAGAACGGGGCGATTACAAGGCTGAATTCCGCTAATATCAAGGGAATGAGGGGCTGCCATCTGTCTACGGACGCAGAGGACAAGTATATATTTGTATCCGGATACCACGATGGGAAGTCCACAGTGCTGAGACTGAACCCGGACGGAACGGTGGGGGACATCGTAGACGGAGTGTTCCACAAGGGACTCGGCAGCGTGGCGGAGAGAAACTTCCGGCCGCACGTAAGCTGTACGAGAAGGACTCCGGATGGCCGATTCGTTATGGTGGCCGATTTAGGGATCGATCAGGTAAAGATATACCGGTTCGATGAAAAAGAAGAGAAGCTGATGCTGGTGGATGCACTCCGCTGTGAGCTGGAATCCGCGCCCAGATGCTTCCGGTTCAGCTCAGACGGCAGATTCTTCTATCTTTTATACGAGTTAAAGAACGTGATTGACGTTTACTCCTACGAGACGGGCGAGCGCCAGCCGAAGATCGAGAAGATACAGACCATATCCACGACGGGGCCGAAGGCGTTATCCCAACTGACCGCTGCCAGCTCCATGCGCTTATCCACCGATGAGAAGCACATGTTCTGCGGCAACGCAGGCGACAACACGGTAACCGTCTATGACCGCGACCCGAAGACGGGCCTTTTGGATTATATCTGCTGTCTGCCCATCAGCGGAAGCTACCCGAAGGACATCTGTGTATTCCCGGATGACAAGCATATCGCTTCCATTAATCATGAGAACGGCAGCATTACTTTCTTTTCCGTAGACTATAAGAAGGGCCTGCTGATCATGAACGGCAAAGAAATCAAAGTCAATGAACCCAACAGCTGCGTGATCGTAAAGGTCGGAGAGTGATTGCAGAAAATGGTATTTGAGAACCGGGGGCCGGTCCGTTTGCACAATGGACGCGGGCCCCGGTTTTAACAAAACAAGCGTGGATTGAAACAAGAATTGAGATAAGGAGAAATCATACATGGCAGGATCAACACTGGGGACCATACTGAAGGTAACAACCTGGGGAGAATCACACGGAAAGGGTATCGGTGTCGTGGTGGACGGATGTCCGGCGGGGCTTCCGCTCTCGGAAGAAGACATTCAGGCGTATTTAGACCGCAGAAAACCGGGGCAGAGCCGTTTCACCACCAAACGCCAGGAGGCGGACCGGGTGGAAATCCTTTCCGGAGTGTTTGAGGGGAAGACGACGGGAACTCCGATCTCCATGGCTGTGATGAATACGGACCAGAGATCGAGGGATTACGGGAACATCATGGAGGTGTACCGTCCCGGCCATGCGGATTACACCTTTGACGAGAAGTACGGATTCCGGGATTACCGGGGCGGCGGCCGTTCCTCGGGCCGGGAGACCATCGGCCGTGGGGCCGCGGGAGCCATAGCGGCCAGGCTTTTAAAGAGCCTGGGCATCACGGTATGCGCCTATACGAAGGCCGTAGGACCGTACGAAGCGGATCCCGCACAGTTCGATCCGGAGGAGATGTACAGAAACCGTCTCTACATGCCGGATGCAGGAGCCGCTGCTTTAGCCGAAGCGTATTTGGACCGTATGATGTCGGAATGCAACTCTGTGGGCGGCGTGGTGGAGTGTGTGATCGACGGACTTCCCGCAGGAGTGGGTGATCCGGTCTTTGAAAAGTACGACGCATCTCTGGCAAAAGCCATCCTGTCCATCGGGGCCGTGAAGGGCTTTGAGATCGGAGACGGATTCCAGGCCGCGAAGTCGGTCGGTTCAGAAAACAACGACGCGTTTCGCATGGACGAATCCGGTAAGATAAAGAAGGAGACGAACCACGCGGGAGGAATCCTGGGCGGCATCAGCGACGGAAGCCGGGTCGTGCTGCGGGCGGCCTTCAAACCGACGCCGTCTATCGCACAGCAGCAGAAGACCGTGACGCGCGGTATGGAGGAGACGTATATCGAAATCAAAGGCCGTCACGACCCGATTATCGTACCGCGGGCCGTGGTGGTGGTGGAAGCGATGGCGGCACTGACTACGGCGGACTTACTCCTTCTGTCCATGACCTCCAGACTGGACCGGATTCAGGAATTTTTCGGTGTGCATAACGCGGAGCACTTATAAACCATATATTTATAAAAACAGGAGAGAAGAAAATGAAAATAGCAATAGGAAATGACCATACAGCCCTTGAGATGAAGAATGAGATGAAGAAGTTCCTGGAAGAAAAAGGATACGAGGTAATCGATTACGGCACGAATTCCACGGAGAGCTGCGACTACCCGGTTTACGGAGAAAAGGTGGGCAATGCAGTGGCAAACGGCGAGGCGGATTTGGGGCTCGCCATCTGCGGAACCGGCGTAGGCATATCGCTGGCCTGCAACAAGGTAAAGGGAATCCGCTGCTGCGTCTGCAGTGAGCCATACACGGCAAAGCTTTCCAGAATGCACAACGATTCCAACGTCCTCGCCTTCGGCGCCAGGGTGATCGGCGTGGAGATGGCGAAGATGATTACGGAAGAATGGCTGAATGCAGAATACGAAGGCGGAAGACACCAGAGACGTGTGGACCAGGTGATGGATATCGAGAGACGTAACCAGAGCGCGCTGTAGTCCGGTGTATGGTATGAACGGATGAAAAAAGGAAAGATTACAAAGAGTCTCTATCTGTGGGTGCGGTCCTTTATCATCGTATCCGTCGTCATGATCGGTATGCTGGTGGCGCTCACGACCTGGATGGTAAAAGAGTTCTCCGGGGAGATTGAGGAGCTGAATCACGGCCTGACATCCGTGCTTCAGACCAGCATCGATATCCGCCTGAATGATATCGACAGTTTTGCCGCCCAGCTGCAGATGAACGCTGTGAACCTGAAGCTGAGCCGCTCAAAGGAGCTGAGTGAAATTGACAAGGATTTTATCGTTCAGTTTTCACGCCAGCTCTATGATTACAAGCTTTCCAATACCTTTATTAAAGAAATATACGTCTATTATCCCCATTTGAACTATGTGGTCGGTGATCTGGGATACTTTGGTGCGGAAAAATACTATCTGCTGAAAAATGAGTTAAAGCTGGACGGATATGAGAAGTGGCTGGAGACGGCCGGCGGCCAGAAGAGAGACGGCTACAGTTTCATGCCTCAGAGCGACGGTAGTCTGGAGCTGTGCCTGTTCCGCCAGCTTCCCTACGATTTATCCAGCGATAAAACAGCCATTTTGATGATTCTCATTAATAAATCGGAGGTGGAATCCATTCTCCGGAACGCAAATGAGGGGATGGGAAACACCATGACCGCGGTAGTTGCCGAGGATGATTCCGTCTATGCCAGTTTCGGTTCCGGAATTGACCACGCGGACTTAAAGGAAAGCCTGCAGGAAAACGGCGGAAAGCCCTTATTTAAGATGGAGGGCAACTACGGTTCCGTGATGGACTCGGATTATTACGGCATCAAATACGTCACCTTGATCGAACGGCGCAAGCTGCTGGACTCCGGTTACTTCATACGGAATATCGCCTATGTGTCCATCGGGCTGTGCATGATATTTGGTGCGGTCTTATTTGCCCTTCTGGGACGACGCAACGCAAAGCCGTTGAAGGACATTCTGGATAAGATTGTGAATAAGACGGAAGAGGGCGGCCGTTTCCTGGATGATTACGATCTGATTGACAGCGGAATCAGCCGGATGCTGAAAATGAATGTGGAGAGCACCCGGAAGCTGGAGGAACAGAGGGAGGCCATAGAGGCCCTGTTCCTGTGCAATCTCTTAAGCAGCGAGGAACGCAATAATTCCGTGATTTTCGCCTCCATGCAGAAATTCGGAATTCAGATGGAATACTCCCTGTTTCAGGCCGGACTGATCCGAAACCCCATGGGATTCAGCCAGGATGAGATTCACGACGCGGACGAGCGGATCCGTGGGGCGCTGAAGGAAAAAGAGGATATAGCCGTCATGACCGCCGAGTTTGACGGTAGCCTCGCACTGCTGTTCCATATGGAGCCGGAGTATGGAAAGGCGGAGATGCAGGCTATTGCCGCGGAAATATTAGACAGCCTTCACTCGCTGGTGGAATGCAGGATTATGCTGGGCGGAATCTATGATTCCATGTCTAACATCATAACCAGCTTTCATCAGGCGCAGATGGTTGCGGAATTCTGTGAAAATGACAGAGGCCGCGTGTTCTTCTATGACGAAACAATGGTGGGAAGGCAGGAGAACGCCGCCTATGTAAGCGTGATGCCGGAGTACGAGATGGCCATGCTGGAGGAGAAGTTCGAGGAGGCCGACCGGCTGCTGGATCTCCTCTTCAACCAGTATATCGGCACCGACCGCAACGTCTACACGAGCAGGGCGAAAAAATACGCGGTTATCAATCCTATTCTGATGGCTCTGGAAAACCACGCGGGGAGCTGTACCGAGTACCGCATGGAGGAATACACCAGGAATTTATCTGAAGCAAAGGATGGACAGAAGCTGCTGAAGCTCCTTCACGAAGGCTTCGGCTTTCTGATCCGGTGGCAGCAGAAGCGCCAGCTGGACCAGAAGGAAAATATTGCGGAGCGGGCCAGACAGTACATCAACTTGAATTTTGAAGATCCCATGATCGGTCTTTACAGTATTTCCGACATGCTTGGTGTGAGCAATACGTACTTATCCACCACCTTCAAGAAGAAATATGGAATCGGAATCGCACAGTACATCAACAGTCTGAGGATTGAAAAGGCCAAACGGCTTATTGTGAATACGGACGAAAATATAAAGGAAATAGCACTGTCCGTGGGCTTCTCCAGTGACGCCGCCTTTATCCGGGTGTTTAAACAGTTCGAAAACACGACACCGGGCCGTTACAAGAAAAAATAATGCATAAAAAACTGATTAAAATGGAGATATTTTAATCAGTTTTTTTGATTTTCACCTAAAAAATTGAGAATCAGTGAAAAAAATGTATATCACAGTGCCTTGAAATCTCTATATAAAGCATTTTAGAATTAGAAGAACAGCACAAAAATAGAAAATATACAGGGGGTATTTTCGGTGTTATGATAGGGCCATCATCAAACCGATTGGAAAAGGAGGCAAAAACAATGAAAAAAAGAATGAAGAAATGTCTGAGTCTGGCACTTGCAGGGGTGATGGCCGGGATGCTGGCTACCGGGTGCGGCGCCAATGGACAGAAGGATGCAGCGTCAGCCGGGGGCAATGAGACAGGGGGAACACCTGTTAAGGAACATGCGGCTGCCGATAAGAGCACAGAGGGGGAGAAGGCCAGCGGAGAGAAGACGAAGCTGGTGCTCTGGATGCCGCCCTTCGGCACGGAGGAGTCTCTCGACAAGGAAGTATGGGGAGAGATATTAAAACCGTTTGAAGAGGAAAACAACGCCCAGGTTTCTATAGAAATTATTCCCTGGAGCAATTACGAAGAAAAGTATTTGACCGGAATTTCATCGGGACAGGGGCCTGATGTGGGATACATGTACATGGAGATGATCAATGATTACATAAAAGCAGGCGCCATCGCACCGTTTGACGACTTTTTGACAGCAGAGGACAGAGACAATTTCTACTATCTCGATAAAGGTGTCATTGACGGAAAGCAGTACGCCATGCCGATCGTGGTGGGCAGCGCCCGCGTTATGTTCTATAACAAGGCTATCTTAAAGGAGGCCGGTGTTCAAAGCGTTCCTGAGACCTGGGATGAATTTAAGGATGCCTGCCAGAAGGTGGCGGCCATCGGCAAGACTCCGCTGCTTCAGCAGTGGGGAGACAAATCCAAGGGTGCCATGAACTCCATCTTTTTCCCCTATTTATGGCAGGCAGGCGGAGAGATCTTCAATGCAGACGGCACAAAAGCAGAGTTTGACAGCGAAGCGGGCATAAAAGCGGCCCAGTTCCTGGCAGATTTACGGTTTAAGGATGGAATTATGCCGGAATCCATTACCTCCATGTCGGAAGACCAGGTATTTGCAGAATTCAAGGCAGGCAACACGGCATTTGTCATGAGTCCGACAAATCAGGGAGCGGGATTTAAGGAGGCCGGCATCGACTGGGGCTTCTTCACCTCCTTGAAGGACCAGAAGATGGGGACATTTGCGTCAGCGGACTCCCTGGTCCTGATCAGCGCCAGCAAGAATAAGGACCTGGCAGTGAAAATGGTGAAATACATGCTGAGCGGCCCTTCCATGACGAAGTTCCATGAGATGGCGGCATTTCCGCCGATCGCCAGGGATGAGGAGTATCACGATGACCCGGCGTTTAAGGCTGTATATGAGGATAACAAGGACGCTCTTATTACCCTTCCTGCCGTACAGGGTTCCGCAGCGGTCTACGATAACCTGTATAAGAACCTTCAGCTTATGATGCTTGGACAGATGACGCCCGAGGAGGCCCTGAAGAATGCGGCCGACTATGCGAACAATACGCTGTCACAGAACAAGTAAGGGAAGAAAGAATCTCGGTGTCGCGGAAACATTCGCAGAAAATGTTCCGCGGCATCTTTTTAGAAAGGGGATCATTCGTTTGAAGGCGATATCTGAATTTATCAAAAAAAACAATGGATTTTTGTACGTGCTTCCCAGCTTTCTTCTGCTGGTGCTGTTTTCTCTTCTTCCGCTGTGCATGACCGGATACTTCAGCTTTACGGAATACAGCGTGCTGAAGCCGCCGGTGTGGATTGGCCTGGACAATTATAAGAGTATGGCCGGCGATCCGTTTTTCCGGCCGGCGATCCGCAACACAGTGATCTACACGCTTGTGACGGTTCCGGTTCAGACTGTGCTGTCGCTGGTGATAGCCAATCTGCTGGCCTCCCGGTTCCGGGGAAGAGTCGGCAATTTCTTCAAGAGCGCCCTGTTCATCCCGGTGATCTCCTCCATGGTCCTGGTCGGAACCGTGTGGAAGTTCATGCTTGCCACGGAAGGCGGAATCATCAATAACATCCTGGGGCTCGTCGGCATCGGCAAGGTAAACTGGCTGGGCCGCTATAATCTGGCGCTGATCAGCGTGAGCATTGTAGCGATCTGGAAAAATGTAGGGTACTTCCTGGTAATCTATTACGCTGGACTCATGGACGTGCCGAAGAGTCTTTACGAGGCGGCGAAGGTGGACGGCGCATCTCCCCTTCAGCAGTTCCTCTATATCACGGTTCCGGCTCTGAAGCCGATTACGTATCTGGTCATCACGCTGGGGACGATCTGGTCCTTCCAGGTGTTCGATCTGGTCTACACGATGACCGGAGGCGGCCCGGGAACGGCGACAATTACCATGGTAATGTCCATCTATCAGTCCGGCTTTAAACAGTATAAGATGGGGTATGCCAGCGCCATGGCGTTCGTTCTTTTTTTGATTGTCATAATAATTTCGATCCTTCAGAAGAAGGTATTCAGCGGAAAAGGAGGGGAATAAGATGGAAAAGAAGGTACAGCCCGTTCTCTGGGCGGAAGCGGTTCTCCTTGCGGTGCTGGCACTGGCGGCGTTATTTCCATTTGTCTATATGGTATTAACCTCCATGCGGCAGACGTATTCGATGGAACTGAACTTTGGCCTGACTGGATTGAATCTTAGAAACTATTCAACCATTTTCAAAAATTTCGAATTTGGCAAATATTTATTCAACAGTGTCTCGGTGGTGGTGATTGCCTGCTTCTTCAACGCTGTGATCTCCTCGACCGCGGCCTACGGCTTCGAAAAAAAGAAATTTGTGGGAAGCGAGCTTCTCTTTGCGGTCTATTTAGCCACGCTCATGGTGCCATCCCAGGTGATCTTAATTCCGCTGTTTCGGATTGCGCAAAAGCTTCATCTGCTGAACACCTACTTAATCCTGGCGCTTCCGGTGGTCAACGCCTTCGGCGTGTTCCTGATCCGCCAGTTTATCACCAGTGTGCCGGATGATCTGATCGAGGCTGCACGGATTGACGGCTGCAGGGAATTCCGAATCTTTTACTCCATCGTCGTTCCGCTCATCAAGCCGGTCCTCGTGTCCCTGACCGTGTTTACCTTTATCACCACCTGGAACGACTTCGTGTGGCCGTTAATTGCCATCACGAACACGAACCGGAGCACCCTGACGCTGGCCCTGGCCTCCCTCCAGGGAAATTACGCCACGAATTACGGCCTGGTCATGGCGGGTGCTGCTCTGACATTTATGCCGCCCTTTATCCTCTACATTTTCCTTCAGAAGGAGTTTGTGGAAGGAATCGCCTTGAGCGGCGTGAAGGGCTGAGAAAGGAAGAAAGTATGGCAAATTATGAATTTATGCTGACAGACAGTCTGGAGAAGGTGTTTCCGGACAAACGGCCGGAGCGGCGTCTCGGCAAAACCATCACGGCCCTGGGCGGAGAGAGAATCTCCATGCAGCTGGCCTATTATATGGAGTATGGCGGCTGTGAGCTGAATGAGCAGGAGATCACGGTAACCTTTGACTCGGAGATTGCAGGCGGCATCCGCATGCGAAAGGTCGAGCTGGTTCCGGCGGCCATGGCGGCGTACCGGGAACAGCTGGATGACAATTACTTATTCACAGAACCGTGCCTCTGCCCGGACCTTCTGACGCCGGTGCGCGGCGGAATCCTGCGGCCCTATGCATCCCAGTGGAGAGCCGCATGGATCGATCTTTTGGTCACGCCGGAAATGTGCGGCGGCTCTTATCCGGTAACTGTCTCAGTAAACAGAGGGACAGAGCTTTTATGGTCTGAAACGGTTACGATTTCGGCGATTCACAGCGTTCTGCCGGAGCAGAGGCTGATCTATACGGAATGGCTGCATGCAGACTGTCTGGCCGATTATTATAACGTGGAACCATTTTCGGAAAGATACTGGGAGATCCTGGAGCAGTTTGTGCACACAGCGGCGGAGCATGGCGTGAACATGCTTCTGACCCCGGTCTTTACCCCGCCTTTAGATACGCTGGTGGGCGGTGAGAGAACTACGGTTCAGCTGGTGAGCGTGAAGAAAGAGGAGGGCGGCTATACCTTTGATTTCTCGCTTCTGCGCCGGTGGATAGCCATGTGCAGGAGAAACGGGATCAAATATCTGGAGATTTCCCACCTGTTCACCCAGTGGGGGGCAAAGCATGCACCGAAGGTGATGGCCCTCGTAAATGGGGAGAAAAAACAGATATTTGGCTGGGACACAGAGGCGGCGGGCGAGGCGTACCGCAGATTCCTGAGCGCCTTTCTGCCGGAGCTGAAAGGCGTCCTTAAGGAGGAGGGGGTATTTGAACAGACGTATTTTCATATTTCAGACGAACCTCATGGGGAACAGATGGAAACCTACCGCGCGGCGAAGGAGAGTATCTGGCCGCTCCTGGCGGACTGCCATGTGATCGATGCGCTGAGCAGCTTTACCATCTATCAGGCCGGAGTGGTGGAACATCCCATTGTCTGCAACGACTTCCTGGAGCCATTTCTCGAGGCGGGAGTGGAGAATCTCTGGACGTATTACTGCTGCGTTCAGGGCCATGAGGTGAGCAATCAGTTTATGGCCATGCCATCCGCCAGAAACAGGATTCTGGGGGTTCAGCTGTATCTGTACCGCATGAAGGGATTTCTGCACTGGGGATACAATTTTTATAATTCCCAGCACTCCGTTTCCGCAGTGAATCCGTATCTGGTCACAGACGCAGGCGGCGGCTTCCCGTCGGGGGACCCGTTCGTCGTCTACCCGGCGAAAGACGGGACCCCTTATGAATCGCTGCGCTTTATGGTCTTTACGGAGGCAATGTATGATCTGAGAGCCTTCGAAAGGCTGGAGGAGCTGGCCGGGCGGGAATACGTGGAACGCCTGATTCATGAGGGGCTGGAGTATCAGATTACCTTTAAGAAGTATCCGAAGGACGCGGAGTATCTGTTGCGGCTGAGAGAAAAGGTGAACTGTGCGATTGATGGGAAGAATGGAAAAAAGGGTGCCTCGAATTTAGGCGGCCCCCAATAAAGAAGTATTGTTACAGCAAGCGGCATAGTCATTTTGGCTATGCCGTTTTGCTGTCCGTTTCGTTGGTGTCTGGTAAGTCAATCATACCGACACAGTTATAGCTGATTTCCACCTGCTGCACCCGTTTCCCGGTACTCTTGTCTGGGGCGTGGACGATGATTTTTTCCACAAACTCGTTTAAGATGGTGGGCGTCAGTTCCTTGATGTCGGTGTACTTCTTAACGATGGCGAGGAAGCGGTCAAGGTTCATGGCCTGTTCCTCCTGCCCCGTCAGTTCCGCTTGCAGGATAGCAATCTTTTCTTGTAAATCGTTCTGTTCGGCTTCATACCCGCCGGACAGCTTTGTAAACCGTTCGTCAGAGATTTTCCCGAAAATATTGTCCTCATAGAGCCGCTGGAAAAGCCTGTCCAGTTCCTCCATGCGCCGCTGGGCCTGCGACAGCCCCCGACGCTTTGCGGAGATTTCCTTGCGGCGGTCTGCCGCCGATTTCTCCCCCATAGACTGAACAAACTCGCTTTCGTATTCCCGCACATACTGGGCTGTCCTTTGCAGATGTTCCAGCACCAGCTTTTCCAGCACCACGGCCCGGATAAAGTGGGCCGAGCAAGTTCCCGTGTTGCTCTTGTAGTTGGAGCATACAAAGTGGTCTTGCCGTTCCTCAAAGTAGTTGGTGGTGCAGTAATACAGCTTTGCCCCGCAGTCGGCGCACTCCACCAGCCCGGAAAACATATTGTGCTTGCCCGTCTTTGTTGGGCGGCGCTTGTTCTTCCGAAGCTCCTGCACCCTGTCCCATTGGGCCTGTTCGATAATGGCGGGGTGGGTGTCGGGAATCACCTGCCATTTTTCCGGCGGGTTCTTGATACGCTTCTTGCTCTTGTAGGACTTCTTCGTGCCTTTGAAGTTCACCGTATACCCCAAGTATTCCATGCGCTCCAGAATGGCGGCAACCGCCTTGTTGTCCCAATGATACGGGTCTGCGGGCGTGGGATTGCCCACAATCAGCCCGTGGGCTTCCCGGTAGGCGGTGGGGTTCAGCACCTGTTCTTTTTTCAGACACTTCACAATCTACAACGACCCAAGCCCAGCGATACAAAGATTGAAAATTTCCCGCACCACCTTTGCGGCTTCCTCGTCCACCAGCCAGCGTTCCTTGTCCTCCGGGTCTTTTCTGTAACCGTAGGGGGGATTGTTGCACAGCCGCTTTCCGGCCCAGCCGGGAGTGGTCTTTCACAATGATGGCTTCCACCACGCCGTCCTCCACCAGTTCCATCATTTCCTGATAGGCGGGGCGGTCAAAGTTCGTGCCGGAATACCCATCGTCCACGAAAAAACGGGGATTGGGGAATTGGTTTTCTTCGGCGTACCTCCGTAAAATCTCTTTCTGATTTACAATACTGTTGCTATCGCCTTGCAGTTCATCGTCACGGGAAAGTCTGCAATACAAAGCGGTAATCATGTCTGGCTGTCTGTTCATAGTCGTGTCCTCCTTTATGGGGGACAGCCGGACAAACGGTAATGTATGACTATATTATACCGTGTCCGGTTGTCCGTGGCAAGGATGTTACTGGCCGCTGTCGCTCAAAATGAGCCGCTTGACTTTAGCGACCATATCCTCCTTTGCCCGTTCATTGAAGCGGGAGGAAACGATATAGGTAGTGCCGCCGATCCGCCGTTCCAGCGTGACGGGCGGCACAGATTTTTTTCGGGGTGCGTTGTTTGCAGTTTGATCTTGATTGATAGGCGATCACCTTTCCTTTCCATATTGCTGTTGTCGTTTCAGTTCCGCCAGCACGTCCGGGGGAATCCGCTCCACAAGCCGCTGGATATTGTGCAAATCGCTTTCCAGTTTCGCCCGTTCCATGCGGTCTTTCAGCTTGCCGCTTTCCCCGGCCTTTGCCCGTGCTTCCAGCTTCTTGTTTTCTTCCAGCAGGTCGGCAATCGTGACCTTGTACTTTTTCAGTTGCCCGGAGAAGTTCTCCATCTGCGGAAACCATTTTTTCAGTAGGGCGAGGGCTTCCTCTTTCTTCCTTCCGGCGTTCTGCGGGGTAATGCCGTCCAGCGCCGCTTCAATGGCTTTTGCCTGTTTGGAGAGAGAAACCGCCTGTTTGAAAAGCCGGGTGGGGATATGTTTGCGGCCCGTCTTTAGGGCGCTTTCGCCGCGCTCCAAGTCTGGGTACTTCTCCACCATGTAGGCGTGAAAATCGTCCTGCCATCTGGAAAGGCTGGCCCGGTTGCCTAAAATCTCTTTGGCGCACAGGCGGTTGTCCTTTGTCAGCGGCACAAAGGTCAAGTGCATATGGGGTGTGCGCTCGTCCATATGCACCACCGCCGACACGATATTTTCCCGGCCTACCCGCTGGATAAGGAAGTCAGCGGCCCGTTGGAAAAATGCCTGTATCTCCTTTGGAGGCTTGCCCTTGAAAAACTCCGGGCTGGCGGTTATCAGCGTATCGACAAACCGGGGGCTGTCCTTGCGTGTCCGGCAACCTGCCTGTTCAATACGGCTCTGAATGAAATGGTAATAACGGCCCTCCGGCTTGACGATATGGAAATTGTACTTGCTCTTTGCCGTGTCAATATCCGGGTTGCTGGCATACTTTTCTTTCTGCCGTTCGTGATGGGCTTCCAGCGGACGCGCCGGGTTGCCCTTGTGCTTTTCAAACCGCAAAATTGCGTGTTGTGCCAATCTATCAATCCTCCCTCCTGCGGACAGTCCCAAAAGTTCTTGAAATACAAGGCTTTTTCAGCCCTTAACTGTCCGCTTCCCTACGGCGTTTCCTGTCGCTGGCATTCTTCTGCCGCCGATGTACCTTTGCGGCGCAGGCTTCACAGTATTTCGCGCGGTTGGAACGGGGGACGAAAGCCGCCCCGCACTCGGCGCACCGCTTCACGCTGGCGCTGCGGAATATCTCCGCTTCCAGCGCCTTGTCCTGCGGCAAGACTGCTCGCCGGAACCATGTACAGCAGACGGAATAGGAGATGATCTGGGGGCAGACACATTCCTCCCCATCGTCCAGCAGTAGGCAGTTGCCGCCATCGTAGTTACAGCAGGTTTTCCGTATGAGCGCATTGGCCCGCCGCCTTTGCGCCGCTGTCATGCGGGTAGGGGCGCCGTCCGGTGTGCGCTCTATCTCTGGTAGTTTTTTGCTCATGCGTTCCTCCATCTTCGCTTTTTCTGCCGTTCTTCCCGAAAGCCGTTCCTGCCCCATGCCGGCGGCGTGTCCCGGCGTTGGTACGCTGGCCTGCTTCGGGCCAAGTTGGCCCGATGTGACTTCTGGACATTTTGTCCACAAGTTGTGGCGTCATGACGGTACTTCCCTGGCCGGTAATATCTCTTTCGGACGGTCATTCACTTGTGCTTGTCCATCGATGAACTAACACAAGTCTACACTTTTTTGACCGCCCGTCCCGTATATCCGAAAGGTTGGAAATCCGGCTGGAAAACGCACTATTTCCACGCTCTCGGATTTGTGGTAGAATGTAAGAAACAGTAAGCCGACAAGGAGGACGAGCCATGAAAATGCCAGAAGAAAAAATTGATACGGCCATGTTTGCTCCCTGCGGCATGAACTGCATGGTTTGCTATAAGCATTGTTATCATAAAAAGCCGTGTGCCGGTTGCTTAAACAGCGATATGGGAAAGCCGGAGCATTGCCGCAAATGCAAGATAAAGGATTGTATCAAGGATAAAGGGCTGTCCTATTGTTTTGAGTGTCTCGACTATCCATGCAAGCTGATAAAAAACCTTGAAAAAAGCTACAACAAAAGGTATCAGGCAAGCCTTATGGAGAATAGCGAGTTTGTTCGTCAACACGGTTTGGAAAGGTTCATGGAACAGCAGAAAGAGAAATATACTTGCCCCAAATGTGGGGGTATCATTTCTATCCATGACAGAGAGTGCAGCGAGTGCCAAGAAAGCATGAAATAAGCATAAGAGGGGGTGTGCAGATTGGCGTTGACAATACAGGAACGCCTTAAAGACCTGCGTGTGGAGCGTGGCCTGACGCTGGAACAGCTTGCGGAGCAGACCGGGCTTTCCAAGTCCGCGCTGGGCAGCTATGAAGCGGACGACTTCAAGGACATCAGCCACTATGCCCTTATCAAGTTGGCAAAGTATTACGGCGTGACCGCCGACTACCTGCTGGGGCTGACGGAAACAAAAAGCCACCCAAACGTCGATCTTGCAGACCTGCATTTGAGTGACGAGATGATAGACCTGCTGAAAAGCGGGCGGATTGACACCGCCCTGCTTTGCGAGCTGGCGGCGCACCCGGATTTTGTGAAGCTGCTGGCCGATATACAGATTTATGTGGAGGGTATCGCCGCAACACAGATACAGAACTTGAACGCATGGGTAGACGTGCAAGGGCTGAAATCATGGAGAAGTACCAGCCGGGAGAGCATGATAAAACCGCCGGTGTGCTGCAAGCCGCCCATGTGCGGGAGGGCGACTATTTCAGCAGCCGGGTACATCACGATATTGATGCTATCATGGAGGACATACGGGAAGCCCACAGGGGCAGAAGCGACAGCGCCCCGGAGAATACTAGTGTGGACGAACTCAAGCGGGATTTGGAGGAAGTGGCGAGCTTCAAGGGCAGCCGGGCGGAACAACTGCTGATGGTGTTTTGCAAGCAGACAAAGCTGCGCTATTCCAAGCTGACAGAGGAAGAAAAACAATGGCTGACCCGGATTGTGCAAAAATCTGAACTGGCGAAAAGTTATGTGCCGCAACGGGGAAAAAGAAAATAACAAGTACGCCTTAGGCGGAAAATGCGAACAGGGGATTATTTATATAATCCAAACAAATGAGGTATTAAAAAATGAGAAAGACAATAAAACTGCTCTCCCCAGAATCGTTTGAAGCCGTGTGCCGCAATTGGGAACAAGATATTAAAGAATTTATTTTCCAACTTTCTGATGGAAGTATTCCCACCTTAAGAAATGCGGAGTGGATTGTGAAAAAATCGCGTATTTTTGTATGTGATCCAGATCTGGATGGAAAGAAAAAACGTCTCGGAGGCGGGCCATTTTATAGTTCGTTTACATCATTAAACCGTACTGCGACAGGCGCGGTATGGAAGTTATTTAAGCAATTTTCAAAAGAACATGGCTTAAATAGTTTGGAAAGACTGGGGAACAACGAAAAAGAGTTGGGCCGGTATGATTTCAGAGCAGCGAACTGCGATACTGAAGACAAATTATCATGTAGTATATATTTACCAGGAGAATGGAACAAAGCGGGGATACATATATCTATGTTCATTGGCCCTCGGTACCGAAACGAAGATTTATAAAATTGATCTTCTAGAACAATTTAGGTTCTACACCTTATTGGGTATAAGACGCACCCTTAGGGAAATAGCAAAGACGAGCGAGCCAGTCAACGGTCAAGATGAACGGGGGCTTTCATATACGCCCTGTCTGCTGATGAAATCAGTTCCGCTCTTGCGGCTGTCGTCCCGCAAGCACAGCCCTGTTTAACTGCCGTTTCAAACGGCAACGCAGACAGAGCGTATAACACACTACACTTTGCTACGCAAAGTCGTGTTCCAAAGGGTGCCCCTTTGGAAACCCCGCCCAGCGTGTCACGGCTTCGCCTGTTCCCGCTGGGCGAAAAAGAGGGACTATCAGCTCACCGCCG